>ENA-OWNT01001482-OWNT01001482.1-seawater-metagenome-genome-assembly--contig:-NODE-1482-length-29367-cov-4.874770_pt1 | contig 29367 bp, 19 predicted proteins | sample MGYA00238136_ERZ651165 | MGnify/ENA primary metagenome ERZ651165 (study PRJEB26861, sample SAMN08777766) | seawater metagenome | isolation source: coastal seawater | place: USA: Florida | collected...
ACTACTACTACTACTACTACTACTACTACTACTACTACTACTACTACTACTACTACTACTACTACTACTACTACTACCACTACTACTACTACTACTACTACTACTACTACAACGACAACGACGACATTGTGTGGTGGATGCGACATCGGGACCTGCTCCAACAAGAACTTGAGTACATGCTGCTTCTTTGGGTGTGCTGAACCTGTGAACCTGTCTTTGCCAAATCGGCTTTTGACAGGGAGCTTTCCTGCGGATTTGTGGACCCTGAATGTGAGCTCAATAGATCTGTCGGGGAATCAACTTACAGGAGCCCTGCCGGATACCATCACCAACACCCTTGCGCTTCAAAACCTGGATTTGTCCGGAAACGCTAACATTCAGGGCAAAGTGCCTTCGTCCTTGACCAGCTTGGCGGGCGTCTTGAGCAACTTGAATCTGGGCTCCATGAGCATGTCTGGAGGCGTCATCAACTACCATCTCCTGACGTCACTCACGAGTATTGATCTCTCACGAAATCAACTCACGGGCACTATTCTGCCGAGATTGGCGTCGTTGACCGTGAATTTGGCTCACATTGATGTGTCATACAACTCGTTTACTGGCATTTTTCCAAACACGTTGAACAATGTGCCAGCAAAGTCAATTGATATCTCTCACAACGCTTTCACCGGCGGGCATGCCAACATCGGCTCAGCTGGGAGCTTGCGATCTCAATTGACTTCGCTGAAAGTAAACCACAACTCTTTCACGGGCAATGTCCCGAACAACGTGGGTCGGTTGTCACTAATGGTTGAATACGACTTGTCAAATAATCAGCTCGGAAACTTGCCTAATACCCTTCATCTCAGCGCTGCGCTGGTGCGGCTAGATGCTTCAAACAACCTCTGTGCAAACTACCAGCCTAGTAGGCTGGCCTCGCTGGGGACACATCTCACATACCTAAATTTGCGCAACAATTCGTTTTCAGCAACGCCCAGCGCGTTTCTGGGCTCCATTGGTTCGCTGAAATTCTTGGATATTTCTGACGCTTCTTTCACTGGTGCGTTACCAGCGTCGTTGGCTTCGCTCACTGCCTTAACAACACTGGCCGCCGCGTCAAACCAGCTTTCCGGGATTCTGCCAGTTGGCTTTGGAAACTACACCTCACTTCAATCGCTTGATTTGTCAAACAACCTTGTGAGTGGTCCATTGCCTACAGGGTTGTCTGCGGCGGCAACATCGCTGACGACTCTCAATCTCGCAAACAATATTTTCACGGGCAACGTTCCTGCTTCTTATGGCAGCCTCACAGCGCTTGTTAGCATGGACTTGTCCGGCAACAGTCTCACTGGTGCCGTCGACGAGGCACTGTGCGCCGTCGTAGGCACGTCAACTTCACCTTATGATCTGTCCATGTGTGATTTGTCGGGCATGACTCTCACTGCTTGCAATCGCACTTGTGAGACAGTGCTCACAAACAGCCCGGGTGGAGTAGATGGTGCATGTGGTGTGGATCAATGCATCGATTGCAATGGCACTTGGGCGGCATGGAGTGCGTGTTCCTCTAGTTGCGCAGGAGGCACACACACGCGCTCTTTTGTTGTCTCCACAGCCGCTTCCGGAGGCGGCAGCTGCCCACCGAATGAAACACAAGCTTGCAACACTGGTGAGTGCCCAGTGGACTGCGTAGGGTCGTGGACCAACTTTTCCACGTGCTCCACCACATGTGGGCAAGGTGTGGCGACGCAATCATTTGTCGTGTCCTCGCCCGCACAATTTGGAGGGAACTGCCAATTCGCCAATGGAACAATCAACACGACGAACTGTACTGTTTTCGACTTTTGTTTAGTGGAGAAAGTGGATGCTATTCCAAGCAATAGCGAATCAACAAATGTAACTCTCAAGAGTTCCTCCTCAACACTGCTGCTGTCAGACTTGGTGTTCGTCCCAGCCCAGGATTTCACGAGCCCGTGCGCCAATCTACAGGTTGATGTAACACTCGGAGGTTTGTCTTCTGCGCAGCAAGTGTCAGTAGGTGTGGCACCTTCGACGAGCGTTTTCGAATACACCGTATCATTCGTATTTCAAGATATTGCGCAGAGCGCAGTTGGGTGCAATGTGTCCTTCAACCTCTCCAGTAGTGCGCACACCTCTGGAAGTTCTCAGGGAGGAGTTATTTCGAAGGGTGTGCCCGTCCTGCAAACATCATCGCAGGTGATCACGTCGACAACCCTGGTGGTCAACTTTACGGGACGAGGATTTCCATCCGTGAACGATGACTTCGCTGCCGTCGGCTTTGACTTTTCTGTTTTCGGGAACGGAACGCAGGTGCCCACAACAGTGTTGTATTCGGCGTGGGGGAAAGTGATGGTTCTGTTCACTTCGATGAGTGCAGCTTACCATGGCTTCTCACTGATTGCCAATGCAACGTATCCTGGACAATTATCATCAACAACGCCAATTGGGACTGTCGTGGGTGCTAATCCAATTCTTTCCAGCTCATCGATATCAACATTCGTGCTTTCGACGACGGGATTCAGCGTCAGTGGGCAAGGCCTGTATGGAGGGAGCAGCAGCATTGTTTTGAATGTCACTGATTCCTCGACCAATTCTCGGTTGGTGCGTACGACAGCACAAGTGCCATCGCAAACTGTAGCAGCGTCGTATGACGTGCAATCACAAGTGGCGCTTCAGACGCTGGTTGTGACAAACCTGGACTTCTCACAGTTTGATTTGGTAGACATTTGTGACAGCGCGTACAACATCACCGCAACTATTTCGGGGCCGAGCGGATTTGTATCCCAATCAGGGTCTCTCGGCACGTTGGTGTCGAGTTACTTTTGTCTACAGGACTGTCCTTCATGCGCCATTACAACTTCCGACTCCCAGCTGTCTGTCACGGCATTGAATGCGGCTTCGAACTCGAGCGCGTACTCCTTGTCGTCGTACAGCGTATCATGCTCAGTCGGCGGCCCATCGAACCCTAACTCAGGCGCGTTCTTTGCATTGACGAGCGCGTCATTAACGGTGGGGTCGGCATCACCTGCGCCAGCGCCGTTGCGCAGTATTTCTTTCGACATTGCAAGCATTGCCATCCAACTCGTGGACGCAGATGTGCCGCCAACATGTGAACTTCAAATTGTGATTGTGGAGCAGACGTCCAACATTTCGTCGTCAGCACTGGTTGGCACCTTTGAAGCTGCACATCCTGTCATCGATGTCGCGAACCAGCAAATATCGTCAACGCAGTTGGTGATAAATGCTACAGGACGCGGATTTCCGACTTTGTCAGTCGGGGATTCGCCTTCACTGAATATCACCGTCTTGTTTGAGGCACCAGATGCAACCCTGATGATTGCGCAGTCAGTGCAATATTTGTATTCAACTTGGGACAGCGTTACTGTGTTGGTTCCATTCATCAGCGCTGATGACGCAAATGCTACTCTGTTAGCGATTGCAGAATTCCCTTTTCTGTCACGAAGCACAGCAAACTTCACTGCGATTGGGGTCGTCCAGGGCACATCACCTATTCTGAACGAGGCCACGACGGCAATTACAACGTTGGCAACCACTTTGGATATTGCAGGGCGCGGATTGTCGAGTACTTCATCGTTCACCTTTTCTCCTGGAGCAGTAGTAGCATCACCACAGTCCATTTCGTTCAATAACGACACGTGTGTGCAGCTCTTCTGCACTCAAGTCACGGACTGGCAACAGGTCGTCGTAGTTTCATTCTCTGAGCTCAGTGTGCCTGCATCACCAACTGCTCTTTTGGCGATTGCAACAACCAATGGATTTTCCGGAACAGTATCCACGCAAGTGGCAAATGTGACGCAAGATGCTGTAATAGTATCACAAAGTCTTAAGTTCCTTGCGACCTCGGCAAGTTCTATCGCAATCACTGGGTTTGGCTTCTCAACAATATCGGCGGACAGCAATGCAGTGACCTTTTTTGCGGAACCGAATCGATCAACTACAGATTTGGTCACCGGCGTTGTTGTGTTCGCGAATCGTTCTTTCATTGAAATACAGTTCAGTCGGATCACTTACTTACAGGGCGTTATTGACTACGGAAATGGAACGGTGGTTGGACAAGCGCTGCTGTCGGCCATCGTCACTGTTGGAGGCACAGATTCAGCGGAAACAACCGTAGCAATCCTCACTCCCGACGCACCGACCATTGCTGCGGTCACAACTGCCGAAATCCCGACCAACTCCGAATCGGCATACCAGCTAGCCATTGTCTCTGGTGGTTTGTTTCCCACAACATTTGCAAACACGGCACTTGAATTGCAAGCGTCATGTGTCGATACCACAGCTGATCAATTCTCTGTTTTGGACAATTGTACTTCAATTGTCGGCTTGGTCGACCCAACTTCGTCGGAAACCCAAATCAATTTCACGTTTTTGGTTTTGTCTGCACGTCATCGGAGCGATGTGTATGTGCGGTCGGCGTTCACGTTTTTTTCAACGGTTGTAACTCTCTCGTCAGCACCTGCGTGGTGCAACCAGAACTCCTTGTACTCTGTGAAAGTTAATGACACAATAACAGTGTCAGGAACACAGCAATGCCAGGCGATTTGCAATGCTTATGGATCACTTTGCGAAGTCGTTATATTTCGATCCGCACATCTTCGCTGCGACTTTTACTCTGGATGTGATGTCTCGTCCGCCGATATGTGCGTCACTCCAACGACAACGACGACGACGACGACGACGACGACGACGACGACGACAACAACAACAACAACGGTGGCAGGAACTGCTGCACCAACGACGACCACCACCACCCCTACGACGACGACCACTACGACGACGACCACTACCACGACAACTGTCCTTTGTTTTACGTATTACGCCAAGTCGTCGTTCGTGGTTCGAGGAGCGTTTGTGCGTCTGGGAACTTTGTTTCCGTCTCCGCCTTCTGTTGTGGGTAACGGAGCGAGGACGGTAGTTTCCTCAAACGCCTTGACTTTGACAATGAGTGGTGCAGGGTTTGATGTGATAGAACCCCGTTCCAACATTATGCTGTTCTTCCCTGGGGTAAGCGGTGGCTCGCCCACCGCGCAAGTGGACTCACAGGGCAGAGTGGTTGGTGTTGTAACAGAGGCGACGCGTTTCAAGATAACTGTGTTTTTCACTCAACTTGCGCCGGGTGATGCAGGTGCTTTGTTTGCAGGTGCAACCTTCGAACATGCGCTCTTTTACCCTTCTTCGTACCCTAAGTCATGGAACAACTCTGTGTCAATGGCTTTTGCGGCAACAATCTTGGTTCGTATACGCAAGGTATGTTTGCAAGATAAGGCTCCCTCATAACAACAATACATTGTACCTTCAGGCGGCAGCACCCACACTGATTGAGCCGACGGAAATACTGTTCACAAATGCAGAGAGCTTTACTTTTCAGGGAAATGGGTTTGATGCCGTGAACCCAACTTGCAATTCAATTGTTTTCGCGTCCACCGCAGGCAAGTTGACTCAGCGATTGTGCGCAATCCATGTGTGTTGTCACGGTTGTACATGGATACGCTGTAGGTATTCCAGACGTCAGTTGCACGACCTTCACACCGGAGCTCGTGTCGCGCACGTCGTTGGAGTGTGTGTTCACCACACTTGCACCGAGAAATGCCCGATCGAGTTCGTTGGGCTTTAGCGTCAGTTCGTCATGTTCCGATACTGCTTTGACGAGCAGTTCAGTGGTGAGTGGGCTTGATGGCGCACCAGCCTGATCAAACCATGACGACTTCGACCAATGTTTGTTAGGTCTCAGTGTCCGCAGCTGCTCCAATCGTGTACCCATCGACTGTGACTTTGAGTGTGACAGCTGCATCCGTCACATTGTATGGGCGCGGATTTGATACAGAGATCAGCGAGAACACAGTCGAGTTATTGGGCTTCAATCTCACAGAGGCTGCTGCAAGTCAGCCGCAGGGGCCATTTAGCTGCAATTCAAGCTCAACTTCTCTGTCCGCGTCTGTGGCGTCAGTAATGGCGTCCGACCGGCACTCCTTGTCGGTTTCAATCCAGGACTTGACCGCTCAGCAAGCCGTTCGTCAGTCAGGAACTGTTCAGAGTCTGGGCGCCTGCGCTGAGAGTGTTGTGACGCCACTGTCCGTTGAGGTTGTGACCAGCAATATGCGCTCTGATGTGGTGAATGTTAATTCCGATTGGGATACTTTTGATGTTATCACTATCCAACAGTCAACGCAAGAAGTATCTAGCGATGCAACGTCTCTGACCATCAACGGCAATGGCTTTTCTTCGCTTCCCTTCTCAATGTACGTATACGAGGTGGTTACAGATGGGCGCGGGTCACAATTCCCGGACTTCACGGAAACTGGTTCATGCAACACTTCTTCATTGTGCGTGTTCGTTCAAGCCAAAGGATTACGGTCATCCACGACCCTCACCCTCGACATTACCGATGCATTCGATGCGTCAGACGCGGGCAATCTTTATGTGCGACTCCTAATCCGAACAGCTTGCTTTCAGTTGCCATGCTTGATGGATCAGTATTATCCAATCAATGTTGTGACGAACACCCAAATGTGTGCACGGGCAAGCGATTCAACAGGTCTCCAGGAGGTGTTCCCACAACTGGAACAATGCCATGAATTATCTGAGCTGGTTCAAGTGGCGACCCTTGTACCAGCGGCACCAATCGTACAGGCATCGACTGCAACTGTGTTCACTTCGGATTCCACTTTTTCAATTTGTGCAACTGGTATCACAACTTCTAGCAGTGGAGACTTGGCATTGTATCAAAATTGCAACGCAAACAACCCCGCGGTGTCCACATGCACGAGCGTGCGCAGTTATTCGATCACAGGCAATGACATATCGACGTCCACATCGTCGTGTTTGATTGTCACTGTGACTGTAGCGACAACGGAGTCTTTGGCAACCGTGGGAAAACTGTTCGCGACGCTCTCAGTCGCCGGTAAGACTTCCAACGTGACACAAGTTGCTTTTGTTGACCAGGCCACCCCAGTTGTGTTCAAGAATTTGGCGACAATTTCGACGCAAGGGCAGCAACTCGGGTTCTCTATCCAGGGATCTGGTTTCGACAGTGTGAACATGTCCGCGAACAAGGTGTTTTTTGTTGCTGAAGTCGGAACTGACACAAGTATTACCGATGTTGTTGTGACATCGGCGACGAGCACGGAGTTGATTGTCGACTTTACGGCATCGTGGTTGTCTCAAGGATCTCTGGAGGTGTTGGTCGAAACAAATGGAGTGTCTTCGGCGGCGTATGAAATCATCGGGTTTCTTGGCGACGTTGCACCGGTGATCAATCCGTCTTCCACGGCTGTGTATGTGAGCACGACCTCAATTCTTCTTACTGGGTACAACTTGGGATCGTCACCAACAACAGCACGCTTTGAGTTTTCCACGGCAGCTTCTTCTCGAGTTGTGCAGGGCCTCACTCAGTTCGTTAATAGCACGTTTGCGATCGTGGAATTTACTGCATGTGTTCCTTCGATTTCGAACGAAAAAGAGTTTGGGACAGAAAGTTGCAATGATCTGTCGCTGGACCTGATATCATCAGCCAACCGAGTTGGCCAGGGTTTCCAAACGTTGTTTGCCTCTCTCACGGTTTTCGACACAGCGTTAAACCTGCTGATTGACGACAAAAAATCACAGGTCGCCGTCGGTCAGCTCGTCGCGGAATCATGTCTGCCGTCTAATCAGGCTGGGTATGTCGATTTGAACTATTGCTCATGGAGTACGTCGTCTTACGCAATAACCTTGCTAGGAGATGGCTTCATGGATCACAGCATTGAGCAGCTGTCCGTGGAGTTTTTCCCTGAGAACGGGAGCCCGGTTTACGGCAATGTTTCAACGTTGACACATTGCACGTGGGTAAAGGTCAGTTTCAAGCAAATTTCCGCCTCAAATCACGGGGTTTTGTCGGTGCGGATCACATCTTCTGGCACGAGCAGCTTTTCGTCCGCTGTGATGCCAGTTGCTACGCTTGTGAGAGGCAAGATTGCCATAGATGTCTCCAACACTACCATTGTGTTGAATCAATCCGAAGTTTCTCTTTCTGGGTTTGGTTTTGACATCGATTCACCTCAAGCAAACGTAATTGTGTTTACGGCAGACAACGCGAATACGAGGTTTCCCGTTACGGGCGTTTGTTCCAATGCAACACAACAAGGTCTGGTGCACTTCGTGTCCGTCACGTTCACTGAACTCGGTCCTTACAATGCCGGAGGACTCTTGTACGTGCAAGCGTATTCAGATGCCGAACTTGATTTGTACGCACCCGTTTTGGTTGGATCCATCGAACTCGGGCACGTTTATGTCGCGGCAAGCCCAAACACTCTCCTTAGTGAAGCGGTCATTGGTTCCACGCAATATAATGTCAGTATATCCGGCCGCGGTTTCGCACCTCTAGCAAATTCGCAGAACTTTATTACCAACGACGTTGGCCTCTGCTTTGTGACTATTTTTCGCGACAATAATGCTGTGGCAAACGATACGATAGTGGACTGTGTTGCCTACGGAGCAATCGACGAAGCGTTGCTGTGGACCGAAACTGGCGCTGGTGACGGATCTGGAGGGTTTTCGTTGTTGGCGGCAAGTTCACAAATAATGACAGTATTTGTGGACGGCGCTACGGCAAACTTTACAACTTCCAGCCTGGCCGTTGTTTACGTGTATGCTCAAATTGGTATGTTGCGCCTCATACATCTCATTTCATTGGCGTAGCGTCCCTCAGTCGTCAATACGTGTACGTACTTTGTAGGCCTCAACAATGCTAGCGGGGGAGACCTCATCGGCCAATACCAGTCGTCCTGGACAATCGTGGGACTTTTTGACTTGCCAGCTCCTGAAGTTACTGTATCCAATGAACCCATTTACTCCGACGCTGGCCGTATCTCGCTCACTGGCGCGTTTTTAACGAAGTTCCAGTCCGCCTATTGGCTGAATGAAGTTGACTTCACTGCAGGGCAGGTGACCTATCAATCTTTGACATCGTCGACGCCCGCGTTCGAGTCATCATCACGACTAGATCTTATTTTCGTGGAACTATCTGCATGTGACCATGGTGACCTGTATGTGAATTGACGTGTTCCATGGGATCCTGATGCTCTATATCTTGTGCAGTGAGTTTGAATTGATTACCTTTATGCTTGGCGCAGGCGTGTCGTCGTCACCGCAAACAATTTTGCTGCGAAGCAGCCCACGGTCGTTGCGAACGTGACAGCAGTAGAGCCGGTATGTACATCCATGGTAGTTTGCTCCAGGTGTCGAGTTTCTCATGCATGGCATCGTGAACGCAGGCAATTTACAATGGAGACAACTTCACCACAATTGCCTACTCAAATGCAACTACGCTCTATCTTGGTAATTCCAGTCTTATGAACCTTAGCGTCACCGGCCTTGAAGCTATCCCTGGAGATAATACGATCACGTTTTTCCAACCGTCGCTGTCCGGTTCGCCTGCGTCAGCATTCGATGCTGCTGGCACTATTGTTGCCGTCACTACTGGCACCTCTCACAGTGCTACAATCAACTTGACGCAGTTTGGGCCTGCCAACTCGGGTCTCTTGTACGCAGCCATCTCGACCAGTTGCTGCACTTCGCCAGTTGGCGCTTACACTTGCATTTCTAACGCTGATTCTGAGTTTGTAAAGTGGAGCGATAGCGCTCCTCAGTCCGTGACGAAGAGTGGGACCACTTTTTTTCTTTTGGGCAATGTCGGGATCGCCGACATTTTTGTTAACAATGTGCCGGCAGCTCAAATATCATCCAGTGCGATGTCTGTGCGCCTCCTTGGTTCTGGATTCCAGTCATGTGACGCATCGCTGCCTACCATTTCGGAATGTTTGGGACTTACTGCCGTCCGGTTTACAGCTGCGAATGGGTCTTCGTACGTGTCGAAAGCGGCCTTCGTCGGATTCTGGTTTGTTACTCACGTTGATTGTGGTTTGTGGGCAGATTTGCCGTTGAAGGAGACGTGGTTGGAACCTCAGCCAGCTCTATCGATGTTTCTTTCACGTGCGTTGGTGCATCACTTATTGAGTGGGCTGTTCAATTGATGCTCTGATCCATGTGACTTTTTGTTTTCTTGCAAGATACTTGTCACCTTTTAATGCCGGCGGAAGTTTAACTGCCAAAGTTACAATAACCTCGCCTGACGGATTGTCGAAAACACGGTCAAACCAAGCAAACATTGGCGTACGTCGCGGTGATGCACACATATTACATATTGCGCCACTCGGTTTTGAAGCGGTGCTTGCTGAAATAGGTGATTCGCGCCGTTTCGCCAACGCTTGACAGCTCAAATCGCACCATACTCAGTTCGGATGCAACGATGACTCTGTCTGGCAGCGGATTTGATGCTTTTGATGCTGGGTCAAATTTGGTCATTTCGTTTTCTACCAATGGGAGCACTGTCGTTGAAGGGAACGTTATTGCGGCAACACGATCACAACTCACGGTCGCATTTACAACACTGTCAACATCTTTTTCTGGGCCGTTGTTTGCTACAGTCACTCATTCTTACACAACATCAGCTCCTGATGCAACCTACACAACCCCACAAACGGAAGTGGCAAGTGTTGTGTCGTCGTCAGGTTTCTTTAACGTGTCGACCGCGATTGTGTTGACATCGGCAATCCAATTTAACATTGACGGTTCTGGGTTTGCAACGTGTGGGTCAAGTACCTCGTCCTTTTCGGCGTGCCAGTCGGCGTGCTCTTCAGGTAGTACGAAGCTTCTGTTGTCATTTAATGCAACAGACGAATTTGGCTCCCTGACTGGCGCCAGTAGCGTGGCCGTGGACCTTGTGGACTACTGTGTTGTGTCATCTCGGACGCAATTGACCATTCTATTGAATCCCGAGCTAAACCTCGTGGCTGCCGCACCAGCTCAGCTTTATGCCACCTTGCTGGAGCAACCAACTCCTCAAAGTGAAGTACTCGTCGGATTGCTTGAGTTCGGTGCTCCATTGCTGAGCTCAAACCCGGGCCTCGTGGTGTTTAGCGACGCCACAGAGTTCGTCATCAACGGTTCGGGGTTTTCCACGAATATCTCCGACATGAAAATTGAGCTCTTTCCCGCGCAAGGAACCGCTGTGGGTTCGATTTCAAAAGCCAGCAGCACTCAACTGACTGTGTCGATTGTTCAACTTTCACCGACGAACTCACTGAGTGGCGGCCAACTAGGAGTCACTGTTGATTTGTTTGGATCAACCAGCGCTAAGACTGTGGTTGCAACGGTGGCGGATGCCACTCCCACGATCTCTGCTGCACTCAGCAACCCAGTCTCGTATACGAGTTGCTCATTCACGATAGAGGGAAGTGGATTTGATTACGTCGATCCCGGAAACAATATTGTCGAATTGAGCCAGGCATTCGGCTCTTGTTATGATAACACCGGGCAAATTGTGAATGACATCGCTTGTCCGCCTATATCAGTTATTGTGACACAAGCAACGCGAACAACGTTGACATGCACAATCGAGTCCATGCTCGCTCTCAACGCGGGCCCGACAGACACACAAGGCGTGGCCACAAACGCAACAGTGCATTTCGCAACTAATACAAACTCCAATTCTACGACGGAGACTGTCGCAGACTTTTTCCGTTCGGCCGTGCAGCTTGAATCAAGCACTACTTTACTGGATGCGAACACATTGTACATCACCATCTCCGGCTGCGGGTTCGATTACACCAACGTGTACTCGACTGATGCGGCGTGGGGTTCTCAATCTATATCAGATGAATCCAACACAGTGCAGTGGAGTCAGCCGACGCTCGGCGCCACAGGACTTGGAACAGTGGTGAATGCAACGTATGCATCCATTGTGTACGAATTTTCATCCGGCCAACTCTCAAGCGTGGCAGGGTTGCTGGGTGCCTCAGTCTGTGCACTTATCTGCCAAATTAACCCCTCAACTTTCGGCGCTGGATACACGAGCATTGCATTCATGCAAACAACGCCAGTTCTCAATTCTCTCACTCAGAACATATTTTCGAACGATCTCACCCTGACGGTCACTGGCTTGAACTTTGAAACCGTGGTTGCCAGCAATAGTATTGAGTTCTTCGCCAGCACGGGCGCCTCTGCAGTTGAGGGAACCGTGTCAACGATCACACTGACTGTGGATAACACGCAAGCAGTGATTGACTTCACTGCTCTGACCCTGGCTAATTTTGGCAGTCTTCGTGCTCGGGTGGGAATACCTGGCTTCAGCACCAACACAGTGTGGTCGACGACCGTGGAAGTAGGAACGGTAGTTGCGGAACCTCCGAAGTTGTCCCCGCCACCAAGTGCAAATGTTACAACAAACGTTGTGTCGCTTTTGTGCACCGGCGTTGGATTCGACAGCGTCGACCCGACGACTCAAAATGCGTTGTCGTTTTTCGTTTTGGATCGTAATGGACTCTTCACGCCCGCAAATGTGTCTGCGACGGCGACAACAGCAACAACTCGATACCAGCTGGAATTCTCATTTGATTACTTGGAACCTGACTTTTCTGGGGCACTCTATGCGAGTGTATCAATCAATTCTTCGCTCAGCTTGGCGGAAAGTACATCAAACATAGTACTCGTGGCGAACGTGACACCTGCTGCGCCTATCATCACGGAAGACAGTACCATTATTTTGTCGACAGCCACAAGCTTTACCATTTCCGGATTTGGCTTGAACAACATTGCTCCCGGTGAAGCCAGTGTTGTGCTGCGCACGAGCGCAAATCGCACAGTCGCCGCCACTGTGGCATCGTCATCGACAAGAACAACTGTTGTCGTTGAGTTCTTGGACTTGGCACAGGATGATGCTGGATTGTTATATGCCGTCCTTTACGTTGACCATGGAGATGGTCTGCTGCTTGCCACAACCGAGACGCTAGTTGCAACTGTTGAGGTTTGCGAAAGTCTACTACTGTTGCACAAAGAGCTCTCGATAAATCTCACTCCTTGCGTGGCTCTTGCAGGCCGCAGTTCCGTCTTTCGATAGCGTGATCCAGCCATTTGGATACCCGACACATGTGATCTACGGAATAGGTTTCAACGCGGTTGATCCAACGCTGAACACAATTCAACTTGGGATCAACTCTCAGGTATTGTTGCTGATAGGGCACAGACACCCCTTATCGATGAAACGCCACGGCGCTGTTGCCCACCCTGTGCTTGTGTGCTAGGTATTGCCCGACGCTCTCGCATTCACCATTGTGAACGCAACTCGCACCAGTTTGACAATTACAGATTACTTTTGCAATGAGACGGGTGACCCGACAGGAATCGACAATTTCTTCCAATCTTCCCTTCAATGTGTAACAGCATGTAATACAAACACCACCATTTTCGCAAGTTGGGCAGCACTTGACAATTGGACCCAGGTAATGTGTCATACTCAACAGACGCGTCACATGGTCTTGATTTTTCTTACATGTGTCCCGTTTTGTGTGGCAGATTGCTCAACTGGCTGCCGATGAATATCCGCCCGTTCTCGACTCTCGGCCAGCTTCATTCGAGCTCCCTTCCAACGCGGAGTTTGTCGACATTACAGGATGCACACTCGATAATCGCAATATGACTGTTTTGTCATTCACCACATCAGGTGGCTGCGAAGTACAAGGAACTGCTGCCGTTGTCAATGACACGCACGCCCAGATTTTCTTCCGTTCGCTGGATGCTGGGAACGAAGGGCCTCTCTTTGTGTCTTTAGCTATGGCTGGCTTTGTGTTTCCGCTTTTCATTGGCACGGTCGTTCCCACCCCGATCACTGTCGATGCGGTGCCGCTGGTGAACTTCAGCGTGACGACGTCAACGAGTGACGTCGTACAGCTCACGGGCTCAGGGTTTAATGCAGTGGACCCAACTTTGAACAGTGTGCTATTTTCGACAGACACTGGCTCTGAAATAGTAGCGTCCGTCATCAATGCCACTCGAACGTGGCTAGCTGCATCATTTTCATTTCTTCCTCCGTCTGCAGCCACGAACTCGTCACTTGCGATCCCACTTTATGCGGAGGTGGATTCTTCGTGCGAAACGGTTGTTGACGGGCTAGCCACCAGTGCAATCGTCGACTCCCTTTCGCGAGGGTGCCCGACACTCGACACCTCTGACTCAGCTTCTCTGAGTACTGATGCATCTGTGGCCACGTTGTACGGCATGGGATTAAGCGACATCAATACATCTTGGAGCACTATTTCTTTGTTCCAGAACAGCACCGGCCTTGATTTGCGAACGGCCATCGTTGCTGATGTTGTGAATGTGACTAGGGAGTCCATCACTATCGAGTTTGTTGCTCTTGACCAATCCAACTTTTTGCCAGGAGGCGACAACGCAATTTTTGCATGGTTTTCACTTGCACCCACCCCTGGTGTGTGTTTCGAAAGTGCAACTTTTCAAGAAACATTTGATGTCGGAACCGTCACGAGCAATAGCACATGCCTATCATGTTACCAAACAGCGAAAACTCAACTGTATGCAAAAGTTGTGGCGGCAACACCTACCGTGGACGATGCCGTCCAAAGCATGCTCATTGCTAACGTTGGAGAATGTGCCTCCGTGCAGCTTCCGAATGCGACTGCACTGTGCAGCAGCAGTTGCTGCGTTTTAGTCAGCGAGCCAAGCTTTCGGCTGCATTTGACTGCCTCGGGATTGCCTAATGGTGCATCAAGCGCTGCTCTTGCCGTCATGTTGCAAATTCCAGCTCTCGGTGGAAATGGATCCAACATCACTACAAGCGTCGTTGCCCAAACGCGCACCTCAGTTACATTGGATGCTGCTGTAAAAGGCACAACAGCCGAAAAACTGTTTCAACTGCTATCACAGGATTATGCTGCCCCATTCGTAGAGTTGACAGCGCTGGTATCATTCGAACTGGGTGCAAATTCGTCTTCACTGACAGCATACTCAACTTCTACCACTGTGATTCGCTATTTGGTTGGCACAACAGTCTATGTTGTGAGGAATACAACTGCAACATTCAATTCCACGTCCACCTCGATTGTGGTCAGTGGAACAGGTTTGTTGACAATCCTGCCTGTGCACCAGTTTCCTTTGTACGCAGCGTTCCCTGTTGGATCGACAGCAGGTTCGACTGTGCCGATCGTGGTCCAAAGTGTCGCGGAGTTGATGCCTGGCACAAACCTTTCAAATTCGACTTATCGCATTGACTTGCAGACGTATTTCGACCCTGCAAATGCCGGACCGCTCTTCATCAACATGTCATCTGATATTCTGGGATGGCGATCAAACCAGAGACAAGTTCAAGTTGGTGAAGTTGCACTCGTGGCGCCCTCAGTAACTCGAAATACAAGCTCAATTTCCTCAAATGCAGTGAACGTTGCAATTAGCGGTGTTGGGTTCAGCAAGGTGACTTCTGTGAACACGGTGCATTTGCAGGCAGTATGTACAAATGCGTCCAACGTTTCGTCAATCACGACCCTCAGCAACAAAGTGTTGGCCTCTGAGTCCGCTCTGTTGAGCGTCGAGTTGTTAGAATCCATTCCGACAGAAGACAACTGCGTCCTTCAAGCACGAGTACAGTTGGTCACTGATTTCTCTCCATCGGGAATCTTTAGCAATGGCTTCGTGGATATTGGCACGATCGTGAAGGAAGCCGTTGTCCTTGATCAATGCGATTCCTGCTTGTTATTTTCCAATGCGACCTCCGTGACATTGTCCGGGTACACATTCAGTGCATCCACAACTGTGACGTTATCACCGACCGGGGGCCGCCCAATAGTGCTCGCTGGAACTGCATTCGTGGACATGTACACGCTCACTTTGGACATTGAACAGTTAGGACCAAGCAACCAAGGTCCCGTAAATGCCACTGCCTGTGAGGGCACACTGTGTTCAAACCCCACTCCTGTGTTTTCGGTCGTTGAAGCGCAGCCGATGGTTACACGGTAAGAGCGGGGATGTGCACTGCGAAAGTTTTCACATGCAAAGTTTCACGTAACTCGTGATGTATTGTGTTTGAATGACATTGCAGGAGTGTATTTGCCCAAGTAGGTACCAGCAGCAATAGTATCATCGTCAACGGCAGTGGGTTTATCGGAAACGATGTGTCAGCGAACGAAGTGGCCATCTGTCACACCGGTAGTTCCAGCCAAGTATCAGACACTGGGTTTGATTGCAATTCGCTTACGCTTTCAGGTATGGCAGATGTGACGTTCGCGCGGACAATTGCAACATCACGCTCAGTGATATTGTTTTCTTTTCCGATTTGTCGCTCGTAGGATCGACTTTGGCGACCAACCTTCGCAGCTCCCTTGTGTTCGAAGTCGCCCGAAGTGATGATGGTCTGAAAAACTTCATTGGCTGCAGCATCTTTGTCAATGTGACTGTGACATTTGATGACCCTAACAACGCTTTCCTGACGACAGCGAGCCTGACATCAGCATGTACAACTATTGGCGTTGTAACGCAAAGTATTCCGGAAGTATCCGAATCCAACCAGTCAATAAGCTCCAATACGTTCAGTATCATAGTGCAAGGCAGAGGCTTCGTATCGTCGTGGAATCCACAAGTCACTTTGACGGACTCGTCTGGACAATCGTCTGCCGCCATCGTTGCTACGCCGACGACAGTGTTGAATTGGACGCATGCGGTGTTGAACAACATTACCGCATTGAGTGCGCTCAACGCGGGAGCTATTTTTGGAACAATTGCGATGACTCTTCTCGACGGAACTCTTTTGCAAAGCACAACGGTACGGTTCTAGTGTGGTGTAATGTACCACGAGTCATTTGCAACGTTCACGGCTGCCTGAATGTGACAGGTGTTCAAGCTTGGCATCATTGCTGCTGATGCTATTCTGATTGACCAATCGTTGACCAAACAGTATATCAGTGCCACCACTCTGTCACTCAGCGGTGTGGGTTTCGCGGCTGCTATGGCGCAATACAACAACATTGTGATGATGAATAACGGACTGGCTACCACGTGTACTGTGTCCGTCAATGCTGCAACACGCACCTCCCTGTCATTTTCCATTGACTCCGGACTGTCGTTACTTGACTGTGGATACGCAGCTGGGGACGCCATTGAGGTAATTGTGTCCGTCGTGTCCGAATACGGCATTGAAAAAGTAAGGTTATCATGCACAAAGCGAGGGCAGACAAACTGTTGCTGAGCATGTGATATAATTTCGCACAGGCCGCGAGCGCTGTAACGCAGATCGGCGAAGTCAAAGCAGATGATTGCAACTTAACTGTTGGCGCTTTTAGTACTCCGTGCGGGTGTGGAACATGCACCGACAATTTTGCGAACAAGACTTTTTCGTGCAATTGCGATTCCGTGGAATGTAACACCGGACAATCGCTTTCTATCGGCGACAGGTTCACACCGTATTTCATTAGCACGCTGCGTTTCGGGTGTGTGTCAACTTGCATGTTGTATGCGACGTAGATGTCAAGTGTTAGTCGAAGGCGGTTGGTTTACGTGTCAACAGTACTGTCAGCAGTACGCGTCCTGCTCCAGCGCACTTGGTGCCCTCGACAACAACATTTTTGTGTTCTATGCGGTACGTGTCATGTGCATCGCACGCATTGATCAAGGCGGTGTTTGACCAACTCGCAACCATAGGTCTATGCGGCTATTCGCAACGAAGATGTGTTCATCGGCGCCACAATCCAGTGCATCGACACGTTTTCGCCATGGTCGACTACGCCAGCACCGGCACCGGCACCATCACTGGTGTGACGGCATGCTGACGGAACAGGTCAATGACGACTTTCATTCATGTAAAACGGAAATAGCGTTTGGAGCACCTGGGTGTGGCCCTCAACGAGTATGGATGATTGTACTCCCAACGCCAAGGACGTAGATCCAGTACACTCGTCGTTTTTTTCTCAATTATGCATCGACACAACCAAATCTGCACTGCCTCAAGAATGACGAAATTGTTTTATTTTGACACATCACCTCAAAACTACACCAATTGATTCGTCGAAACGCCATACACAGCTAATGAGCACTTTCCTGCCTCTGGAGTGTCGTCAGGCGCGTCATCTTTTTCCTGCTTCTGCGGCATAGCCGCAGCTGCCTGCCCAACCGTGCCGCCGGCATCAATCGAGGCGAACACGGAGGATGCCTTTGTCGCCAGCGAGTCCAAAGTGCATGCCTAAGATAAAGTAACGCATTCATAAGTCAGATGCTCACGCCCACATCAAATGCAAGAAAACTGCATGAAGTAGCTTGCCGTCTTCGATAGAACGATCGTTGATACTCCACTCAAAGTCAAAAGTCTTGCTGTGTCAGTGACGCGCTCGCAATTCAAGTGTGCCTGCACACAACAACTACAGTTTCAGCACAAGTAGATCGCAGGGTTGTGGGGGGATTGACATAAGAAAGTCACCTTTGTTTTCGTGGAGTCCAGCTTCATCTGTCTGCGATTTGATCGCTCGTTGACTCCTCGGTCCAGAATTACGGCAGTCTACGAACATTGACGAGTGGTTGAGCTGCGCGCGGCTTAGGGTCTCGAATGAAGAAAACAAGTAGAATCGTACCTTGCACTGACTTGCATTCAACGCAGCAATGCTGCCCGGCGAAACGGGGCCTAGGATTCGTTCCGGTCCTGCGATACACAGCAAAGTCAAGAGTGCAAAATACAAACACAAAATCATTGCTATCATTGCTTTGTGGCATCGAACGTACCAATGTGCACGTAGGTAGAGCTTGAAGCAAGTGTATGTGCAATTTCCCCTTCGCTGGGACAATGTTGCTGTGCACCAATAAGAACCTTGCCAGACGACAAGAATTTTCCACTCTTGAGCGACGCAAATGCTTCCACGATGCCTTTCGACTCGTCAAATGGGTCAACGACGACATTCAAGGAACCGGGGGCTGTCGCAGATGTCTGTTGTTGCAAATGACGAACACGAGACGCAAGAGTGTGCAGCGAAAAGTCTCGGGACGTTGCTTGTTTCCCAGCTTGTGCGAAAATGGATATGCTCTCCATCGGCAACTTGTCGAGCGTTTCGTCCAGCAACAAACACAGGTGGCGCGTGGACTCTGCAGAATCGCTGGCATCGTCGGCCACGGGAAGCACCCGTCGTAGCCACTGAATTAAATCTGTAGGTGCGAAAATAGCACTCAGATTCTCTTGAATCTTGGACAGCTCCGTTGTTAAGTCCACTTCACTTCCACTGGATTTTACCAAACGAGTTCCCAAACCAGCAGTAAAAGCTTCATATTGCGACGCTAAACTACGAAGCTTTGATGCCTCGCCATTTCGCCAAGGTTGCCGGAAGGTGCCAGCTACTTCTCCATCCACAATGACCGCGGCGTACAATGCCTGTGCAGGAGCACCTCTGGTTGAGTCACCATCAGGGTCGAAAGCTGGGTCGTACTTGTCTGAGTCAGCTGCTGCGGCTCCGCCTGCGTGTTGCAGCGAAACGACAACCGTTCCCGCCGGCAATGCAGCTACTGTGCTGGGCAACGGCGCGAGACACGAAGCAGTGACGTGCAGATGGCTCCACATCATCGGCTTTTGTGTGTGGAGATACTTTGTTGCTGCACGATAAGCCAGCGTGGCCTCCGGGGCGAAGTGCCGCAACTGTAGCGCGGCTCGTAATCGCAAAAATGACAACGATCGATTGGCGCTCGTGGATGTTTGGGACGAAGATGCTGCCTTCTCGAACGCACGACGCATGGCGAGAACATTGCGGGCATGCTGATACAACAGCAGGTACTCAGCACACGCTTCTGGGTTCGACGAGCCAAAAAATTCGGCAAGTTGAAGGGATACTCCACGCACACACTTCAAGTCGTCGTGTCGGATTGCGACTTTGAGGGCGAAGAAAAGACGCTGCAATGCTGTTCCGATGGTGGCGGCAAGTCCAGGAGGTAACTCATGTCCACTGTTGTCTTTTTTGAACGCTTTTGTCGCAGCCGAGATCACAGCCTGGGTCATTTGCGGAAGGCGTTCGTACGGTAAATCCGATGGTTTGAACTTAGAAGACGACTCTGACAGAGCTTCCGAAGTGAAGGCGGATGAAACCACTGCCTTGTCACCGCCCCAATGACTTTCATCTTCTCCCAAACACCCTGCAAGTCTGCACAGATCAAATGCCGCACGCCCGGCACCGCACGCAGCCTCTGCGAGTAAAGTGGCCAGACGACGTGGAAGCATCGCATTTTGCAAGTTGAGCTCGCTAGCAGCGAATTTGTGCGTATTTAGTTGGCCTGCGGTTGTTCCGCCTGCGAGCAGCGAAAACGCGTCGGAATAGTACCGCAATGCTTTAGCTGCCGGTCCGGTGCGCGATAGCTCGTCCCGTGATGTGTCGATCGCAAAGATCCACTTCTTCACATGAGCATCCTCCCCACTGAGATCAGTTCGTCGCTTCTGCACCTGCGCCTCTGACTCGGCAACGGCGTCGAACCCAGCCTCAATGAGGCACTTCGCCAATTGTTGCGCCTTTGTTGGAACGTGAAGGAACTTAACACTGCGTTCATCAGACCGGAAACGCAAGTACCGCACCTCAGCCCGATGTTGATCTTGGTTGAGACGTTGGGTCGCAACAGACAACACGAGCTCAATGACCTGAGCACGTGGGATGGGACGATCAAGATCTTCCGGGCACAATACGCGGGCGCGTAGAGACAGCAAAGATGCGTGAGCTCGCGCGGATTGCAGAATCGAATCCACAGCGCTGGGATGAGATATCAACGTTGCGTCTGCTTTCAGCTGGAGAACTGTGGAAAGATGTGCTTGGGATTCAGCGATGGCATCTGTAACGTCGTGGGTGACTGCCTCAACACTCCCTTGTTGTTCGTACAATGCCCAAGCAAGCTCAGCGCAAACCTCTGCTGACATAGCTTTGCATCTCAGTTCCGCAATTCGGTGGTCCAGCAGCATGTCGAAGTGGGACGCGTGCTTGCTGGCAGAAGTGCCCGCTGCAGTACGCCCTGCCTCAGTGGCTGCGTATTGGTTGATAAAAACTGACAGCGTCTTCTTTAGAAAAGTGAGAAGTCGCGCATAAAAGTGGCTTTCGCGCAGGGCTATCCCGAAGCTGAACACAAGTTCGAGCGCTTGCTGGACGCGTGGCACGTGGGCCTTTGCGGCAATTCGTCCACATTGGAACACAGATTTCATGCGCTCCTCGGCAAGTTCGAAGTTGCACTCATGCAACCAAATCGCTGTCCAGAGAATTGCGGCATGCCTTTCTAGAACTTGACGGCCACTTCCCTTCGTAGGGAGGATAGGAAGAAAAGCGTCAGCATCGACGAGCAGCAGTTTGGCTGCGTCGACTTCCCCAGCTTCGATAGCAAGGGACGCTTGTTGCAGAAGTAGGTCCGCCACAGAAAAATTCCGTGGCAGTACTCCAAACGGCAAATCATTGAGCATATCTTCACCCGCTGCTTCTGAAGGCATCGATTGACGCAGTTGCGCAATATGGTCAGTGTGCTGATGCCTACGCAAACCAAGACGACCAGCTTGTACACGATACGCAATCGCCCCGTCCGAATTGCCTAACAACGAATGCACTTTTGCAGCCTGAAGCAAAACCATTTGTAGAGGCAACGAAACTCCCGGGACAGATGACTCTGGCAGAATAACGAGGTCATCGGACGCCATTCCCGAAGCCGCAGCCGTCTTGTATAGGGACGGGGTCAAAGGAGTCTGTGCTGATCGCACCAAGGCTTCTAGCACTACTAAAACCGGCACACACTCGAGCTCTTTGCCGCAAGAAATAAGAATGTTGATAAGCGCGTGCATGTAGTGACTGACAACATCAACTCGCTTGATGCAATGTCCATGCAAGGCAAAAGGTCTCAATACAGGGTTTTCGTCCGATAACTTTGCCCAATGCTCAATCAGGGCATCATCGATCTTGAAATGAGTCCAATCTGCCAGTGTTACAGGAACCTTGAACGGAGGATCTTGTAGGCGCACCCATTGCTCCACTGGCACATCGGCTTGGTGGAGTTGCTTCGCTAATTGTGAAAGTTCTTGTTGTCCGGCTTTCGAACCGGTGAGTTCTCTGTACTTCGCTGACAGCACATTGTAGTTCACGACGTCCATTGCCCTTTGTAGCATGGCAACGACTTGGACGCGGGCCAACGATGCAAAATGGCTCCGAGATTGAGGGGTACCAGCAAGCAACGACAGCATAGTAAAACATCGAGCCGCCAATTCAAAGTGACCGACATCGAGACGTGCAGGATTGGAAGCATCGGTATTGCTGCAGGCAAACAAACCACATGTGGTCACAGTGATGGCGAAGCGACACAAAGTTCAAAGTCGGCAGACGTAGAACAACTGCGTACCCGGCCGCGATGACTACCATGGCGGTTTGTCGAAAGAGTGATTTAACTCCGGACTTTTGTTGCGAGTTACTCGGGGCAGTGTTCTCGGATTGTGCACTGCCATTCGTCAAAGAAGAATCTTCGTTGTTTTGTTCAACGTCCAGGATGGCATCGATGCATTCCAAAAGGAAAGTGGCCTATGTTGTAGACGAGAGATTTGAGCACTCGCCGACATCAGCGACCGATCATGACCCGCTTACCGATGATGAGAAGTGGCCCTTGCGCTGCATCCATTCAGCAACTTCAACCAGATATTCCGTGCGCTCGAAAGACTTCTTGGCGCAGTTCAGAGCCTTCATATAGGATTCCAGCTGTGCTTTCTCCGAAGCAGAATTGCGTGCAAGCATGGCCCACATCTTTGCCTGTGACAAACGTAATGATGAATGAGAAGGTTACAACGGATGACCCGACTGTGCAGCACCAACAAACCTGCGCAGCTCCCGTGCTATTCTTCATCTTTGCAACTGCTGCAGCAACATTCTTGCCCAACCTTGACAAGCACAGCACTTTGATGGACCATATGGGCCCTTGGCTGTCGGCCGGGATAATTTCGCAGGCTTCATTGCAACACTGGAGACCCTGGACCCAGTCTTGGCGGTCCTTATGGACTGCGAGAATGGTCAAGTATGTGTTCACAATCAGTGTCCAGTCAGCGTCAGACATGGTCTCCCCAGATGTGCCATGTGAAGTTGCGCTAATGAACTCTTGCATTATTCTTGTCGCTGGTCCAAAATTCTTTTCGCGTGTTGCCGCAGAATGCAAGAAAGGCCCCGACACTTCAAGAAAGTATCCGATGCAACTGACGAGCAAAGCTGCGTCACCGGCCAAATTTGACCACCGAGCAGCGAGGACGAGGTGAGGAAGTGCAGCTTGCCGAAGTTTTGCCTTTACCTCATCACTTTGCGACTCCCCGCGGATGAGGGCGGTCTACATGGCGGAAATTCAAATGATGCGTCAATGATTGTTGTGAATCTTCACAGCAATGGACATGTGACAAGCAGCACGCACCACAGCCCGACCCCATGTGCATTCGACCATGGCCATATACCGCCAAAAAGAGCGCGAGAGCTTGGCCCTGCTGGCTTGATCGTCGGGAAGTAGCGCCGAAGCTTCATAACAACCAATTTGAACCTTTTCCAGCTCTCCGAGCTTCAAGCCAGACAGCGCTATTTCTGCCCAAAGACGAACGGTTAGAGCTTCAGCGAGCTGGCGATGCTCGTATGTGGTCGTTGCAGCAGCAGAGAGTTCAGACAACGACGACGCGGCGTTCTATGAGTATGCGCACATCATGACACGAGTTAATAAGTGACGAACGGAGTTCAAACAGGCGATCAGATCTACAAAATGACAAGCAGTGACCGACCTCATGAAGGCACTGAAATGCAAGAGTCCATAATTGATTTGCAGTTTGATGATCGAGTGCGGATTCAGCGGGGTTCGTCGGCGACGGTGTATTTAACATCGCAATAGCAGCAATGATTTTGCTCTTCCAGTGAGATTGTTGGTTGAATATTGCCACAGCCTTGCCCCCAGACTTAGGATCCGAAACTTGGGCAATCGCTCGGAGGCTGAGCACGTCAAACGTCAGTTCAGGCGGGTGCTGCAGATCTTGAATGCGATTGCATACGGCAATCGCATTTGCAAAATCGCCGTTGAGAACCGCTTGCTTTGCAAGCAACCGTGATATGTTGCACAACAGCCCAACGTCATTGCTTGCGGTCGAGAACAGAGCCTCGAGGGTATCGCGCAAAAGTTGGACTAATTCTGGCAGGAGCCGGTCTGTGTTGTTATCGAAGACGTCCACACAGACGCCGAAGTGATGATTCCAGATGTGTTTTGCCACATTTTGGACAAGCCACGGGGCTTTCGACTCGCAAGAGCGGGCATATTGCAGCGCGTCAGACAGCCGCTCAACGAGTTTACGCTTCAAAGCCAAGGATTTCTCCGGGCCAGTGCGAGACCCTGGTAGTTTCTCATGATCTGGGATCGTTAGGGTGGGAGAATCAGCACCGGATGCTTGAGCGGCCAGCTGTGCTTCTTCCTCCAACTTTTCGAACAGCGCAGCCAGGGAGGCCAACGACATGTCGGCCAGTGTCAGACAGGCTTGCGTTTGTACGAAGACCACATTTCTGAACTGTTCTGGATGCCATTTCCGCCGAACAACGTACTGTGCCGCGCGGGTTGCGACCTGTGAGATCATCGAGGTTGTAAAGAAATAGCCGCATAACAAGTGCTGAACACCGCACAAACACAACGCACCTTCGTTTCTCCCGTTTGCCACAGCAGAGTCATAATATCCGAGCAAGCAATTGTGCGGTGGAGTTCATCGACCGTGGCAGCGCCCAAGTCATCGCTTTCGCCGTCAGAAATTGCCTTTTGGTCCTTAGGGTCGACTGACTCTGAAGACGTTGGAGAATTACTTGCAGCTTCCTCAGCTAGACCAAGCACTTTGGCTGCATTCGTGAGCACCGTGGACCTGAAAGTATCATCTTTCGCACCCTTAGCTTGCTCGACAAGCATCAGCGCTTTCTGCAATGGTTCGGAAGGTTGATTGTACAGGGATGCGCGGAGCGTCAACTTGTTCTTGATTTCATGCAAGTGGTGATCCAGAGGTCTGTTGGCATACGACAAAATACACTTCGTTACCAGCAATTTAGATGTGCCATTTGCCTCTGCACTTCAACTCGAACCTGCACTTGTCAGCCGCCACTTTCTTTGCCAGATCATCCGTGATGTCAAATTCAGGCGTATCAATAACCTCAGTTGAAATTTGACCGTAGTCCAGCGCGAGAGCATCGTTCACGTGATCAAGCGCTTTCGTGAGAAAGTCCGAAGCGACTTCAAACTTAGCTATTTCGAAATGAAGTCGAGCTCTCAGCCCCACCAAAGGACTTGCGATGTCATCGAGGTATTTCACTGCCGCTGAAAACAGCCTGTGAGTGTACTTACGCATCCTTGGTGTCAGCAAGGGGAGTCCGAGATTCCAAGCAAGAACGCAGCCCTCCTATGAACACCAAGTCAAACAACAGATGAACGAGAAACGGCCTGAGATCACGGACGTGCATCAAACCGATATCTTGCCTGTAGTAAGTCCGGCTTTCGAAGGCGCTGGCACGTCAATAACGCACGCTCTAACATCTTGATGGCTTCAAGTCGCCGCGCCAGGCCCAGAGCGCGATATTTCGTTTGCGGCAGTTGGGGGGGAACGGCCTTCACGATGTGAGCACAATGTTGCGGGGCATAACTTTGGCCGAATGTTTCGACGACAAAGAGGGCTTTCGCATATCCAACGACCACATCAGCTGTTGGAGGTCTCTGTTTGACGCGGTCAATAGCTGCAAGTGCCTTGTCGGCGACCGACATTAGCTTGTGGCGCACTGCCTCGAAACTAATTTGTGCAAGACAGTCGAGTTCTGACGACGAGAGGCCGCTGCCACGTGCCGTGGGAGCATCGTCATCTTGACTCTGGGAAGTCGCGTTCTTTTTGTCCAACAGCTGTGATAACGCATCTTCGAGAGCAGACTGAATCTTGGCGGGCTCAGCAATCGCACCAGACTTGCACTGTTGAACGATTGACTCGATATTGGCACATACTTCAGATACAATCCCAGCCGACTTCCAGCTTGCCAAGACACTGTTGGAGAGCTTTCCGCAGTCACCATCCTTGACACGCCCCATGTAAATGCCAAAGTCACGAACCTGCCGCTGAAGCGCAGCCGACTCGATTTTCGGGGTCTCTTCTGGGAGTTTTTGCACAATGTCATGAGCTGCCAAGGCGCACTGCGCCGCTCTTTTTGAGTCACCCTTGTCGTCGAAACATTGAGCCAATCGAAGCTGGTATCTGCACAGCCACGATTTCGAACGCTCTTCCGATTTTTCAAGGGCAGAAACTACAACTTGCATCGAGTCGCACAGGTACTGGCAGGCACCAGCCCTCATCATGCGGCGCGTCACGTTCCAATAATGCACTGACGCATTGTAGATGATGAAGTTGTACCGGGGAAATTTGCTTGGGGACAGCGCAATCTCAATGCTGTGCAGAATATGCCCGATAGAAACTTCAAGGCGATTGACGGCATCCTGGCCTGTGGCCGAGCCGCTGTTAAAGGCCTGGACTTGAGCGCGGATAAATAGCGCCCGGCAAAAGAACTGGTCCTGCGGTGGATCTCGCAGAAAAAACAGCTCTGAGCAATCGTGTGCGACGTCAAACTTGCCATTTTTTATGGCGGTCTCTGCACATAGCACGAGTATTTCCGGAGTTAGTATTTCAAATTGTGAATTGGTGAGCGAGCCCTGGGCCTGCAGCGACTTCTTCAACAAAGAGTAGCCTTTGGAGAATTCTTCCTTCGCCCTTGCCTCGCCAACAATTCCCGCCTGCACTAAGGTGCTGCTCGCATTGAAGTGTCGCCGAATGCGGCGATCCACACTCATCGTCGCCGAGGCGGGGTTCGACTCCTGCTTGGCCGAAGATGTTACACGGTAACTACGGCCATGAAAGAGTCAGAGTCACGACCAGGACGGCGAGAGCGTTGCTGTTGTGCAGCGCAAAAACCCGGCCTGCAAAAATAAGTGTCTCCACATTTGCACCCAGCATTTTCAAATAGAACAAGTCCGCCACCGTCCACGCAGCCACATCGCGGCAATGTACTGCACGTCAATCAACGAGTCACCAACAGTCAACCACCAAAGGTAAACTCTTAGAGACGCCACCGCAAGCAGTGTATCGTTGTCGCATTGCATCAGGGACCCCAATCTCACGTAGTCGTTGATCTCACGGCAGTTCGCAGGTTTCGTTCACTGGTTCAATGATCGTTGACTTTCGGTGCCTTGTGGTCGTCATTGTTCTTTTAGTATCGTTCCTTGCTATGCTGGCCGTCAGCGTGTGGGTCGTCGCCGTTGTTATCGTCAGTCGGTCGCTGGTCGCTGGTCGGTCGTTTGTCGTTCGTTCGTTCGGTCGGTCGCTCGGTCGGTCGCTGGTCGTTCGTTGGTCGGTCACCGTCCGTTTTCTGTCGGCGTCGTCGTCGTTCGTTGTCGTTCGTCGTCGTGTCGTCGTTGGTGCAACGAAACCAAACAACGAACGCACGAACGAACGAACGAACGAGCGAACGAACGACGAGCCAACCGCTGAGTGAGTGAGTGAGTGAGTGAGTGGGTGGAGCAACGTTACTCCGTCAGTGAGTGAGTGAGTGAGTGAGTGAGTGAGTGACGGTTGCTCCCACCTTCCTCCCCCTCTCTCCCTCTCTCTGGCAGTCGTCGACTCTCTCTCACTCGTTCACTGCCATGCATATCAATTCAGTCACTTTCACTCGTTCACTTCCAGTCATATCAATTCAGTCAGTTTCACTCGTTCACGGTCAGGCATATAGATTCAGTCAACCACTCCACTTACTCAAATGCGTCGCAATCACCGACCGACCGAATGAAGGAAGCTTGTTGTTGCAATCAATGTTGTGACGGTGGGGCGATGTTGCAGGATGTCGTTGCAATGTTGCAATGACGAATGCGTCCAACCGATCGATGAACGACTTCACGACTTCACGACTGCGCGACTTCACGACTGCGCGACTTGACTTCTTCTTCTTCTTCATTGTTGCATTGTGCCAGTTTGTTGGAAAGAGTTATTGGCGATCGATTGAAAGCAAGAAAGTGTTGCTGTTGGCTGTGGGTAGATAATAATAATAAAACGGTTTTATGCAAGTTACTAACAAACTGCTGGTCGCCACCTGTGGCGTGGTGTTTTCTACTTATTACGTATGGTATTACGATTACATCAAAGACGGCATGCAGGCTCGTTGGGGGACCTGATCCTGGAGTGGACAGAGAGCGTCAAATTTACTTGTAGTCAGACGGGTCAATGGTCTCGGGGAGATCGGCCAACTTGGCCTTGAAGCGGTTCTGGACTTCGTCGAACACTTCCTGCTCAGTCTTTTCCGCGCGCTTTGCCTTGTGCTGCTCAGCATCCGTTCGCACGAACGAGATCGCCATACCCTTGGTACCGAAACGACCGGCACGACCGATGCGGTGCATGTAGGTGTCGGCATCTCCGGGGAAGTCGTAGTTGATCACGACGTTGACGTGCTCGACGTCGACACCGCGGGCGCACAAGTCGGTCGTGACGAGGATGCGGGTGTTGTACGCCTTGAAGTCGTTGAACATCTCGGTACGGCCGCTGCCGCGACGGTTGCTGTTCTTTCCCTTGACCTGCCCGTGGAGGGCAGCGGACGGGAAGGTGGCTTCGCGGAGCATGGCGTTCAATTTGTCAGCGCGGTCGGTGGAGTCAACGAAGATGATCACCTGGTTGAACTTGACATCGTCGAGGATCTCGACAAGCTTGCCGTTCTTCTCGTTCTCGGAGAGCGTGGTGTAGTACTGCTTGAGTCCGTAAAGGATGAGCTCGTTCTCCTTGCCGACGAGCGCCTCGGCGCGCGACACCTTGGCGTCGGCGACCGGCCGCGGCGCAATCTTGTTCAGCGGAATGATGGTGACGCGCTTCTGCAGCCGGCCGCGCTCGAGCAGCGCCTGGCCGGTCCGCTCGTCCTCGACCACGACGTTGTAGAGCCGCGAGCCGGCGACCACCTCGAGCGCCGCGGCGTACTTGCCGTCCTTGACGCGCACCAGGTCGGCCACGAGCCGCGCCTTCTGAGGCGACACGCGAGCGAACTTGAGGACAGCTCGGCTTTCCATCGGGGGCCTCCTAGCGGACCTTGCCCTTCCGGTCGGCCGCGTGGCCCCGGAAGGTGCGGGTGGCGGAGAACTCACCGAGCTTGTGACCGATCATCTGCTCGGTCACGTACACGGGGACGAACTGCTTGCCGTTGTGCACGGCGAAAGTCAGCCCGATCATCTCCGGCACGATGGTGGAGCGACGGCTCCACGTCTTGATGACACGGTTGCTGCCAGATTCGCGGGCGACGCGGACCTTCTTCAGCAGGTGGCCCTCGATGAACGGGCCCTTCTTGACGCTACGAGACATGGTGCTTCCCCGCCGACTACTTCTGGTTTCGGCGCTTCACGATGAACTTGTTCGAGGCCTTCTTCGAGGAACGGGTGCGGTACCCCTTCGTCGGACGACCCCACGGCGTGACCGGATGGCGACCCTTCGAG
>ENA-OWNT01001483-OWNT01001483.1-seawater-metagenome-genome-assembly--contig:-NODE-1483-length-29362-cov-10.174663_pt1 | contig 29362 bp, 28 predicted proteins | sample MGYA00238136_ERZ651165 | MGnify/ENA primary metagenome ERZ651165 (study PRJEB26861, sample SAMN08777766) | seawater metagenome | isolation source: coastal seawater | place: USA: Florida | collected...
ATAGTTGAAGCACCGCCACCAAATGCCGCAGCGATACGAGAAGATAGACCGTAGCCACTTGAAGCACCAACAACAAGAACACGCTTAGGCGCGTTTTTGATTGGGCCTTGTGCTTTTGTGTAAGCAATTTGTTCTTTTACGTTAGCTTCACAACCCACAGGGTGCGTTGTAGTACAGATAAATCCACGAATTCTAGGTTTGATGATCATATTCAACTTCCTTTAAAAAACTTCGCTAGGATAAAAGGTTCAACGCCAGTTCGCATCTAATTTCTGTAAAAATGTCGGTAAAATGCAAGTGGTTGGAGCTCTTTCATACGAGTTTTAGATTTCGAGCAAAAAGAAAGACACCGGTTAAGGTGCCTTTACTCAATATCGGTTAGCGAGCTCTAAGCCACGCTATCTAACTTTGGCTTTACCCGAGCTTTACCTGTTCTCACTTCGCTAAAGTCATGGCTAAAGTCATCGACTTGAATCGCTTTATAGCGCAGCGCATCTGCTGCAACAATTTGGTCGACTTCGTCCTGAGTTAGCACGTTTGCTTCTAGCGCTTGTGCCAGACGATCTTTAAGTAGGCCTTTACGAGCAACTTTGCCCTCTTTAGCAGCACGCATCAGTTTACGTTCAAGGCTCTTCACACCATACATCGCAAGGAAAGCGTTCTCCATTAGACCAACGCTATCATCCGCTTCTTTACCAACATAACAAAGGTGCGTCAGACGGTCTCGATGCGCTCCTGGTGTCATTAAGCTTTCCGCCAATTTCACGGTTAGCGTGTCACTTGGCTTAGCGAAGTGGTTCCCTAATGGGAAGATCAACACCTTAAGTAGACGACCAACGGCTTTTTGCGGGTAGTTAGTAAACGCTTCTTGAAGTGACTGAGCAGCATGGAACAAACAGTGCTGCACTGCGTAGTGAACATAGTCTAAGTCTTGTTGCTGACGCCCTTCGTCTTCATACTTCTTCAGTGCCGCTGATGCCATGTACAGGTAAGCAAGCACATCACCTAAACGTGCTGAGATCATCTCTTTACGTTTCAGATCACCACCGAGTGTTGCCATCGCGATATCAGCACTTACCGCCAAAGCGCGACTCAAACGAGTCATCTCTTTGTAGTACTTCTGAGTCGGACCGCTCATGTTCGCTTTGATAAAGCGAGAGCCTGTCAATGCTGCACCAAATGCACCGAAGGTGTTCTTCATTGCGTGACCGATGTGCTTGAACAGCAGATCATCAAACTCTTTCGCACCTTGCTTTTCATCTGGATTTGCCGCTGCTTCCATCTCCTTAAGGACGTATGGGTGACAGCGTGTCGCACCCTGACCAAAGATCATCAGGTTACGAGTCAGAATGTTTGCACCTTCTACAGTAATCGCTACTGGAATACCAAGATAAGGAGCCGCTAAGTAGTTCATTGGACCATCTTGGATTGCACGACCTGAGTGGATATCCATAGAATCATCCAGAATAGTACGCGCCATCTCTGTCATGTGGTATTTAGCGATTGCAGTCACAATGCCCGGCTTCTCTTTCAGATCAAGCGAGGTCGTTGTCAGAGTACGGCTTGCTTCTAGTAAGTAGGTTAAGCCGCCGATGCGACCTAGTGCTTCTGCAACACCTTCAAACTTACCAATCGACATACCGAACTGCTTACGAACGTAGGCATAAGCACCAGTAGTACGCGCCGTCAGGTGACCCATCGCAGTGCCAAGAGCCGGTAGTGAAATACCACGACCTGCAGACAGACACTCAACCAGCATACGCCAGCCTTTGCCTGCGTAGTCCTGTCCACCGATTAGCCACTCCATAGGAATAAAGACATCTTTACCGCGAGTTGGACCATTCATAAACGCCAGACCAAGTGGATCGTGACGCTCACCAATCTCAACACCTTTGTGATCCGCAGGGATCAGAGCACAAGTGATTCCGAGCTCTTTCTTATCACCCATCAAACCGTCTGGATCGTACATCTTAAATGCCAGACCAAGTACAGTCGCAACTGGTGCCAGAGTAATGTAGCGCTTGTTCCAGTTGAGGCGGATACCCAGCACTTCTTTACCTTCATGTTCGCCGTAACAAACAATGCCGTCATCTGGAATACCACCAGCATCCGAACCAGCTTCAGGACCAGTCAGGGCAAAACAAGGAATATCAGTACCGTCAGCCAGGCGAGGCAACCAGTAATCCTTCTGCTCTTGAGTACCGTAATGAGACAGCAGCTCACCCGGACCAAGTGAGTTAGGTACCATTACTGATACCGCAGCACTGATACTACGAGTCGCGATACGAGATACGATGGTCGAGTTCGCTAGCGATGAAAACTCACGGCCACCGTACTCTTTTGAAATGATTAGCGAGAAGAAACGCTCTTTACGTAGGTATTCCCACACTTCTGGCGGAAGGTCGCGGTCTTCTTTAACGATTTTATGGTCATCCAGCATGGATAGCAGCGTCTCTAGTTCATTGTTCATGAACGCTTGCTCATCTGCCGTCAATGTTGGTGTTGGGTACTGGTGCAACTTAGTGAAGTCTGGACGACCAGAGAAAAGCTCTCCATCCCACCATACACTGCCCGCTTCCATTGCTTCTTTCTCAGTGCTAGACAGAGGTGGCAGCACTTTTTTAAACATTTTGAAAGCTGGGTCACTTACCCATTTTTGTCTTAGAGAGCTCATAATCAGATCCTTTTGTTCACTGTGTGGTGGTCCAATATTCTTGTTTTTTATTTAATTAATTTAGTTTATTCCGCAGCGACGCCTGCTGCTAAAAATGGAATTAGTTGGTCAACGACAGATTTCGCATCCATCGCTTTGCCGTAATCATTTTCTGCGATTTCAAGTAGTGCCTGGCTTGAAGCCATAGTGAATACGCAGGTACCTAAGGTGAAGTGCAAACGCCAGAACAACTCTTCCTGGGTCAGTTTCGGATTCGCCTTCATCACCGACTCGGTAAATAACGACAAGGTATCCTGGTAACGAGTGGTGATGAACCAACGCAAGTGGCCCTGCACATCGGTATAGCCACGGCCAATCAACAGCATGAAACGACTGGTACCATTTGGTCTCACATCATTTAAATTACGTAATGGTGAGCGCAATGACTCAAACACATCCGCCATCTCATAGCTGTCATTCAGATTGAGATTAATCAGTGCATCCTGTACCGCAGGCATAAAAGCCTCCAGATAACGATTAAGTACCGCTCGAACCAAGGTTTTCTTATCACCAAAGTGATAATTCACCGAAGCCAGGTTTACGCCAGCTTTACTGGTAATTGTTCTTAAAGAGGTATCTTTAAAACCGTGTTCTGCGAACAAGGCTTCCGCTACATCAAGGATTTTCTCTTTGGTTGAGTTTCTCGCTGGCATTTCAATCACTCGTATTAAACAACTGTTTGAAATATACAGCCGAAACACAAAAGCAACAAGTTATTAACATCACACTTTTAACGATTGGTCTGACCAGAGCAAAAAGGACTGTCGTAACAGGCTGAAAAGAAGGGAATAAAAGAAAATTTAAAAATTTTGGGAACTGTTTTGAATTCCCTCGGTCTGAATAATTGTAGTTAGCAGAGTGTTCGAGGGTTAAACAACCCGATAAGTTTACAGGCCGTCAAACTTGTTTTCTTACTGAAGCTACTAATTTACGCTGCTTTTTCTTATTAACTCCTATGTTTATTTGTATCCGCCCAGAGCCTGCTTGCTCTGGGCTTTTTTTATTCAGCTAACTCTGTTTAAACACCCAGCGCTTACTTATCAGATAGTTACTAACCATCCCAGCCAGTACCCCCGCCGCCAGAGCAACCATTGGTACCATTCCGCTTCCGCCAAGCAGTAACAAAATCGACTTAAACACCACAAGGTTTGGCACGGCTGATACACTGGCTACCGAGACAAACTTCAGCCATTGCTTTAAACGCTGTCGTTGGTGACTGGCAAAGGTAAAGCGCCGATTGCCATACCAAGTCACGGTTGCCGCGCAAAAGAAGGCCAGAATACGAGCGGTTAACGGCTCAAGCTGAAACAGATAAAAACAGACAGAGAAAACGCTAGCATCGACGAGAAAGCCGATGCTACCTACCAAAGCAAAGCGCACTACTTTGCTATTCATGACGGATCACCACAGCGATAGAGTGAGCGTCGGCTCTTAGCGGTAAACTCGATAATGCAATCCAATTGCCGCTCTTGAACCAGTTTATCAACCACGGGTTGCTCACCGATTAACTGAACCTGAGGCAGACGATCAAGCAGCGACTCGTCTTTAAGCAACTTAGCCTTACCCGAGCTATAAAACTGACCAGAGAACGGCCGCGAACCCACGTAATAGGTCGCGATATCTGGATCGGCCATCGCAAGAACAACTTTGTCACTGCGTTTATCGCCAACATCAAAATGAATGAAGCCTACAGCGATAATCAATAATGTCGGTACCACACATGCAGTAAGCTTGAACCACTTCTTATCCTCTTCCATATCGGATACCAGTATGGCGATTAGCAGACCAATCGCTGGAACACCCGGTAGTACATAGGCAGGTAAAATGTTGCCTGAGAAGGTAAACAGGATAAGTGGAGACAAGAGCCAAAATAGTAGAAAACTGACCAAGCCTTGCTGACGATGAAGATTGCTGGCAAGCGCCTTTCTTTTTCTCCACATCAGTATTGGCAGTACCAGTGACCACGGGGCGGCAGAATAGAGCCAGAACAGCCAGATAGTCCCCCTTACCTCGTCATGGGCGCTGCCATACAGATCCCCTTGCCAACCACTGACCAGAAAACGCTTAACATGCTCACCAATAATAAAGTAATCGAGAAAACCAGGGGTTGCGCGTTCAGCGAGCACATACCAAGGCAGTGCAATCGCCAGCATCAACAAAGTGCCCTTAACCAGTGGGAAACGTTGCCATAGCAACTTGACGCCATTCACCGCGCCATGTTGCAGCATCAACCAGGGCACCACCGCCAACCCCATTAAAACAATAACCAGAGGCCCTTTAGCGAGCAGTCCAATTGCCAGACCAACAAAACCTACATATCCCCAGTACTTAGTTAGACAACCTTGTTGATGGCTCTGCCAATGCAGATAGAAACCCAACATCGCCAACGTAAGCCCCAGAGTGAGCGCCATATCTGTCATCACCGCACCAGCCGCAATTGAGAAAATACCACAGGTCGCTAATACCAGAGCGGTCACTAGACCACTGTAGCCCAGACGTTTGGCAAACATCGCCATCATCAAAATGACCACTACACCAGCAATCCAGTGAGGGACACGAACGGCAAACTCACTCACGCCCAAGCTCTCAATACCGAAAGCACTCATCCACGTAAACAGCGGTGGCTTGCCCCAGAAAGGCACACCATAATCAAACTGCGGAGTAATCCAGTTACCTGTCTCCGTCATCAGGCGAGCCATCTCTCCATATCTGGCTTCCGTAGTATCCATTAACGGATACGCACCTAAAGTGAGTAATCTGATCAACAGGGCGGCACCTAAAATCCCCCATAAATGAACTCGGTTGAACCTCACGCTCGTTTCTCCGCAGTTTGTTGCTGTGACTGAGTCTGTTTCTCTGTCACTGACTGAACCAGATAAAGTGGTCTCTGTTTGGTTTCAATAAAAATGCGGCCAATGTATTCGCCAAGAATGCCAATAGTCAGGAGCTGAACGCCGCCAAGAGCAAGTTGCGCCACCATCATTGATGGGTAACCTGTGACAGGATCACCAAACAGCAGCGTTTTCACCACTATCATCATGCCGTAGATAAAAGCGCCACTGGCAATCAGGCAGCCAAGCACCGTCGCCAGTCGCAGTGGACGAATAGAGAATGCAGTAATACCATCCACCGCCAGACCAATCAGCTTGAAGTAGTTCCACTTGGTCTCACCACAAAAGCGAGCATCGCGTTGAAACTGCACCGTCACTTGCTTGAATCCAGGCCAGGCAAAGATGCCTTTCATATAACGGTTACGTTCAGGCAGACGGTTGATGTGATCAACGACTTGTCGTGATAGCAGACGAAAATCACCGACATTTTCTGGAATAGGTGACTTCACCATCACATTGAGTAAACGATAGAAGGCCGCTGCGGATTTGCGCTTGAGCCAAGTCTCCCCAAGCCTCTCCGAGCGCTGCATATTGACGACGTCATACCCTTCTCGCCATTTAGCCAGCATTTGCGGGATGAGCTCGGGCGGATCTTGCAGGTCAGCATCAATCAGAATCACCGCCAGACCACGACTGTGTTCAAGCCCTGCGCTCATCGCCGCTTCTTTGCCAAAGTTACGACTTAACGCCACGTTTTTAATCGTTGCAGCATCGGATGTGAATGATTCAACCACAGCCTGACTGTTGTCACTGCTGCCATCGTCGATATAGATGATCTCACTGCTATCCGGCAGTTGTTCGAGCACCACATTAAGACGAGCGTGCAACTCAGGAAGTACATCCTGTTCATTGAAATAGGGTACGACTACGCTGAGTGTGACCGGTGGTTTAGTATGATTTGGCACTGAGGTTACAATACCCATATTGCCCCCTATATAATTAAGAGTCCTTGTTGCTCAGCTTGTTGCAGCTGGGCTTTGAAAAGGCAATCTAGCAATCAGGATGTGAAAAGCATGTTGTTCACGCTTTTTTCACACTTCGCTTGAGATCATTCAGCGCCTGCCTAAGAGAGAGTGTTATGAACAGAGTTTTACTGGTTGAAGATAATCGCGAAGTCGCGGGAATACTGTTTGATTACTTCGAGTGTGAAGGAATGGAACTGGATTATGCCGACAACGGCGAGCTCGGTCTGAAACTAGCACTTGAAGGCAACTTCGACCTAATCCTGCTTGACCTGATGCTGCCTCGTATGGATGGGCTGACCGTTTGCAACAAACTTCGAGAAGCCGGTAATAGCACTCCTATTCTGATGCTAACTGCTCTGGACAATCGAGATGACATGCTGCGCGGCTTTGAGCACGGCGCCGATGACTACCTGACCAAACCTTTCGATCTGGAAATTCTCGAAGCACGTATCATGGCACTAATCAAACGCTACCGCGGTCAGGTCGCAAGCTCTACCCTCAGCTTTGGTAGCCTTAAAATCGATCAAAAGACCCGCCAGGCTTACCGTCAGGACAAGCTGCTGGCACTCAATCCAACCACCTACACCATCTTGGAAATGTTGTGCAAACGCGCACCCGAGGTGGTCACCCGCCGCGACATCTCTGAAAAACTCTGGCAAGAGAGCGAACCTAACAACGACGTATTACGAAGCCACATTTATCAGTTAAGAAATCAACTCGATAAACCCTTTGCTAGTCCGATGCTAACCACAATTCCTAAAATTGGTTTTCGCTTAGAGGATATCGAATGATCAACGATTACCTCTCCAATACCCGAACCCTCACTGGGCGACTGGCGGTATTCTTTACCGGGATGTCCTGCGTGATCGGTGTAGTAACGTTTTGCATTTTCTATTTCGCCTTGCAATGGTCAGAAGACCGTGTTGGTGAAAGAAGAATACTGATTGATCGCGATAGCGCGGTGGAGCGATTTCTGTCTGGTGAACAAGGTGAAATACGCTTGGATTCACTGACCGTAGCCTATAACGACCCACAAATCGTCCCTGAGCAATATCGCCCCTACGTCATCAACTATGATACTTACCTGGGTGAAGTTGGTACCACCTTTTCACCAAACGGTCACATGCTTTACAAAGGCTACTACGTCGACAACGGTCAACGTAAAACCGTTGTGCTGCTCTCTTTGATTGATCAGGTAGAGTTCGGCAATGAAGAGATTTTATACTCCGGGCTGATCGTGATTGTTTTCGTATCACTGTTGATGTTTACCTTCGGGACTCTGCTGTTCCGTCTTTCCAGGCGTTTGATTGAGCCAGTTAACGACATCACCAGACAGCTCAATGATCTTGCAGGCGACACGTCTACCGCCTTCACCATTAATCACCAAGCCGCCGATGAATTTCAGTTACTGACTACCCATCTTAATCAGTACCGCAAGGAACTTAATTTCGCCTTAAAACGAGAACAGGCTTTTGCCCGCTATGCCAGTCATGAGCTAAGAACGCCGTTGACCGTGGTCAAAGGGGCGAACAAACTGCTGAGCCGCAGTGAACACACCGAATTTCAGCACCGACAGATCACCCGTATTGAAGATGCAACCACAGAAATGATCACTATGGTCGATGCGCTACTCTCAATCGTCCGTTACGAACGTAATGTCTCTGACGCTCCTTTGCGCACGGTTGAACAGAGTGAGTTTGAAACCATTATTGCGACCAATAGCGCCTACGCGGTTGATAAGTCGTTGCAGATCGAACTTAATTTTGAAGCCAGCCCTGAGATCAGGGCAACTCAGGCGGTTCTCAACATGGTGCTGGGCAATCTGATACGCAACGCAATTGCTGCTTGTGAGCAAGGGGTGCTGACCATTAAAGTCTCTGCCACGCACATTGAAGTGATCGATGATGGTACGGGCTTATCTGACCAACCTGATACAGACGGACACGGTTTGGGCCTGTTGATTGTCGATGACCTGTGTCGACGTTACCAGTGGCATTTTGAACTGGGTAATCATCCCACTCGCGGCTGCGTAGCCTCAATAAAATTTTGATCTAGATTGATACACACCAATCGCGATCCGTTAAGATGGTCAGCCGTTTGATTAACTACCTCTATCAATGAAGCTCGCCAATACTCCGATTACCCAGCACCAATTTGCCGACATCCCGTTTTACCTTAAGCGTGATGACCAGATCCACAGTCATTTTAGTGGTAATAAAGCGCGCAAATTTATGGCAATACTGGAACAGGATTATCCGGATATCCGCACACTGATTAGCTATGGTAGTGCACAGGCTAATTCGCTCTTTTCGCTGGCTTCGTTAGCCTCTATCAAAGGTTGGAAGTTTGAGTTTTATGTCGATCACCTACCCCAATGGCTGACCGACAAACCTATCGGTAACTATCGCGGAGCACTTGAACTTGGGGCTAAAGTCATTGCTACCTCTGACTATCAGCTTCATCCAAGGGATTACATCGAACAGATACGCCAACCGGACAGTAGCTGCCTAGTGATCCCCGAAGGTGGGCGCTCAACCATAGCTCGAGCGGGTATAGAACAACTGGCAAGAGAGATCCTCTCGTGGACCCGTTTTGAACCATACAATGACTTTGTCGTTGCCCTGCCCGCTGGCACCGGGACAACCGCACTCTACCTGCACAAGTATCTTAAGTCCCACTCAATACCGGTGGTCACCTGTCCATGTGTCGGTGGAAAAGAGTATCTCATCAAACAGTTTGAACAGCTCGGAGAGAGTGACTTTCCGCAAATACTGGAACTGGAGACTAAACACCATTTTGGCAAGCTCTATCGACAAGATTATCTGATTTGGAAGCAACTTCTCGCCGATACCTGTGTAGAGTTCGATCTCCTCTACGACCCTATGATGTGGCAGTGTCTACAATCATGGTATAAAGAGAATCAAGACAAAACCATCATATACGTCCATCAGGGCGGCATCTTGGGTAACGAGAGTATGCTGCCTCGCTATGAGCGAAAATATGGTCCAGACCTTGGAGATAATCAATGAAGTCGATCCTGCCCCTGCTGTTAACAGCAGTCACTCTGCCAGCCATGGCCAATACGATAAGCATCCCAGCCAATCCGGTTGTCGGCATTAACGCCAGCGAAGTAGCCAAGCGTGTCTGTTACTATCAGGATCAAGCTTATTCTGATGGCGCTATTATTCAGGTCGGTGAACATTACATGGTCTGTTCTTCAGCCAACAGTTTTGAGACCAATGGTGCTCTGAAATGGAACCAGCTAGATGAACAAGCTGCTCGTCAGGCTGAAGAGAAAACCAAGACCAAAGCTGTGAAACGCTACTCAACCAACTAAGTGCAGTAAAAGGACATCCGTTGATTTCACCTATTGCCGTTCGTCTGACTAAAGGCGACGACCTGAAACTTGCCCTGCAACAACTGGTTTCTCAGCATCAGATTAATGCAGGCAGCATCGCTTCCTGTGTCGGCTGCTTTACCCATCTAAAGCTTCGATTAGCAGGCGCTACCGAGACACTGCAACTCAATGAACCGCTAGAGATTGTGTCGGTTATGGGCACACTGACACCTGACCACCAGCACGTGCATCTTTCTGTCTCCCGCAAGGATGGTTCTGTCGTCGGTGGCCACCTGATGGAAGGTTGCCTGATTGACACTACCGCCGAACTGATTGTTCACAAGTACCATCAGCTTAACTTCAGCCGTGAACATGACCCACAGACTGGCTACACGGAACTGCAAGTTAATCCGGCAGACAAATGAAAAAAGGCTCCATGAAACATGGAGCCAGGAGCATAAATAGTTCGGGGGAACTATTTGACTAAATACGTTATCGTTTCGACTGAATCAGGGCGGCAGCGTTGTGCATAGCATCCTTGGTACTAACATCGATAATGGCAATATTCTTGAACCTCTCTGGCTCTTTAATCGCAACATCATGTGCAAAGATCACCAGCTTTGCCCGCGCTATATCGCGCTCAGTAATGCGATTATTGATCCCATCTGCGCCCTGAGTTTCGACCTTAATTCTCACTCCTACCGTATACGCCGCCTTCTCCAGTGATTTCGCGGCCAAGAAGGTGTGCGCTACGCCAGACGGACACGAGGTCACCGCCAGGACATCGGCCTCCCCTTCGCCCTGTACCGAAGAATAGACACGCTTAAGTGAACCATAGTCATCTTCGTCTTTAACGTTTTTCTTCAACAGAATGACGATACAGGCCGTCGTTAAGGAACCCGCTATGGTACCGATAATATAACCAAGCTTGCCGTCGACCACTGGCAGAACAATCCAGCCCCCCCATGGCGCATGGTTCAGCACATGGAACATAAATCCAATCACGTTGCCGACGATACCGCCCGCAACAATCGCAGGTAGTACACGCGCTGGATCTGCAGCGGCAAAGGGAATCGCCCCTTCACTGATACCAATCATGCCCATAATCCCGGCTGCTTTGCCTGCTTCACGCTCATCGCGCTTAAATTTCTGCGGCGAAAGCAAGGTCGCCAGCGCCAAACCAAGAGGTGGCGTACAGATTGCGATCCCCACCCCGCCCATTAGCCATGGCTGAGTATTGACCTGAGTCTGGGCAAACAGAGTGGCAACTTTATTAATTGGCCCGCCCATATCGAACGCGGTCATGGCACCCAGCACCGTTCCTAACACCACCTTGCCCGAGCCAGCCATATCAGTCAGCAAGGTATTCAGTGAGGTCATGGTTGAAGAGATCGGAGCGCCAATCACCCACATCACCGCACCACAGGTGACAAAAGTACCCACCAGCGGATAAATAAAAATACTGCCCAGCGAAATCATGCTTTCGGGCAATTTGATTTTCTTCAGTAGCAGCACCACATAGCCAGCGAAAAAGCCGACCACGATTGCGCCAAGGAAACCGGTACTGTATTGGTCAACCGCAACCCAGGAGCCAATCATGCCCGGAGCAAGTCCCGGCTTATCAGCGATGGAATAAGCAATATATCCACCCAGCACAGCAGTAAACAGCGTCAGGCCTGCGATGCCCATACGAGCCATATCGGCCAGAATCCCTTGTTCAGGGACAGCGCCATGACCTGAAATCATGACCGATAGAGACAACAGAACACCACCAGCAACAATAAACGGAATCATGTGCGAGGTACCAAACAGCAGATGCTCTTTAACTCTGGCCAGCTGGCGCGTGACTAAACTTTGCGGCTGAGACTGCAGCTCCTGGATCATGAGTGCTTGCTGCAGTTCAGCATCTGATTGTTCATCTGTAATCAGCGTTAAAGCCTGTTCAAGGCTCTCAGCGTTTTTGAGCTGTTCGATAAACTCCGCTTCAATCAGTTTGCTCGAAAGCTGAGCCAGCACTTCGATATGGTGATGGTCATCTCCATCGGGTGACGCTAGCATAAAAAATACGTCGGACAGCTCACCATCCTCTGCGCCGTAATCAATACCGCTACGACTGATACCGATCGCCACCGCAGGTTTTGCTACCGCCGAACTCTTAGCATGTGGAATCGCAATGCCATCTTCAAAACCTGTATTACCAATTTTTTCGCGCGCCCACAGGTCAGCCAGAAACTGCTCTTTATCAGCCAGTTTTCCCGCCCTGTCTAACATGCCAACCAACTCTTCGAAGACTTCCTGTTTGGTTGTCGCTGTCATTTCCAAACAGAGCGTCTCTGCCTGAACCAGGTTTGTAATGTCCATTATCTCTACCTTGCTGTGCCCGCGCTCGAACATAGATTAATCAGCCCTACCTGTCAGAGATATAGGACTAAAACTGCATTAACTGGATTATTGTAACACTGATAATAAAGTGTGATGTACATCGGTCATTTTATTGCCCTGCGCCAATGCAATCTCAGTTCGCTGTGCTAATATCCGCCAAAATACCCTCAGAGATTTATTATGAAAATTATTGCTGTCACTGCCTGTCCTACCGGCATTGCACATACCTATATGGCAGCAGATGCGTTAACCAAAGCTGCGCCAAAACACTCTGTCCAGATCAAAGTAGAAACCCAGGGTGCAATGGGTATAGAAAATCTGCTTACGCCTCATGACATCGCTAACGCTGATAAGGTATTAATCGTCTCAGACATAGAAATCGAACAGGCTGCGCGCTTTGATAGTATCCCTTGCGTCAGAATCTCAATCGAAGAGGTACTGCTTAACGTCGATAAGGTATTCATTGCCCACTGCCGGGCATAAACCTGCCTATGACCGAGTATCAGATCACCTTTCTTGTCAGTGATGCCAACGCCGCGGCTCACATCGCTCAACCGCTTCGCCAGCTAGCGAAAAAGTTCAAGAGTAACATTCGCATCATCAACATCACCCGTAACCGCAGCGCCGATTTAACTAGGTCGGTTGCGATGCTTCAGGCAGGTTTAGTGGCAGGCGATTTATGCCAGATCACCGCCTTTGGTATCGATGCTGAGCTGGCTTGCTTTGTGATTAAAGATGTCATCGCGGAACATTATGATCTGGTGGGCTCGCATATTAACCATGAGTTCTCAAGTAAACTTGCCAAGCGACTGCCACAACTGACGACTCCAAGTCCCGTCGAGTGGCATTACGCTAAAGCCCACACTGAACTGACTAAGTTTGAGTGTCTGAAGGGGCTGGCACAGCTCATTCATCCTACTGAGCCTGACGAACTCATTCTTGCTTTTATCAAACGAGAAGAGCGCTCTTCCACCTGCGTGGCATCGGGAATTGCCCTGCCTCATGTGATGTTTGAAGGGAAAGAAGTCGAACAGATCTCCATTGCAGTAATTAGCAGTGAAACACCCATCGACTGGGCCTCTCAAGTGGGACCGGTTCACCTTGCTATAGCACTGGTGATGCCTGCGTCGCCCACTCGCGATCAAATCATTACTGCGACTAACCTGACTCGTAACCTGCTGTCAGGCCAACTGGCTGAACGCCTGCTGACCACCAAAAGCAGCATCGATTTGCAAGCTTTGCTGATGTACTCAATGTCGCGCCTGATGGGCTAGCCGCTAAATCGAGCCTCGATAATCTGACGGGGTTCTGCCAGTACGATTCTTAAATACCCGACAAAAATAGTTCACATCTTTAAATCCACAGCGCACCGACACTTCATTCAGTTTGAAATTGTACTTTTTGAGCATGAACTTAGCGCGATCTATCCGTACCCAGGTGATGTAATCCGCTAAGGTCATATGACCCTGTTGGCGGAACAGTCTCGATAAGTGATTGGATGAAATACTAAAGCGCGACGCAATGCTGTCACGGGTGATCTGACGATGGAAGTTCTCCTGAATATAGATACAGATACCCTGATAGAGATCCTGAACCCGGTTGTGTGATGCTTCGGCTGGTGCCTCGAGCATGGTTTTGCAGTACTGCAAAAGCGCTTGCAACAGCAATTCGTCCATTGGCTTTTTGATGTTTTCGCGTGCCAGTGAACTTAATGCTTCGAGAATATTATCGATCGCAAAGCCCGAGCGGGTTTGCAGACTGTGTTTCTGTATATCGTAAAAGCCCTGTTCGCCTTTACGCTTGCTGACTAAACTCAGTCCCAACTGGCGGCGACCAAACAGAATGCTCAGTACCGAACAATCGGTATCCCAGTCAGGTTTATTCCAACAGTTTGGCGGAATAAATATCGCGTCTCCGGCTTTGGCAACAATCTGACTGACCTTACGTTGATGATCTTCCATCTCATTGATGTACTCGCCATCCAGCACAAGCTCCAGACGTGGAAAGTTAACCTGATAACTGCACTCAGGCGGGGTATGAAAGTCTCCGGCGAACCATATGTTATGGAACGGCTCACGTTCATTTAATACCGAACAAATTAGATCTTGAAACACCATAGTTAAGGCTCTCGCTAGACAGCGTCTCTATTAACGCGCATTTACTACGCGCACAGGTATACCCTGTGTTGCCCATTTACGCTATTGAGCAAAATCACACTTCCATATTGATGATACAAAAATCCAGCAATAGCAATAAATTTCCAGTATTCACATCTAAACAAACATCCAAAACAACAAGAAAAATCACCATTAAATAATTGTTTTAAAAGAATTTAAGCAAGTCAAATAATCATCAATTTCGTGATAACAGGCGATCAAAATCACATCACGAAAATACAGTTACAATCGTCTAGTAAATGCATTTTTTCTTCACTACAGCACTTGCTCGTCGCCTTTCACAATACCCCTAGTACAACAATAAAATGATAGGGGTTCCTAATGATCACCAAACTCATCAATGAGAATTTGATTGCGCTCGATCTTAAAGCGCAGTCCAAAGAAGAGGTTTTTAACGAGCTAATCGAGACACTGTATGCACAGGGTCGTATTTCAGACAAAGAGCAGTTTCTTGCTGATATCAAAGCGCGTGAAGAACTAGGCAACACAGGTTTTGAAGAAGGCGTGGCACTGCCACACGCTAAGAGTGCTGCGGTTATTGAACCAGCAGTGGTTATCGGCGTACATAAAACCGGTATCGACTACGGCGCTGAAGATGGTCTGCCGTCAAAGCTGTTCTTTATGATTGCGTCGCCAGACGGCGGTGACAATCACCATATCGAAGTCTTGGCTGAACTCTCTTCCAAGCTGATTGAACCAGGCTTTATTGAACAATTTCTTAATGCACCGGATAACCATGCGGCGCTACAACTTCTATTAACAAAACAGCCTGAAGCCGAATCTAGCCCGGCAGCGACGAAAGGTCTGATTATCGGTGTGACTGGCTGTCCTGCCGGCGTTGCTCATACTTACCTGGCAGCAGAAGCGCTTGAGAAAGGCGCAGCAAAACTGGGCTACCAAGTAAAAGTTGAAACCAACGGCTCAATCGGGGTTAAGAACAGTCCAACTGAAGAAGAGATCGCTCGCGCTGAAGCGATTGTGGTTGCCTGTGACAAGCAGGTCGATATGGCACGTTTCGCTGGTAAGCGTGTAATTAAAACCAATGTTAAAGCCCCTATCCGTGACGCTGAAGGACTGATTCAACAAGCGCTGTCAGCTCCAGCTTATCAGGCAGAGCAAGTGGCATCGAACCAGTCGGTGGCAGACAAAGCCTCTCAGGCTCGTTCTGACCTGTACCGCTACCTGATGAACGGTGTATCACACATGATCCCGTTTGTCGTGACAGGTGGTCTGCTGATCGCCCTTGCACTGGCGATTGGCGGTGAGCCAAGTGAAGCAGGCATGGCCATTCCTGCGGGCAGCATGTGGAACCAGATCCTTGAAGTGGGTGTGGTTGCCTTCACGCTGATGATACCTATTCTTGCTGGTTACATTGCTTATGCGATTGCTGACCGCCCTGCACTTGCTCCTGGCCTGATTGGTGGCTGGATTGCTAACAACGGTTCATTCTACGGCGCTGAAGCGGGTACTGGTTTTATCGGTGCTATCGTTGCTGGTCTGCTTGTCGGTTACTTCGTTAAGTTCATTACTTCAATCAACTACCACAAATTCATCCAGCCGCTTGTGCCTATCATGATCGCTCCGATCACGGGTTCACTGTTTATCGCTGGTCTGTTTATCTTTGTCATCGGCGCACCAATCGCAGGACTAATGGATGGCCTGACTGCAATGCTAACCAGCATGAGCACAGGTAACGTCGTTCTATTAGGTATCGTACTTGGTGGTATGGCTGGCTTCGATATGGGTGGTCCATTCAACAAGGTCGCATTCCTGTTCTCTGTCGGCATGATTGCCAGCGGTCAGACCCAATTTATGGGCGCGATGGCGTGTGCAATCCCAGTCGCTCCACTTGGTATGGCTATCGCAACAGCCGTTGGCCGTAAGTTCGATCTGTTCGAATCCTCTGAAATAGAAGCAGGTAAAGCGGCAGGCGCAATGGGTCTGGTGGGTATCTCTGAAGGCGCAATCCCATTTGCTGCTCAGGATCCGATGTCAGTAATCCCGGCGAACGTACTTGGCTCTATGGTCGCAGCAGTAATGGCGTTCTCATTCGGCATCACCAACAGCGTGGCTCACGGTGGTCCGGTTGTGGCACTGCTGGGTGCGATGAACTTCCCGATGCTTGCTCTGCTATCAATGGCAACGGGCGCAGGTGTTACTGCAATCACGTGTATCGCGCTTAAAAACCTACGCAAAGCCAAGCTAACAGCAGCAACAGCTTAAACCGCTCTCCCCCTTATGGCTTGAGTGGTTTAACCCTCAAGCCATGCTTTATTTCATGGTGACTCCGATGTCTGATTTTTCTATTTCGAATGACTCTCTTGTTCGACACGTCTTCTACCCTATGACTAACGTAATCCAGAACTACGCATGGGGTAGCCGTTCTTCTTTTGCTCAGCTATTTGGTATCGCTAACCAGAGCGGAGAGCCACAAGCTGAGATCTGGATGGGTGCCCATCCAAATGGTTGCTCTACCGTTAATACGGAAGGTCAGGAAACTAAACTCTCAAGCCTGATTTCGCAGAACTTAAGCCTGTTTCTGAGTGATAAAATTGCCAAACGCTTTGGTGAGCTACCGTATCTGTTCAAAGTGTTAGCCGCTGAAAAGGCCCTATCAATTCAGGTTCACCCAAACAAACATCAGGCCGAGCGCGGCTATCAGTCTGAAGAGCAGCAAGGGGTGCCACTCACAGCTGGTAATCGTAACTACAAAGATCCTAACCACAAGCCTGAACTGGTTTATGCGCTGACTGACTACACAGCAATGAACGGCTTCAGACCGATTAGTGAAATCCTGGCTCACTTTAACTACCTCGATATTCCTGAACTGAGTTCATTGGTCAACGATCTGGCAGGCGATCAGACACCAAATGGCTTAGCGAGCTTTTTCTCCGGTTTATTATCACTGCAAGGTGAACAGAAAGAAGTGGCGTTGATGATGCTGATCATGAAGGCCAAGCTGTCACCAACACCGCTGTTTAACCTGATCACTGAGCTTGAAGAACAATACCCAGGTGACGTAGGTCTGTTTGCTCCATTGATTCTTAATGTCATTGCCCTTAAACCAGGTCAGGCAATGTATCTGGATGCAGAAACACCACACGCCTACATCAAGGGGACAGGTCTTGAGATCATGGCCAACTCAGACAACGTGCTGCGCGCTGGCCTGACTCCGAAGTATATGGACGTTAATGAGCTGGTCTCTTGCACCAAGTTCAATGAGAAACCCATCGACCGACTGCTACTACAGCCACTTGAGCAAGATGGCGTATTGGAGTATCCAATCCCGGTGGAAGACTTTAAGTTTGCCATCCTTAGCAACTCCCAGCAGCGCAAAATCAAAACCGAGGGTGCCGAGATCCTGCTGCCTTTAGATGGGGCAATGACGCTGACCCATCAGTGCGGGGAAACCTGCATAATCGACAAAGGTCAGTCGGTATTTATTCCAGCCTATGCAGACTGCTACACGGTGGACTGTGAAGGTCGTGTAGCGCGTGCCTATAGTTAAGTAAAAATGTAACCCAGCATAACCTTAAAGTGCCTCGCGATTGCGGGGCATTTTTGTTTTCAATCATGTTCAACCATCTGAATCCATTGATATTTATGACCCAAATCACAAGACAGGCGCTGACAAATAATGACGCTAATCACAGTTAGATTTGCTGGATACAAATGTACAGTGAAAGGCTTTTTTTTGCTATTTCGCCACTTGCCACAATCCATTAATTTTAACTCAGAAGTTCAATAATGATTGAGTTAAAAAATGATCACAAAACTAACTAACGTCAGCCTAATTAACGACAACCTTCAGGCGAATAATAAACAACAAGTGTTTGAAGAGTTGGCGCAAATGTTATTAGACGACCAGCGCATTAATAATAAGCAAGCCTTCCTGGATGATATCCAGACTCGCGAGTCGCAAAGCATTACTTCCATGGACGGCATCGCCTACCCTCACGCTAAAAGTCAGGCGGTCACAGAACCAGCCATCGCTGTTGGCGTAAAGCGTGAAGGTATCGACTACGGTGACGAAGACGGTATCAAACCAACGGTATTCTTTATGATCGCTTCACCGGACAACGGTGCTGATCACCATATTTATGTTCTACAAGAATTATTTGGAAAATTCAGCGATGAATTTATTCAAGATATTCACAACGCAAAAGACCAACAACAAATCCTCGATATTTTAATCAATTCATAAGGCGTAGTAATTATGAGTACCCTAACAGCTCAAGCTACAAATAATAGCGACTTTAAAAAACTACTCAGTACCATGAAAGGTCACCTTTTATTCGGTACTTCTCACATGCTGCCATTTATCGTAGCCGGTGGTGTACTACTGGCACTGGCAGTAATGGCATCGGGTAAAGGTGCCGTTCCTGCTGATGGTCTGCTGGCAGATATCTCTAACATCGGTATTAAAGGTCTGGTCCTGTTCCCAATCATTCTTGGTGGCTTTATCGGTTACTCAATTGCCGACAAACCAGCACTTGCTCCAGCGATGATCTCATCTGGCATCATGGCAGACATGGGCGGCGGCTTCTTAGGCTGTATCGTGGCAGGTTTTATCGCCGGTGGTGTGGTGTTCCAACTTAAAAAGATCCCTCTTTCAGCCAACATGACCGCGCTAGGTGCTTACTTTATCTACCCACTGATTGGTACGCTGGTTTCTGCTGGTATCGTACTTTGGGGTATCGGTGAGCCAATTAAGATCTTCATGGCATCAATGAATGAGTTCCTGGCATCAATGGCTGGCGCATCTAAAGTGGTACTGGGTACCATTCTTGGTGGTATGACAGCGTTCGATATGGGTGGTCCAATCAACAAAGTGGCAACGCTGTTCGCTCAGACTCAGGTAGACACTCAACCATGGCTAATGGGTGGTGTTGGTATCGCGATCTGTACTCCACCACTAGGTATGGCACTGGCTACCTTCCTGTTTAAGAAGAAATTCACTAAGCAAGAACAAGAAGCAGGTAAAGCAGCGGCTATCATGGGTTCAATCGGTATCTCTGAAGGTGCTATCCCATTTGCTGCCAACGACCCAATGCGTGTTCTTCCATCAATCGTTGCCGGTGGTATCGTTGGCTGTGTGTTTGGCTTCCTGACTGACGTACTGCTACACGCACCATGGGGCGGCCTGATCACAGCACCTGTATCAAGCAACATTCCAATGTACGTGGTAGGTATCGCACTAGGCTCTTTGACTACCGCTCTGATTGTGGGCTTCTGGAAGCCAGTCGCAGAAGAAGAAGCTGAAGAAACAACAACCGAAGCAGCTCCTGCACAAGCTCAAGCGGCTCCTGTAGCTGGTGAAGGTGAATACGACATCGTAGCGGTAACCTGTTGTCCATCAGGCGTAGCTCACACCTTTATGGCAGCCAAAGCACTTGAGAAAGCAGGCGCAGCAGCGGGCATCAAGATTAAGGTAGAGACTCAAGGTCAAAACGGTATTCAGAACCGTATCACTGACCTCGACGTCGCCAACGCGAAACTGGTTATTCTCGCTCATGACATTCAGGTCAAAGATGTACAGCGCTTTGCCAATGCCAACGTGATTGAATGCTCAACCAAAGAAGCAATGAAGAAAGCCGCAGAGCTGATTCAACACTGATTCAATCCATAGAGAACAAAGACCCCTGCGATGTGCTGGGGTCTTTTGCTTTTGAAGATTATCTCGCCACAATTGCCTCAAGATTCCACACTAAAACGCCTAACCCTTAAGTATTAGCATGATCAAATGCACTTTATTGTTGTGCAACACGATGTACCCCTTAAAAACATGAGGTTAATCAAACCCTGTTGGTACAAAGTTGATACAGTCTGTGCGACATCAACGTCAGTAAGTATGTCAGGTCAAAAGGTCTATAAATCTAAAGGGTTCGCTATGAAACTCAGTAATCTCTCAATTAAATCGAAGCTCGCTTCGATAGTCGTCTTATCGGCTGTTCTTATTGCTATGGCTTGCGCCTACAATCTTATTCAACAACGCAACTCTTCAATGCAAGAGCGCGAGAGTAAACTCAGCGCTCAGGTCGAAGCGGTAGTTAGCTTAGCGCAACACTATTACGACCAGCGTCAGGTGCTGGGTAACGACAACGCTAAACAGCAGGCACTCAAAGCGATTGAAGCGCTGCGTTACGACAGCAACAACTACTTCTGGATTCTTAATCAGGATTTAACCGTTGTTCAGCACCCTCTCAAACCTAACCTAAATGGTAAAAGCGCCGAGAACTTTCAGGATGGTAGCGGTAAATACCACTGGCGCGAGATGGTGACTATCTCTAAAACCCCGGCACAAAAAGGCTTCCTTGAATATCAATGGAAGAGTCCTGAAGGTGAGCTAAAGGATAAAATCTCTTACGTACAGCTGTTCCCTGAATGGAACTGGATTATCGGCTCCGGCATCATGGTGTCTGATATTCAGGATGCCTTCTATGCTTTAGCGGTGAAAGAAGCGATTGTTGCCTCGTTACTCTCTGCGCTGCTATTCGGCTTGGGATACATGATTTCCAACAACATTCTTATTCCGCTGCACCGACTGATCGACCACACCCATATGATTGCGGATGGTGACTTGCGCGTACGCATGAACATGAAACGCAAAGACGAACTGGGCGATATGAGTAATCAGATCGATAAGATGATGGACAAGCTCCAGTCGACCCTGCGCACAGCCAACGAATCAGCCGCTCAATCCAGCACGATGGCGAGCCATATCGCCCAGGCGAGTGAAGAAGCCGCGACCAGCGTTAACTCGCAACATGCTCAGCTTGAACTGCTCTCGACAGCAATGACCGAGATGAGTGCAACTATTTCAGACGTGGCGAACAACGCGGAAAACACCTCAGAAAGCACCAATAAAGTGGTCGCCCATGCCCACAACAACGACGAGACAATGAAACGCACCTCTGCGTCGATTGCTCATGTCTCTGACAATATCTCAGTTGCTAATGAGCTGGTGCGTGACCTACAAGCGGGCGTGGAAGAGATCAGCAACGTGGTTGGTGTAATTCGGGATGTCTCTGAGCAAACTAACCTACTGGCGCTGAACGCAGCGATTGAAGCGGCACGAGCAGGCGAACAAGGGCGTGGCTTTGCAGTCGTGGCTGACGAAGTACGTAACCTTGCCAGCCGCACTCAGAACTCGACCAACGAAGTTCAGCAGACTATCGAGAAGCTAACCCGTCAGGCTGAGAAAACCTTCGCCGCAATGCAGACCAGCAATGACAACGTTGAGCAGAGCGTTAAAGCCTCTGAAGATACTCGTAAACAGCTCGACTTAATCGTCGATGAAATGCAGAACGCGAACGATATGGTGGCGCAAATCGCTGCGGCATCTGAACAACAAAGCGCAGTTGCTACAGAGATGAACGAGAACGTCACTGGCATCCATCTGGCAGCTAATGAAGTACTGCAGGCGTCCCAGTCTCTCGCAGAAGACAGCCAGCTTATGGCCAACACTGCCGAGCACCTCACCGCTCAACTGAAATACTTTAAGGTTTGATAAACAGCCTTGAGAAACAAAAACGCCATCCACCAGGATGGCGTTTTTTATCACTGAGACCCAATCTCAGCGAACAATTTTAAGGTGTCTGTCCCGTTAATTGCCGTTAATTTTTAGCAAAAGCTATTTGTACTCACCTCTGATTGACGCCTCACGATATGCGTCCAACTTGCCTTCCGCTTTGAGTTTCGCCAATCCTCGATTGAAGGCATCAACTAACTCTTGTGAACGAGGCGATTTCTTAGAAATGATCACGAAGTAATCTCGCGCTGACAGTGTTTTAGCGTTGGGTTCAATCTTGTCGGTTAAGTTGAGCTTGGTGATGGTTTCCATACCCACATCCATATCCTCCAACACGATGTCGAGACGACCGGCACTTAGCTTCTTATAATTATTTTCCGCACTGGCGATACGCTGGATGTTGAGTTGTCCGGCTTTCTCCATATCTTCGACCCCATAGGCATAGCCTGTTACGCCACCGATTTTGAAGTTCTTGAGGTCTTCTTTGCTACTCCAGCTTACGGGGTTACTCTTTTGTTGGAACAAACCGGTACTCAATGTAATAACAGAGTCGGTGTAATTAAAAAATTGTTCTCTATCCGGGTTTTTACTCCAAATCAACGAGCCATCAAATTTGCCAGCCTTGGACTCCTCAAAGCCTCGTTTCCATGGCATGTAAGTAAATTCCACCTGATAGCCTTCTGCTTCGAATGCCTCTTTCACGATTTGGGTGATAAAACCGCCGTTCTTAAGTGTTTTGGATTGATAGGGCGCCCATTCACCGTTGGCAAGCTTGACTGTGTTAGCCTGAGCGAAACTGATAAAAAGTAGAGAAGCGGCCAGATATAAAAAGGTTTTAACTACGCTGCGCATTTTGTCTTCCTTACAGATACAAATAGACTCATCAAAAGCATAGTTGCTGATAAAAATATCACCAGAAACAAAAACGCCACCCAATCGGATGGCGTTATTATTACTAATTACCTATTACTGAACTTTAAACTTACCCACCAGCTGAGATAAGTCGACCGAAGTGTGGCGCAGCTCTTCGCAGACGGTATGCGTCTCGCCCGCGTTGCTGTTGAGCTGACGGACAATTTCCTGAATCGCGGCCATGTTGGTACTCACCTCGCCAGTGACCTGACTCTGCTGCATCGCAGAAGTCGCAATCAGGGTATTGAGGTCATTCATCTCAATCACCGCATTGGTCACCTGGTTCAGTGACTCCATAACCTGAGTCGTATTGGATGCCGTTTGCTCGCAGCTTTGTCGCGTGGTATCCATCTCACTCATTACGCTATCGGTTGTATTGCGAAGCTTAGCCAGCATCTCATTGATTTGCGATGTGCTGTCTTGAGTACGAGCAGCCAGCGCGCGAACCTCATCTGCCACCACAGCAAAACCGCGACCCTGCTCACCTGCCCTGGCCGCCTCGATAGCAGCATTCAGCGCCAGCAAGTTGGTTTGCTCGGCAATCTCACCAATAACCTGTAATACGCTGCTGATTTGCTTGGTGTCTTCACTCATGGTGCTGGTCACCTGTGACATGGCAGATACCTGATTAACCAGAGCGTTAACACTGCCCACTGCGTTGTTGACCGTCTGTTTAGACTGCTCTGCAAACTGGTTAGTGGTCTCTGTCAGTTTGGCAGCGTTGTCTGCACTGTCTGATATTGAGGCAGCGGTTGCACTTAGCTCTTCTATCGCGGTAATTGCCTGCTCAGTTTCTTGAGTATGCTGGTCCAGGGTTTTAGCGTTAGAAGCCGATTGCTCAGCAATGTTGTGCACAGCGCTATCAATCTCTTTTGCCGAGTGTGAAACATCAACAAACATGTGCTGAAGCTTTTCAATAAACTGGTTGATTGACTGAGAAATCACGCCAATCTCGTCTTTTCTCTCAACGCTTAAACGCTGAGTTAAATCGCCATTGCCCTGAGAGAGATCGCCAACCACAGCTTGCAAACGCTGTAGTGGTTTAAACGAGTAGTTGATTAGCACAACGCTAACCACAATGATAATGGCCGCGCACACCAAGAGCGCCAGAGTGATCAGCCAGTTGAGCTTGTCGGTATTACTCTGAATATTATCTAAATCGATGTAACCCACCAGCTGCCACGACTGGCCTGCAAACTCGATAGAGCGTTCAACCGGAGTCAGGTTATCGCCCCGCTTATTACTGAAGATAGTCACATCACCCGCGACAAGCTCAGCAAAGCTACCCATAGCGGCATACTGGGAGATAATGTTGCCAAACTCGTTCAGCTCTAGTTTGAAGAAGTCGACCGATTCGTCAGCACGTTTAACCGAGAACACCATCACATAGCCAGAGTCACTCTTGGTTACCGGACTAATGGTCATTTCGTCCCCCTGCGACTCAGCAAGATCGATAAAGACCTGTGCATCTTCATCACTCATATTGCCAGTATCATCAAACGCATAACCGTTAACGACTTTTACCACCTGAGCAAAACCACTGTTTTGTTTCGCTTCAGCGATATCCATCATGCTGAAATTGAGGCTCGACGCCAACGACAGTTTGTTGGCCAGCTCGGTCTCGAGTTTTTGCTTGGTGAGGTCGACACTGTGGGTAATATTCTGGCTATCAGACTGTTGAATATAGCGACTGATAAAGTGGTTAACACTGAAGTATGAAGTAGCAATAGTGAGGGTGATTATTGCCACAATAAGCGCAATAATTTTGTTCTTGAATGACAGATTAGCCATAACACTTTACATCCTTAAAAGTGATTACGAGAAAGTACTACACTCCGGCAATACGCAAGCAAATTGTAAAGAGTTATTAGTCTAAAGTGAACACAATCCGCTAAAAATAAATAAGCTAAAACAATAAGCTATGGTTTTGGAAGTAAGGTCACAGCTGCACGCTCAACTACTCAGACGCATCAAGAAACGCTTTAAGTCCGGCTTCATCGACAATCTCAAGCCCCTGCTCGCCTTTAGTGATTAACCCTTTATCCATCAGCTCCTTGACCGCTCGACGATAAACTCGCCCTGAAGTTCCGAATCGCTCGGCTTCTTGGTTAACTTTATCGAATCCGCCTAACAAGGTATTGGTCTGCTTTTGCACCAGTAGATCATAAGCAATGTTGTAGGCAATAGGGTGCAACAAACGGTTGGTGTAAATATCCAGCGAGTCCTGATAATCCTCAGCCAGTGCCGAGGCAAAAAAGAACATCATCTCGGGGTTTTGCTGCAGCGCGTCGGTCAGTTTGTGCAGGCAGATAATATCCACTTGCATCTGTTCATCTGCCACCACATTCCATTGGCAAGGCGTTTGGGTGAAAAACTCCATCTCGCCATAAATATGATAATCACAATCCGCTTCACCGAGTTGGAATCGACGGCCATTGGCGGCAATGATGCTCATCGAGACTCGGCCAACAGGCACGACATACAGATGTTGGAGCGGTTGACCCTGACGAAGGATTTCTTCGCCACAATCAAAGTAGCGGCTGCCAATCTGACACTGATAAATCAGCTCACGAAACTGGGCACTCGTTTGATGTAAAAAACGGCTAAAACGTCCTGTCGGGTAAGGGCTTATTTTCACGTGGGTATCTCTTTCATCGCCACCATCTCTCATCAATTGTACTCGCTAGACCGACTTGAGAACAGCCAATAAAAAAGCGACACCAGGGTGTCGCTTTCCACATTAGCCTGCCGTTAACTAGGCAAGCAGGGCTTCCAGAGCGGCATAAGAAGCCAACCGCTCGCCAGCCATCATCACTTGCGCTTCGTCGACGTATTGGCCGACCCCTTCTTGTACATCTTGCTGATACAGGACGACATTATTCAGAATCGACGCCACATTAAGACCACGCAATCGACCGACGGTAAACAGAGCCGAGGTTTCCATATCGGCACCGAGGATGCCTTTGCGGTTCCAGTACTGGCAGATCGCCTCTTCATCATCGGTGTAAAAACTATCGTGAGAACGAACCACACCGACATGGTAACGAACGTCTTGCTTGGCTAGGTAGTGATCTAACGCTTTTAATAACGGGAAACTCGCGTAAGCGGGATAAGCAGCATCCACATACGCCTTTGAGCCGCCTTCATCTCTTACTGCGCCTTCCGCCACAATCAGCTCACCCAGTTGAATGCCCTCTTGCATTGCGCCCGCAGAGCCGACACGAATCACGTCTGTGACACCACACTGTTTGAGCTCTTCCACGGCAATGATCATCGAAGGAGCGCCGATCCCTGTGCTGCAGACAGAGACTGGCTGACCCTGGTAACGGCCGGTAAATACACGGTACTCGCGGTTTTCCGCCACCAGCTCGGCGTGATCAAGCAAGGCGGCAATGCGGTTTGCTCTGTCTGGCTCACCGCAGACGATCACTCTGGGCGCAATTTGGCTGCTGTCTACGCCGATATGAGGTTGCTTGTTCATCGGCTTAACCTTGTGCGGTCGCTGGAGTGAAGCTCTTGTCACCGTTGCGCTTGGCGCTGCGAGCCCACTCTCTGGTGCCATTAGCAGCAATGAACATCAGAATTGCGTATTGAACCGACATCGCGTAGACACCCTGAGTCGCGTAGATTCCGACACTGATGATGTTGATCACCACCCACAGAATCCAGTTTTCGACGTATTTACGTGTCATCAGAATTTGCGCCACAATCGACAGCACCGTCATGGTCGCATCCCAGAACGGGAACGCATCCGGTTCGAGTACTGGCTCAGACAACCCGGCACCAAATACATTCAGGCTATCTACCGCAATGTTGGCCAGAGCAAAGAAGAATGGGTCGATATACACTGTCAGCAGCGCAATCGCGACGACACACGCCGCGCCCGTTGCCAGCAGTTTTTGTTTGCTTAGCCAACGAACTGCAAGGGTTTCACCTTGTTCGTTTGGTCTGGTCCACGCGTACCAGCCGTAGATGTTGGCGCAGAAAAAGAACAGCTGCAGCAACAGCAATCCGTAAAGCTGAATCTGGAAAAAGATCACGGCAAAAAGTGTTACGTTCAGCAAACCGAATAGGTAATTGATGGTTTTCTCCTGGCTGGCAAACCAAATACACAGCAGACCGAAAACCGTACCAAAGGCTTCGATCCAGCTCATTGCATAGCCATCACCAATCGGAATGTTAACTAGGGTGTTGTTAATATCTAACAGGGCAAACAGATCCATTAAGATGTCCTTTATTATTGTGCTTGGGGTGCACTCATCTTAGGGTGCCACAGCAAACCACAGGGAGGACATTTGTCCCCCCTGCCATGTAGCGGATCATAAATCAGATCAATAGTGGCTTTAAAGTGGCAGATTCCGGTTGCGCGTTTACGCCTTAAAGGACAATCGCTTTGTCGTAGACGCCATTTGATAAGCCTATGGTGGGTTTGCCCTCCCCTTTCATACGAGAGACTTTACACAATAGAAAAATAGCGTGTTCAATCATCTATTCAGCTCTCTTAGGAAAGCAGAAGAAGAGAAGGTAAGCATCGATAGCTAAGCTAAATATCTGTATTGTATTATTTGGCAAAAATTCCGAGAAGAAGCTATTAAAAAATATCACATCAACTTCCAACCCATTATGGGTCGAACCAAAATTAAATATTGAGTAATATTGTGCGCCAATCGCTATATACAATGGCACATATACGTAGTACTGGATTCTGTTCAGTCTGGCTTTATTGACTTTCCTAGCGAAAACAATTACCAGTAATGACAAGGTAAAAAAGATTGTAACATCAAACATTTATTCGGCTCGTTTTGGAGAGCAAAATATCAGTGTAATTATAAATAAACCGCATGAGAGCCATTCCATCCCAAGATTAGGCAAATCAAGGTATTTGATAAAAAAATCTTCATACAACAGTATCTTTGATGGTACCCCCGCCGTTTTTGTCCCAAACTGAAAAATTGACCAAAATTGCCCTGATACCACTATAAACAAAAGTAACTTCCCTATCAGAATGATACCTTTTGTTGGTGTGCGGTTTACCCTCCATAGAAGATAAATTAGCAAAAGAGAGGTAAGAATGTATGTGACGGTAATCATTTTTGACCTCTCTATACAAGAATCTAACACGTTACTCCCCACCTTAATTACAAGGTCACACAACTGAATAAATGGAAATATTACGCACTATTTTTGTGTTTAGGATGACAGAAAAAACAGACGAAAATTAAAACAACAAATGAAAAGGATTGAATGTAACTAGGAAATTGAAACGTCCTAACTATCAAACTTTCAAAAAGAAATATTTCTTCTGCCGGATAGCCACCTTGAGTAGTACCTCCATATATAAATATTGAGTAGTACTGATACCCAGTTATGATCATAAGAATGTATTTAAAGGCGAAGACTACTTTTTCAGATCGAGTACTGTTTATCGCTCTTAGAGCAGTTACCCAAATAATTGACACAATGATAAATATTACATGTTCAGTCATTTATTCTGATCGTCTTGGAAAGCAAAATATCACCGTAACCATACAGAAAAAAAATGAGAGCCATTGAATGGTAGGGTTAGGTAAGTGTAAATAATTTATGACAAGGTCTTCAAAGAAAGTGATTCTTACAGGGACTCCTGCGGTTTCATTTCCATATTGAAATATGGAAAACAATTGAATTCCCAACAGAAGAGGTAAAACGAATTTACACAGCAAAACAACACCTTGACATGGCACACGGTTAACTCGCCATAGTGAATAAATTAATCCAAGTGACACTATAGAAAACCAGAAAACCGTTATCACTTTTGAGTCTCTTTATACAATGATTACTGCTTTATCCCTATCAAAAATACAGTTCCAAAAGGTCTAAAACAAAGGAATTACTTGCGTGCTCTTTGGGGTATTAACAGCCTAAAAGAGAAACAGAATGTATTTCAATCATTCGATTCCTTTATCAAATCAATGATGTAGAAATCATGCCCTAATTTAGTTTTTTCATTGTCTAATATATCGAGGAAAGCACAAAACAACGTAAGCAAGCATTATGATTAGGCTTGACCATTGTATCTGCGCATTAGGTAAACTAAGAACTTCTATTGTTATTTCTTCAAAATTACTAATACCAGCTGGGGCACTTCCATAGATAAAGGAGCCATAGTTGAAGATAGAATAATATTGAGAGCCAATAGCTATGCATACCACGAACTTACAGAAAGCATAAAATTTATTCTTGCTGTAACGAAACAACTTTCTTGTGACATAGATAAGAATGAGAGAAAACGTCCAAAACAACGTTAATGTGATCATTTTGATTCCTCCCGCTGAAGTTGTTTTATTGTTTCATGATCATTAATAACTTCTATTCTCAACGATACTTTACTGGAGGCTTGATACCCTCTTAGATAATCTTCTGCACTATACCTAAATAGTTTAAATTGCTTGGCTTTTTGAGTTCTTGTCCACGG
>ENA-OWNT01001485-OWNT01001485.1-seawater-metagenome-genome-assembly--contig:-NODE-1485-length-29338-cov-4.353030_pt1 | contig 29338 bp, 28 predicted proteins | sample MGYA00238136_ERZ651165 | MGnify/ENA primary metagenome ERZ651165 (study PRJEB26861, sample SAMN08777766) | seawater metagenome | isolation source: coastal seawater | place: USA: Florida | collected...
CGCACCCGACATCGTCGTCATCTCAACGCCGTCAGTGCGGTCGTTCGAATCGGCGACTCGGAAGTCTCCACGAGCGCCAGTGGCCGCAGGCGCCGGTACAGGAGCAGGAGCAGGTGCAGGTGCAGGTGCTGGTGCTGGTGCCGGTGCCGGTGCTGGCGACGATGTGACACCGGAGCCTTGTCGAGCCAACGGGCCCTCCTGCCCAAACATTTGCGAGCGGCGCTGCGACAGAATGCGGCTGACTGGTGTCATCGCCGACATGGCGTCGTTCTGTTGTTTCCGTTGCTGGGCGTTGTCGCCTGTTTGCGGCATGGAGCCGAGGTCGTCGACCTCGTCTTCCGCGCCGTCCGTGGAAATGGTATCATCATCGGATTCGTTCATGTCTTCGCTGGACCTCCGCACGGGAAAATCCTCTGGTCCGTCGTTGTTGCCCGCGTCGCGGAGGAATGGGTTCTCCGAGTTGTCGACCTCCAAGCCGAGGCCGAGGAGTTCGTCGTTGTCTTCTTTGGCCGCCTGCGGCGTGCCCGGGGTGGTTCCGCCAGATCCGCCTTCGCCGGGGAAGTGGTCTTCCTCGTCGCTGCTGAGAGGACTGCGCAAAGAGTGCCGCGGGCCGCGTTTCTTCGCGGCCGAGTTCGGGGAGAGCTGAAGGTTGAGGCCCTCGTACTTGGACTTCTTGCGCTGAATGTTGAGGCCGAGGCCCGACAGGGTGGAGTCGGTGATGTCCACCTGGCGCAGGTCCGCCGTGGAATCATTGTTGCGGCTCATCGTGCGCGGCGCGCGTGCTGCGGCGGCAGCTCCAGTTCCCGTGGGATGGGTGGGGCGGGCTTGTGCCCACGACTCAGACACCCCCGACGGCGCGCCGTGCGGATTCCCCCTGCTGCAACGTGTGTTATGGATTCGTCTTCAAGAGCGTCTTGCGCGTTCTAAACAGCCACTGGCGTGCGCACGGAGGAACCAGAGGGTGGTCCCTTCTTCCTCCTCTGTGTGCCCGCGGCAAAGCAAAAACGCATCAAATACCGCAAGCACGCCGAAGCCCAGTTGGAAATCCAAGTCGCGTGTCGGGGTCGTCGTCGTCGCCTTTGCCACTCTCACGGTTGGCGTCGTTCGCTGACTTCGTTCGTTGACTTCGTTCTTTGACTTCGTTCTTTGACTTCGTTCGTTGACTTCGTTCGTTGACTTCGTTCGTTGACTCTTCGTTCGTTGACTCTTCGTTCGTTGACTCTTCGTTCGTTGACTTCGTCCGTCACTCGTTCGTCGTTCCATCGTTTGGTCAGCTAGACCTCGACCAACGAACGACTTCGGAACGAACGAACGAACTTTGGAACGAACGAACGAACTTTGGAACGAACGAACTTCGGAACGAACGAACGAACGAACTTCGGAACGAACGAACTTCGGAACGAACGGACGAACGAACGAACGAACGAACGAACGAACGAACGATTCAAAATGAACAGCGCAACGGCAACGACCAACGACCAACGACCCAACGATGACGAAGGAGCGAAGGAGCCAATCCATCGTTCAATTCCACAAACATGAATACCTACGGTACTACTCATTGTACTATTAGTACTACAACAACTACAATAAACGAACCCACTTTCACTTCAAATACCCAATACTGATTTTTCAGTATTGCCCACTCACTCGATGACCCCATCAGTCGTGTGCCTCCGCAGTAACTCCCACAAAAATAACTCACTCACTCAGTGGATCAATCAGTCAGTCACATCCGCAGCCATGCCCACAGAAACACTTCATTCACTCGCTGAATCAATCAGTCAGTTGACGCAGCGTTTATGCAGTGATTTCACACTTCACTCACTCACTGAATCAATCAGTCAGAGTGCGGCACTGTTGTACGGGGATAGAAACAGTGACGTGGTCAGCCAATCAGTCATCATTCAGTCAGTTTGCGTGGTCGTGGTGACGAACGAACGACGAACGAACGAACGAACGAACGAACGAACGAACGAACCGCGTGGAATGAAATGAATGGCCAACGGCCGAAGGAACGAAGGAACGAAGGAACGAACAGCAGCGAAGTTCGATGACACCACAAACCAAACCACAAACCACAAACCACAACAACGACGGCGGCGATGATGACGACGACGACGGCGACGACGACGGTGACGAACGACGAATGAAAGCTCACTGAACGAACGAACAACTCCGCAGACCGGCGGCGGCGGCGGCGGCGGCGACGACGATGACACTGGTTGTGGTGAGGGAAATAGTGGTGAGTGATTGCATGGTTGTTGGCTGTGTGTGAGGTTGACAACATTGTTGTGTGGTAACAGCGACGACGCCGACGACGAGGAAAGAAAGTGCACTGAACTACAACAACAACGAATGGCTCCGCGAGACCCACGGCAATGACGAGGGTTTCTTTGTGTTGGTTAGTTGTCGTCTCGTTTGAATCAGTTGGTGTCAGGTTGAACGTTGGACGCTTGCTTTCAATCTTGCCACCGACTGACGACAAATGAGTTCGAGGAGACGGCAACGGTTCGTCTGCGATAGCAAACCGCGGACGTCACGGCGGACAGGAACACGTCATCTTACGGCCGCCGCAAAACGCCGCGGACTCCTGATTACAGTGCTGTGGACGAACAAACCAGAAACAATTCGGAGAGAAATAATACCAAGAATCGGGCCAAGAATCTTGCGACTGTGCTCGCTAGTAATTTGACTGTCATGTGAACTCGAGAACTTCCGTGTCGCTATTTTATTTCCGCCACAGTTGGTCGACGAGCTGTCCCAGCGCTGCAGCGATGGCATTGCCAATGCTGCGCCAAAGCGTGCGGTGGCGCTCGCGGTTGTTGCTACCAGCTCAAAGGTATTTGACAATGCTGAGTCGCGACTCGGTGCACCGGCAAAAATTTAAGCACGCGCAGCAGATTCACAATCTCGTCCACCGCACACCGAAGTCCCCGCAGTTGATGCCCGGCACTGGTCTGCGACCAATGTCGCTTGTCGCAGAGCAAGCGGCCAACTGGCACAATTCACCGTTTCAGTCTCGCGTGTTCAACGCGTTGGGCCTTGAAAAATGCACCGACGAGGAGTTACACGAGCTGTTCGAGGTCTTGGCAGAAGCGCACGCGGACACCTCCCCTCTCTTGCACAAGCACGACGTAGCTGTGAAGTTTCGCTCAGTGCTGAGCGAGACGATCTCTGACGACGAGATCGAGGCGTTTACAAATGAATTCTGGGACTACGAGACGGAAATGGTCCGAAAGGAGACCGGGAAGGACGAAGTTGATTCCATCACGGAAGAAGTATTTATCTCTCGAGTCAAGACCCTTGGACAGACCATCGATAACCGCATGATTCCCATGGCCGCAATTTTTGGAGCGTCCGGAATCAGTATAGGCGTCATTATTCCCGTCATGCCTCAGCTCGCGCAGATCTTGGATCTCAGTACGGCACAGTACGGCACCATCGTGGGCGCTTTCGCGTTCACGAAGATGATTGGCAACGTCCCCGCCGCCATGGCGGTGGAGAAGTTGGGGTGCAAACCAGTGTTGGCAGGTACCATGGTCGCCCTCGGCATGGCCATTGGTTCAATAGGTTTAGTGAATTCGTACGAAGGATTAGTATTATCTCGGTTTGCTGGCGGGGCATGCATAGCTGGTTTCGTTTCGGCCGCTTTTGTTTACCTAGCGGACATTTCCAATCCTCTGAATCGGGGTTCCACCATTGCACCACCTTCGACGGCATTCACAGCGGGAACAGCGCTGGGGCCGGCCTTGGGTGGAGGACTGCATGCCTTCCTCAACCTTCAGCAGACGTTTCTCACGGCAGGGGGCATGATTATGCTAATCGGGGCCGCGACTCACATGTTTCTGCGGCCACCGGCCGTTCTCCGTTCGCAGCGAGATCTGAAGCGTCTTGCTGCTGAGGAAGTGGCCGAGGCAAATGGCGAAGCTGCGGAGAAGGCGCCAAAACAAAGCATTTTCAAGCAATGGAGCCGGCTGTTGCGCAACCCGGCCATTGCGAATATGACAGGTACGCCTGTCGAGTGTGACAGTGCCGTCGATATTGTGTGCGGCATCAACGTGTTGTTTTCTGACTTGTTCTGACTTGTGCTGCTGCTGTCACTGCCCTTGTCATCAGCTCTGAACATGGGTTACTGGCTCGTGCTGTCGGGGGTCAACATGACTCTCTTGCCAATGATTTTGGTTGACCCAACCTTTGGGCTGACACCCGTGGAAGTTGGCAGTGTATTTGCCGGAATATCAGTGGTTAGCGTGCACCTGCCATTCTTGGTGACCCCATTCGTCACGCGTCTCATCTTGTGATGGTCTTTGCGAATGCAGGTGGGTGTTATCGTAACCCCAATCGCCGGCCGGCTGATTGATCGTCTCGGTCGTCCACAAACGGCAATTCCAGCTGCCGCTGTCCTATCCACCGCTATGATGGCGAGCGCGTTTACGGACGATCTTAGCAGTCTGTTGGCTCTTGTGGGCGTCTGGACTGTCGCCGGCTCCGTTTTGAGCGTTGCGCCGACCGCGTACATCACAGATCTAACGGACTTCAAAGACCGCCCACAAGGGCTGGCATTGATTCGTACCGCTGGTGATGTGGGGATGCTGACGGGGTCCATCGCCGCCGGTTTGGTAGCGGACTACTCGTCGAACCTACAGTCTATCCAAGTCAACGGCAGTATCATGCTTGGAATCGCTGCATTCACGGGTTTCCGCTTCTTCAACATCCTCCGCAAGCACGTGCAATCCAAGACCTTGTGACCACCTTGCACACGTACGTAGCATGTCGTCGCATCTACATTTTTATTTGCGATTTCGATGCCGGTGTTACGGATTTTTGGAATCCGGGGCGGCGAGGCATGGGGAATCGTCACGGAGTCGTTAGCATTGCGGTACCAAACAACGAATAATAACTTCTATGGTAGCTTCCATCACGAAGCGTTCGTTCGTTGTCGTTGTTCGTTGTTGTTGCTCAATCAATCAACTTCGACAAACGCGGCATGAACACCGAGAACACGAAAACTGAAAACACCGTTTTCACGGTACCCGTTAGTACTAAGTACCATATTTACAGTAATAATTCACATTTCCAAAGTTTACTATAATCCCCACAGTGTACATCGTTGAACAATACAGGTTTACAAAGTACTCTTTTGACATTGAGGACCTTAGAAGTTGGAATTGATGAAGGTCAGTGGAACGGTGGCCGACGTTTGCCAACACAACGACGACGACGACGACGGCAGCGACGACGAACGACGAACGACGGACGACGAACGACGAACGACGAACGACGGACGACGAACGACGAAAGACGAACAACGAACGACGAACGACGAACGACGAACAACGAACGACGAACAACGAACAACGACAAACGAACAACGACCAGTGAACGACAAGCGAACAACGCCGACGATAACGATGACGAAGGACAGTGACGAAAGTGGCGAAGCTGATGAAAACGGCAACAACGAACAACGCCGACGCCGACGACAACGGCAATGAAAGTGTAGGTTCTCGTTCTGCGTTGGTGGTTGGTGGTTGGTGGCTGGTGGCTGCGATACTTGAATCGGATTTCGACGACGAACGACGACGAACGATGATGACGAAAGTGGCGATGAAGAGGACAACGGCGACGACGACGTCGACGGTAGAGTGATGACGACGACTGCCGTACCACGCCATGGAGAGGTGAGATAGGGTTGTGCGTTAGTTAGGTTACGTTGGCGTCGAGGACGAGGACGCCGCTGACCTCTCGCAGAACCCATCCGGTTTGAACAGCGGTCGAACGATCCCGGTCGAGTCTGCTTGTGGGTGTGCCGATAAGCGCTTGCTGGCTTCTGTTCGACACCCGTGTGTGGATGCTGATGCTGCTCCGTTCATCGCCATTGATGGTGTTGAGTGCGACGTTCACTTCGCATCGATGGTCGGGCAGTGAGTGCCCGTGTTCCTGTGTCGAGTTGTGCTTGCCGCCGAAATGAACCAGCCAGCCCGGGCGTGGCTACCGTCGCCCTCGGCGGTCGAGTCCTTAAGGATCGCAATATTTTTCGCCGCTTCTTGTGCTTTGAGATTGCTCTGCCGACCGCTGGGCCGGTTCGTGCGCTCGCGCACGTCGGAGGGGGGTCCATCTTTTTTGTGACGATCCGGGTCATCCACGTATTCTCTACGGCAGATGATGTCGGCAGCTTCTTTTATGTGTCGATGGCACTGAACGGCGTCTGACGATCATCTGATCAACCGCCCCACCGCTGTGCCGTCACGATGACCGGCACATGGCGGTTCCTTGCCTCCACTGCCCTCGTTTGGCACATATGTCGTCTCTCGGTCGCTGCACTTACGTGCGACCCTGCCACAAGCGGAACGGTTGTTCACGAAGGATTCAATACCACCGCGGTTTCGTTCCCAACCACCCCGGAGGAGCCGCATGCGCTCGTGCAAGGATGTGTTGGCAACTACAGTGCCGGCAACAGCTGGCAAACGCCTCTGGAGGTCGCATGCCTGTCGGACGGCTCCTACGCCGTTGTCAACGGTACTGCGACTTGCGAGATCATGCTGTGCGACATTCCGCGGTACGACAACGGGGCCGAAGAGAGCTTCGAGGCCCTTAGCTCCAACGGCACGGATTCACCGCAAACCACTGCTCGCCTCGCGTGCGAGTCGCATTATGGCCCAGGCCGCTGCAAGTTGGGACAGTGCGGGGACAACGCCCCACTGTCGCCGTCCGCGCCCGCAGGAATGTTCTATTATTACTACTTCGAGGACGACGCGAGCTGCGAGTGTGACAAGGCTGTTGGTTCCTACGAGTGGATTTTCGCGAACGATGGATACACAGGTGCGTGTATTGTGGTGCAAGTGGCCCGCTCGTTCGTCTCCCGTGCTTGACCCAAGCCGGCGTGTCTCGTGTATTTGTCTTTCTTGGTGGTGGTGGTGTGCGGCTCCGCAGACGCCAATCAGGACTACGACTCCCAGGACAATGTCAACTACACTAATGCCACTACGGTGTCGTCTAGTTTAGTGGGCTTCTATGGGGTACGTTGGCAACGGCGCCGTTCTCCACTTTCCTCGTGCCGTTCATCGCTCGGACACCATTTCATGCAACGCTGTTGTTGTAGGATATTGATTCACTATTCGTACGAAAGCGTGTCGACACCGGATGCACGCCATTCAGTTGGACGGTATGACCCCGCCTTGTGTGTTGTGCACGCTGGCCCACGTGCTCACTTCACCACATTTTTTCGTGCTGACGTCTGTCTTGGTGTTCGCTCGGAAACGCAGGTCGCACTGTTGGAGCTCGGAGACGAACCCACCACGCACCCTGTGCCATCCAAGAACTTCCTGGCCAATTTCAACCTCTCGGGGCTCGCGCTCCCGTCGCACCCACTTGATCCCGCGTTTGGCGGGCTGTACCGCTGCAACGAGGGGTACGGGTCGATCCGCACGGAGAACCGCACGGTAGCGTGCGGTGCAAACGGGTTCTACGGCAAGTACAGCAAACGTATTTTGCCACTCCGTTGTCCCCCTTGCCGTTTGTTTGTGGCTAACTGCGATTGCTTGCGATGCCGCTTTGTAGAATCGGTTGCCGGCGACGCCCTCTGCTTCGCGATGGAATGTGAGCTCGCAGCAAACGATGAACCGGTCCGTGGCTTCGACCTTGACATTGAATATCTCCCAGAAAAGACCAACAGCGAGCTGGTACGCAGACAAGCTTGTGCGCTGTTTGTAGACGGTGGCAACGTTCGCAGTCAGTTCCCTGAATTGCATCGCTTTTGTGGCGCACATCGTTCTTTTTGTGCCAGGCAACGGACATGGATACTTGTGCATCCAACTTTGAACAGCGCACGAGGTTTCCGACGCCCCTTGTCGTTGATTGCGTCGAACCGGGGCCGTTCGAGGGCAACTATTCAAGCGTGCGCGGTGGCAAGTATGTCATTCTGTCTGGCAACGCATCATGCGAGCCGGTCGCCTGCAATGCACAAGGCGAGAACGCTGTGGTGGGAAAAAACTACTACCCTGCGAGTCCATTCGACACCTACGACTTCACTGGCTTTACATTGCCCGCGGATTCCAGCTTCCCGCCTGCCATGGATGTAGAAGCTTGCGCGGTGCGTCGTCGCTTCTGCCACCAACACTGTGCTTGTTTGCCACTTGTCGTCCATTAATTCTGCGGTGTGCATTGCATTTCTGGTGTCGGTGATAGCCTGGTTACGAACGCCTGCCTGACATTCCTGAGATCTGCGAGACGTTGACGGAAGGCTGGGTTGACTCGCGCATTCTCGGCTGCGACGTCTATGATGCCTCGCCGGGCACTTGTCTCAGCGCAGCTGACTACCGTGTGTGCGCCTACGACCCGGACCTTGCTCAAACAGTCTGCACGGACGCCTCGGAGCAGTGCTGTGGATGTGGTGGAGGCAATGTGACACCTCCTGTGATTTACACGCCTTTGGAGGTACTTGGCGTTGAATGTTTTGTTTGCAAATTTGCGCCATGAATCCTCTCCTTTGATTTGCTATTCTTCTCCACAATGTCAAGGTATTCTGTGAACTTGATGGGACTTACAACGCGAGATCAGGCAACATCACCTGTGTTCCCAGGGAAGAGGCGCAGGTGGGCTTGCGAGCGGCGGCATTGCCTATGTTCCCTGCTTGAATCGAAATGTTGATGCAGCTGCTCACATACTCTTGTACATCGATTCTTGCGACAGTGTGAAACTGGGACGTTTCGGAACGGTGCTGGGGGCAGTTTTGATCACAATGAGACAAACATCTACGGCTATATCGATGATAGCAACAACCAAGCTGTAGCGCACGCCGCTTGCGAGTCGTTCGCTGCCATTCGTTTGGGCGATGGACATTGTGTTGTCGGGCACTGCGGCAACTTTAGCTATTATTATGTCGACCACGAGGGTCATTGCATGCCCGACAAGGCTGTGGGAACGTACGAGTGGGTGTTTGAGAATCGTGGGGCCGAGTGGGTGGGCGAAGACTACGATGGCGGAACGTTTGTTCCCATCGTCGACGTCAACTGCTCGAACCTCACGGCTGTCGGATCAGCGGCTTTCAATACGTCCAATGCCACCAATGCAACAGCAGTGTGCGAAGCCCGACAGATGGCTGCGGAAGAACGGGCTCGTGAAGCCATCTCTGTGGCCAGGGACGCCCTCTTCGTAAGAATGCGGGTGGCGAACTCGTCCTTGCGCGATGGCTTGACTGCGAATGTGTCGGGCCCGGTGTCACTCAACAACACGTTTTCCACACCTTCGTGGCAACTCACTCTGCTCGACCTCGGAGGCCGTAGCTATTTCGACGTTATGATTCGTGGCGAGCGATCAAAACTGACAGCAGACATGTCACCCATTCACATGACGGATGGCTTTGTCGTACTAAACGCGGAGTTGCCGACTCTGCCGAGCGATGGCGAAAAGCCAGACGCTGGTCTCGCTGAATGTGGCGAAGGATATCAAAGCACGGATTCGTCGGACCCACTACGTCTTTCTTGCGGCGATGACGGCGAACTGTTTGTATCGTCGGGGTCTGCAACTTGCGAGCCCATTCCGTGCGACAGCACAGTCCCGCCCTTGGGTGACGCTCGGATCGGTTGGTTTCTCGAGGGGTTTGACTTGGATGGCATCATCATTCCGAGTGACACTCGGCAGCCATGGGCACAGGGTATCCAGACATGCTTGCATGGATATTTACCAGGAGGTGGAAACACCAGCTTGACCGTTGTCTGCGGGTTTGATGGAGAGTTTGTGGTGCGTACGTTGTGATCTTTTTCTTCTTCGCGCGTTGTCTGCAAAGTGGTCATCATGTCATCGAATCGTTGGTATGGCCTCGCAGGTGACTGGCGACGTGACGTGCACTCCCGTGCCGTGCGATCCAACAACGATCGGCAGAAGGCAGCCCGAGCTCGGCGATGACTACGATCTACTGGAAGGCTTCGACCTGACCATATTCGAGGAGGTGCCCAATCGCTCAAATTGGGGATACTTGGAGAATGTGGGAGTGTGTCAGGTCCGTTCTCATTCACGTCCTTGTGGCAACGTTCCAATTTTAGTGCTGCGTGTATTGGTTTAATCGGATGGACTCGATGTCGTATTCTTCGCAGGACGACTATCAACGTCGAGGAGGACAAAACCTGACGATTGAGTGCACGATTGATGGAGAGTACGCCGTCGAGAGCGGCAACGCGAGATGTCAAGCAGTATCTTGCGCAAACTCCTCTGTGGAGCTGCTCCGCGGCTTTAGCCTCGTTTCAACGGGGACCCTGGAATACCAACGCAAGGAATGCCGTGATGCAGAAGCCGCCATCGCATCTGGGGACACGTCCGTTGAGCCGTGTGACCCGTACCCATTAGAAATGGTCCGTCGCCGCAATCGCGCACGTGCAAGCGGTCTTGGTGCCTTTCCCGCGTCCGTCATCCATGGCGTTTGTGCTTGTCATTGCAGATTTGGGATCCGTTGACTGCCGAGTTCCTGCCGGAAGTATCAACGAGGTACCCGGCAACACTCCAGCGCTGTGACGACGGCTACAAGGCGTCGAGCACGCTCAATAGCGTTCCACTGACAGTAAAATGCGGAATTGACTACGAGTACTTCATTGCTGAGGGGAACGCCACATGTACGTGTGTCGTCGAAACGTTGTCCACCGTTGGCAAACCACTGATGATGATGCCACTTCCAACTTGCTCCAATCTAGGCACTGCAATTCCGTGCCGCAACGAGTCCGTGGCCATGCCACAGCACTTCAAGGACTCGCATGTGCCCAGCTTCCTCAGCGGATTTAACTTGACGCTGAGCCCTCTCCAGTGGCTGTCCAACGAAACAACTGTGCTGTTTGATACGTGCCAGGTATGTGAGGGTGTTGTTCACTCCGTTGCAATGAGTCAAAACGTTTAACTTGGCTGACACTTTTGTCTCGTTCAGCTCGGATACGATCTCAACGGAACAGCATTTGAGGTATACTGCTCCACGGATGGTACATACGAAATCGTCGGCGGCGAGGAGAACGTTGCCTACTGCAACCCGGTGCTGTGCCCGAAGTACAGTGAGGGAGAAGGAGGAGGCTATCAGTGCCTGTGCAGTGAGGGTTTTGAAGGCAACATCACTTGGGACGCGTCAAATTTGCAATACCTCGGCGAATGTGTTGACGTTGACGAATGCAGCCGGGACTTGCACAATTGCGACGTCGACAACGGAGCCGTGTGTCTGAACTCTCTCGGCTCCTTCGAGTGTCGATGCCCCGTTGGTTCCGCGGGAAACGGCACGATTTGCGTTCAAGCTCGATGCCAGCAGCCTGTCGTCACAACGGAAGAGGCGTCTTTCGTTCTCCCACACGGATTTGCTTTCGGTGCCGTGTCTACGCCGCCGTCCGCAGCCGAAGATTACGACTGGTTCTTGTCCAACTACAGCGATGGTGAACGTGCCCGAATCAACTTTAATCGCTGCTCAATGCAACAGCAAAAAGGGGAGTTGAGTGCAGACGTATTCAGTGGCCTTCTTCCATACGCTACGTGCGAGGATGACGAACAATGGACAGGAGGCCGTGACTTTGCCGTGGAAGCGCAACTCCAATGTTCCTCTGTCACACAGGATATGTGCGCGGCGGCGGTCAACATCACTTGCTCCACTGAGTTAGAGCTGTCGTCCAGGTATTGCGACTCGCAGACGAGTCAGTCGATCGGGGACGCCTGTTGTTTGTGTGGAGGAGGAGCTGCTCGCAAGGTTATGAACGGCTCGTGGGTTTCATTGGACAGGTGGGTCCCAACTGCTGCCGCGCCGTTGCAGACGATGCTTCTTTTTTCCACTTGAACCTCCATGCCGTGTGCTGACTCTTGTGTGTTTTTCGCGCTTCATTTACATGCCATAGTTGCGAGCTGGAGTGCGCCCCGGGCTACGTTCGGAGTAGTTTTCGGCCGTTCGTTTGCCAGGGCCGCGCGGGCGGTGCCGACTGGTTGGACGGTGGTTACATTGCGTGCACAACTGCTTCTGACATTCCGCAGCTGCAGTATGCTCAGTATGAGCCTGAAACGGCGGTGGTGGCGGTTCATTTCGCAGGCCCCGTGCTGCCGTATTTCGTGTCGGGTGACACTGAAGACACCATGTCCGCGCAAAGCACTGTAGATTGTTGCGACGTTTTTGACTGCGGACGAGTGGAGACAACCACTTCCACAACAACAACAACAACGTCGACAACCACAACAACCACCACTACAGCAGCCACTGTGCCGTTTGTACCCACCGAAGGCTTGCAATCGAACGTAACCACACACCATGCTGCGGAAGTTGTCACAACTTTAGGACCGTCGACGACTACTTGGATGAGCAACATGAGTGGGAACACCAGCGCGACAACGATCTTGGAGCTTTCAACCCATTCGACGACAACAACCACAACTATCGCATACGATGCCGGGTCCTACGACGACAGCAGTTCCTCTTCGCTTCTCGGCGACGGCGCAGTGTGCCGTTGGGTTTCGCCTTCGCATCCAATAGCGCGGGCCACTTCTCGTGCGCCGATGAAGACGTCGACTACAGCGACGTATTCTGCAGCTCCGTCGGACCAGCCTGTTCTGTTGGTGTTCCCTGGTGCAAACGGACTCTTCCGCACAGCAGAGTTCGAGTGGTGCGAACTCACCGCGGGCAACGAGGCTTATCCAGGAGAATACGTTGAGGCTGATGAGGTCTGCATCGGTGTCTTGAAGCTAAACTTGGATACTTTGCACAGCACAATAGCAGACTGCCGCCAAGAAACTGCGCGCCTAGGATACTCCTACTTTCGCTGGGGCGGCCGCGGCCATTGTCAGATGTTCGACGAGTGTTTGGACAAGCGCCCAAGCACAATCGTCTGGGAAATGTGGAAGGTGCGATGGCCATGCTGCACTCCATGCACCATGAGGCCGTGTTAACAATCTCACATGTTGTTGTCCTTGTGTTGTAGCCATGCTCGACTCTGCGTGCTTGCCAGGAGGCCAAGTCCCTGTCACTAGTCCCCGGCAACCCTGTGCGCAGTGCATTAGATCCTCTAGTTTCGGCAACAGGCTGCGTCAACATATTGGCTCCAGAACATCTGCCAGAAAATTTAACAGTGGACGTCGTTTTTGATGCCGCGGTCGGCGTGGCGACACCAGCTCACTACTTCGAGTTTGACGCAGCGTCAGCGACGCTTCCTCGTACGGGGCACGCGGGTTTGGACTTTGAATGGACACTCGACGTGTACAGCAAGTACGTTGGTCCCCTGTTGGAGACTACGACTGTGCCGCCAACGACGTCCGAGTCGCCGACAACAGCGGCTACAACAACCACACCTGCGTGTGAGGACGACATCAACTACGAAGGTGCTTTTGGAGACTGTGCTTCGTACGCGCAATTCGGACTCAACGAGAATCTGTGCCGCCAAGATGGTGTTTGTGACATTTGTTGTGCATCCTGCGCCGCAGAAGCTGCATGTGCCAACGACGATGACGAAGGTGGCGATGCCGCCGCAACAGATGCTCCCTCGGCAGAAGAACCACCCCCAAGTCCCCACGGCCGCCATGTCGGCACTTTCTTTCACAACGGATCGTTGGCGTCGTTGCCCACCACAGCTTTTGCCGACGCCGCCTTCACAGATGACCTTGAATTTACAGTCGTCGCCACACTGCAGGCAACAAGGGCCATCGGCAATGGTCCACGCTTGTCCGGCCGAGAGTTCACTGCAACGGTGACAGCTCGTCGTTACACGCATCCACTTGTTGCGATTCAAATTTCCGCACCATCAACATTGGTGTTGCACCACAACAACAGCAACACTGCTGCCGCTGCAGCAGTTGCGACTCTCGACGAATCCAACCCGCGGTTTTGGCAAAGGCCACATGTCAGCGTCTCCACCGACTTGAGCTTTTCCGCCCTCGGGCTTGGATCGACGGACTACGCTTTCGTAGGGACCTATGCGTTTTCGTGGAGTTTGCTCGATGTCGATGCCGACGAGTACATTGTGTCGCAGCGATTGGTGTCTGGAGAAAGTGGACAGCATACCATCGACTTTGCTTCCGAAGGCGTTTGGTTGCGTCCGTGTGTTTCGTACGCTTTGGAAGTCAATGCAACGGTCGATGGCGAGGTCGTGCAATCCACCGGCGACACCAGCGGTGATGCAGCATTCGTTGCGGTGGCAATCACTGAGCACGGCACCCGAACCCACTATTTCCGCACCACAGCAGCTCCCCTTGAAGTGTCGCTCAATCGCAATGACGAGCGAATAACGCTCACCCGCAGCCGCCACGATGCTGAGCTAAATCATACTTTTGCAGCGGCTGATCGGGACACTTACGACATTGTTGCCGCTGTCTCCGACGACTGGTTCGCAGATTCTGCGTCGTTGAGTTTTCAGTGGACGTGCAGGCATCCAAACGCTTCCCTTTGTGGATTCGGGGTTGACCACTGGTGGGCACATCAAGAATCGACTGCGGCGACTCTTCGCGTTCCCAAAAGTGTTTTGTCGGAGGCGCAGTATCTTTTCACGCTTGATGTGACATCGGAAGGCGAGTCGACTGATTTGACGTCGTCAGGATGCATCGGCGATCGACGTTCATCGGCTACGATGCAGTTAGACGTTGCAATTTTGTGGACCGGCGACAGTGACGATCAATGCAATTCGTGCATGCAGCAAGTGCCGGAGTTGAGGCTATATGCAGACAGCCTGTCACTGGAGGCGCTGCCGAGTCATTCCTTTGTACGAACTGACGACCAGTGGACCCTCGCGTTCGGCGCAGAGGACAGGGCCAAAGTTGCGGTTCGCGGCGATTTACCGTACCTACCCAGCCACCAGATCGCTTTTGTGAGCTGGGACGTTGCGAGCTTCTCGTACGACACCGCCTATGATGCGCGAGAGTTCAATGTTCGCACCAACGAATTCGAAGAAGAGTGGACATTCGCCCGTTTTACAGATGGAGACATCGTGGCAACACTCCAAGAGCTTGGCCTTGTCGAGTCGTCCTCGAGCAATAGTACGATCGACGTTCTTCTTGGTTCAGTGACCAGTAGCACTCTCGCACGTCTGTACCTCGAGCGGTCGTTGTTCGGCCTGGCAGCGATGACAGCAGAAGATCTACAATCTGAACTTTACGTTGAGATCCACGGTGTGAAACGTTTCGACGATGGTTCGTGGCAGGTGGAATATCGACGAGCAGAACCGCTGCACGCCGTGGTTGCAGAGCAACAACATTTTCACCTGTTGGGCGCTGTCGGGGCTGGCGTTGTAGCCGGATCACCTACTTCCGTGGAGGACGCCCAGTATGTCGACATAGTTGATTTCGAAGGCTTTACGACATCTAGCGATGTCAACGAATGGGATCTCGACACAACTTCTGGAGCAACAGTTCTCGTGGACGTTGCGGAGGCCGCGCTGCGGTTGCAGTCGTCACCGTCATCTGGCACGTCTTCAATGAGCTCTGTGACCTATCACGTGTTTGATGCCATCACTACGAACAGCCCTGCACTCTCCGAAGAGTTCATTTCGTACACAGTCGCTGCGACTCTCAAGGCCAGGTCCCTTGGAACCGACGAATACTGTGCTTTCCAGGTATCCACCGATGACGGAGTGACATGGCTGGACGCCAACACCGTTGTGACTTTGGTGGATGGCGATGATGAGCTCCAGTCGAAGGCATTCAACGGCGTGGAACACCAGCTGGAAGTGTCCAACATCGACGGCCGCGCGCAAGCACTCGCGCTGCGATTGGTGGTGCAGTCTTCTGGCGACTTAACCGTTTGTTATCTCTCCGACTTCAGCGTCACTGGTCTCGTTGGATCACTCGCCGCCACCACAACCGAAGTGCCGATGACAACAACCGGTTCGGAAGCGACACAAGCTCCACGTAATGGGGAGACTTTTTCAATTGCACTACAATGGGATGCGATTCCGGTGCGTGCGACACAGGTCTCCGTGGACCTTGTCGCCATACATTCGTGTTGTGAAGGTGCCGATGACCAGAAACTGATCGAAAGTCGCTCAACGCTGGTAATCCCGATTGTTCGTGCGCCCATTTGTCTTGGAAGTCACTGCATCACAGTTTGGCCAACAGAAGGGATGGCTCTGTCGACACTGTTCGAAATCCGTGCACGTGGCTGGCTGCCGGGTGTTCCCGGGGACTCGCAAACGGTCTTCGGCCGCAATATCGGCTTGCCCTTGCGCTATCAGTTCTTTGTCAGCGTAGGAAATGCCGGATTCGAACTGCCCCTGCACAGCGGCTTGTTGACAGAACCAAAACTGCGCGTGCAGCTGCCATGGACTGGCCTTTCTGACACCCACGTTGGCGTGTACGTTTTCGACGCCAGTGGCGCGGTCGCCAAGTGCGGTTCCCATGACGGCGGAAGCGGGGAGTGCGCGATGGTGTCATTGCTCCAAAACGACCTGCAGGGTGCAGATGGCGCTCTGGTGAGCAGAGTTGCCGAGTACTACAACGTCAGCGACAACGAAGTTCGGACCGGAGCTTCTGCGACCTCCATCGTTGGAAGCAACGCGGCATTGTCTACGGCTTACCACCGAGGCCAGTCCGTTCACGACACTGTTGCGTCGCTGTCTGTGGTGGCGCAGCAAGCAATCGAAGTCGGTGGAAGTGTCAGCCAAGTAGTGCGACAGCAAACCTGTGTTGAGGGTCGTGGAACTGTGATGAATGATGCCTGCGTTTGCAACCGCGGCTACTACGGCACTGCTTGCCAGTTTGCCGAAGACATTGCGTGGTCCGAGTGGTCCGAGTGGACGTGCACAACGATCTGCTCTCTAACTGAGCCCATTTTGCAGGTAAAGATGCTGCTTCTGATTTGTTTTTATCATTTACATGTCGGTGCTTGCACTGAAAACGTTTTGTCTCCTCAACCACAGGTACGTTATCGGCAATGCCTTCGAAATGACGGAGTGGGGGCACCACACAGTATTTATTTCAACTACTCCGAAGTGCCGAAGAACGATGCCGTGCTGTCTTGGAATGTGGTGGATGCGAGGGACTACGCCGACTTTTGTCCGGGCAACAGCGAGGAGTGGGCCGAATGCGAGGATCCGTGAGTGGAATTGTCAATTCGTCTGTTTGTTGTCTGTGCCCCCGTTTTCGAAGAAATCACTCCGAAACATCGTGATGTGATCTTGCAGAGTCGATTGCACGGACTCGGAAGTTTCCGTCGAATGGAGCGACTGGGGTTCGTGGGGACCGTGTTCTGCAACGTGCGACGCCGCAGGACCGTTTGGCAACATTGCTGGAACAGCAAGTCGAGAGCGGTATTGTCAGGGCGCCGATCCAGCAGATGTCGCGTACGTCCCATCTTCTGCTCTGTTTACTGAAAAAATATTTGCACCCTTACACCGGGCCTCCACTGGTGAATAGGGGTGACTACTTCAGCGACCTGCGAGATCAAACGTGCATGGGTGAAAATGGTGTTGCGTACCGTGGTGGTGCCGCGGAGGTGCAAGTCGGCCGATGTGCTGTTGTTTGTGAAGATCCGGTATCTGACGGACACGATCCCTGTCCGACGTTTCAGGAACTGGTGCGTGTTTTATCCGCCGCCTCCACAATTGAGCTTGGTTTTCATGCTAATACAAGTGCGACTTGTACTTCAGGCCGAAGAGAACATAGTGTGCAGTGGGCATGGACAGTGCGATGTGTCGCCGGTCGGATGTGTTGGCTCGTTCTCGTGTGCAGCACAATGTATGTGCGAAGTCGGGTTCACTGGCCACGCGTGCGAATACGAGCTTGGCGATGCCTCGGCACGCCGCGACAGACAACTTGCTGAAGGTCAAGGCACCCCTGTGGATGTTTCTGCACTGCAGCGAACATGGGATACGCTTGTGAATACGGCTTGGCCTTTGGTGGCAGAGAATTTTGAGCACGTCGACCTGTTCGCAGAAGTGCTGCTCATGTCGACACAGCTTGATCTGCTGACGTGGCCGCTAAATGCAAGTGACGCTGATGCATTTAGATTGGTGACCTTTGTTGCCGGTTCCGTGGTCCCGCAGTTGCGTGCGTCGGGCTCATCGGCATCCGATGTCGCCGGTTGGCTGATGAAATTGGCGAGTTTGTATCCGCCAATGATCCGAGAAGCCACAAGAAATGCCGTAGACGACAATACTGCAGCGGTCGGCATTGCTATTTTGGACGAAGTCATTGAGTTACTGCATGAAGTCCAATCGTGGACGACGTCGACATCAAACGTCGAGGCACAGACATCGAGTTTTCTGGAATCCGACGGCGCGGGCGCAAGGGAGATCACCACCACAGGAGCTCAGATGCGGTCAAGCGCAAATGCAACTACCAGTTGTGCGCGTCCCGGCTTTGGGGACTGCTTGAGCACGGGACCTTTTTTGCCCGTCGGCGCCGCTTCGGACGATGTCTACGTCACGGCAACAGCTGTTTCCATCCGCACAGACGCCCGGGCTCACGGCCTCCGCAACCAGTTTGAAGAAACTTTGTTCCACGAAGCACATCCCATCTGCGACATCATGACCCCCATCACCGTATCACGCCCCCCAGAATGGGGTGTGGACTTGTGCTTGCGCCATCCGACACAACTCCTATCGCGGAGTCTGGATCGTCGTTTTGTGCTGGAGTCTGATGCCGATCTGAGCAATATTTGCGCCATGTCTGCAGAACCAAGCCTCCTCTGCCCTGAGAATTTAACAGCCGTTGCTGCCGCACCCAATGTCTTTCTGCACACTTCTGTTGGACTCACCACGCAAGTGGATCCTCGGAAGTTGGAGGCAAGCTGCGCAGTTTGGGACAGTGATAAGCGCGTCTGGAGCTCTGTTGGATTGCGTGGACTTGGCTTTCACTTCAACGGCAGCAGTGTTGCGCTGATTTGCAAGCATTTCACCTTCAACGTCGCCGCCGCATCGCCATCGCAGCAAGGCCCCGCCAAAACACGGTCGTTCACCATTGCGGCCGTGGAAAGTCCGTACACCGTTCAGTTCTCGGAAACACCGCCCCAAGCTCCAGGAACGTGGTTTATGAACCAAGAAGGGCGCATGTCCACATCGACACAATTGGCCTACTGGGTTGGACTGTGGGGAATCTTCACCTCTTCTGTTATCGTGCTCGCGCTTCTCGGTTTGTTCCTGCTGTTGTATCGTGATTGCTTCGCGCGCTTATTGGTGGCTGTTCGTCCGTGCATATTGTGTCCAGTTGACTTGCTTCGGTGGGGTCCCACCAACACCGCTGTGTGCCTGCGGGTGGCCGGCCGGCTCCCACCTTTGTTTCGGGTCGCACGCAACTCGTGCTGCGGCTGTGTTCGTGGGGATGGCTTGCGAGGCCGTGGCCGCGGAATTGTGGCGGCCCTTGCACACAATTTCGTCAACTATGGCACGTTCTCGCGCGACCCGGATGATGTCGCGAAAGAAGATATCGACGAAGCTATTCGGCAGCTAGGCCCACGACGTGTGATGCCGTTCAAACCGCCATTGGTGGACGCGGTATGCATGTTGTTGTGGTTGTTTGTGGCGCCAGAAGACAGCGATCGCTCTACTGACTCGACCAACTTTCTGATTGCAGGGCTTCCGGCAGTCGAGTGGGTTGCGACTGGAGACCGTGCATACTTGCAAAACTTTCCCAATTGAAACCCGAATGCCGCTCGGCATGACAGTGTCCGTTGTGGAATTTCGCAACAGGTAGTGTCTATCGTTATGCAGCAACTATATCCATCCCCTGCAATGATGGCCACTTTCTTGTCTTTGCAGGTCTCCGGCAGTTGTGGCGGAGCATGGCCCTGAAGGTCGAGTAGAGCGTAGGTTCCGAATCGACTCTTTACTGCTGAAGAATGGCAAACGAATTGCGCGTTCGGCGTTGGATGTGGCGGAGTCTGGAGTGCCTGGTGTCTCTGCAGTCGTCCCCGGCGCAGCCCAAGCACAAATGAAAGGTCTCCGAGTCGGTGATATCATTGATTCCATCAACGGCGAGAGCTTTGTGCCCATGGATAAAGACGCCCTGATCGAGCACCATCACCACAAGCAAGTTGAGAAGGCGCGCAGGACACAGAGCCAACTCGTGCCCAACCTACTCCGCCAACTGCTGCGTGAAAAGAACCTTGAATTGGAAAAACTTGACGAGCAGCTCGAACAACAGCAAGCCTTGAACGATGAGTTGCTTGCTCTCGTGAAAAGTCCAGCGGCGGCATGCCAGAACGTGTTGGCTAAGCTCGACAGCAAACTGCAGCTTCTTGACTCAGCAATGCAAGATGCCGTCGCCGAAAACGACTCCCTTCGTGCTCAGATCAAGGTAGGGTTCTTTTTTGTTTCTTTTTGTTTGCGATGCCTTGTCCAACAATGTCGCGAAAAGTTACTCTGGTGGCACCACTATCGACAGGCCCGCCGTCGACGTCGCCGCATCCAAGGCCCTGGCACAAATGCGAAGGACGCAGACACCGCTCGTATCATGAAGCGAGAGAGCTTGAAGCGGGCTCGCCAACGACGGTAAGATTTTGTGCTCGAGCTGTTGAAGCTGTGCCATGTCCCTTACCAGTTATTCTTTTTTTTTTTTTGATGTTCAGAGCCGCTGCTGTGTCCGCGCGATCCGTCGCTAACACCAATGCCGGCCCAGCGTTTGATTGGGAAGACCGACTCGCGGCTGCAACGAAGGGTCTCGAAGTCTTTGACCTACGTGTGTTGCGTCCTCGCGAAGCCGAAGTGTACGAGACACTGGCGTACGACACGTTTACGGTCCTTCTGCCCGGCGGCAAGGCGAAAGCCCATCTTTCGCTCGAGAATCGGCAAGGAGTGCAAGGGGTTGTGAAACATGTGTCACCAAAACTTCTCACCGCGGGGCGACATGTAAGCAGAAGCAGAAAGAAGAAAGTGTCAGCTGTAGTTCCGTGAGTTATTTGTCGCCGACGGCTCCGTATTCAGTTTTCCATTGCATGTGTTCTGACGGCCACATGGTGTTGCTAGATATACGGAGTCAAAGTCAGAGATTGAGACTGAGCACCATGTACGTGTGGGTGATATTCTTACCGGGGTGGACGGGGTCGGGTTCTGCACGGAGAAGGACATGGAGGCGGCGCTCAAAAGCCTGACAGGTCCATGGCACTTCGGCAAACGCATATTCGAATTGCACCTGGAGCGGCCGGTCGCCGTGACATCGGACACGATCAACAACGGGACGTACGTGGAGACATTCCAGAACGATCACTCATTCTGGGTATACGTGCGAGTGGCATCACAGATCAACACAGTGGATGCAATCGAGGCAGCGCTCGGCATGCGGCTGCGGCGACAGTGCGTTTTCATCCGACGATTGCACCGCATTTCGACAAGAATAGCTCACACGTTTTGTTTTTGCGTGCACAGCTGTGTCCTTCGAGGCAAACGGGACGGAGATGGCGAACACGTGATTCTCTTAAACCACACTGTTCCCATGGTTGCGAGCGTGAGCGGCGAAGCCGCTCGCGTTGGCATTCAAGTAGGGGATATCATTCACCTCGTCAACGGCAAACGCCAGGACGGCGTGTTTCCTCCAGTGTTTGCAGCGCAGGAAGCCAAGGACCGCGATGAGGCCCTTTTTGACAGCGACGGATACGAGATCGGCGTTGTCGAGATTGTAGTGCTGCGAACAGACAAGGAGCAGGTTTGAAGCTGTTGGTTGCTTGATCGGCGCTGTGATGTGATCAAAGTCTCACCGGAGTCCCAACACTGTGCGTGCTTATAGCTCGATCTTTTTGAGCAAGTTCCGCAGCGCGCACTGAGAAAACCAGTTCCTGAACTTGAGGCCCTCGGCTGCAACGACAGATTATTAGACGTATTGCGGGAAGGGGAGTCGAGGTTGAGTTTGGAAGAACGCCGCAAGTTTTTCACTCGCAAGGATGAGGTGTGTTGTGGAGCCGCACGAATTCTGGTGGCTTTGACTGTTTGATTGTAAATTGACTCGAGATGTCGGTGTGCAAAAATAGATTGCGACCAAGGTCCAAAAATGGGCACGGCAACTCATCTTTCGCTGGCATACTCGAGCAGTTGTCAGTGAGCTGAAGCACATCACGGACTCCTACTTGCTTGAAGCGGAGCGTGAGCGTGCAAAAGCTGGTCTCGAGCGGATCACGAACATGGCGGTCGGTTCTCCAAGCCATAGTCGCACCAACAGTGCTTCTAAACCGTCACATCGCAAGAAGAGCAGCACGAGTTCAACCCCCGGACACAGTCGTACGAGCAGTCTGCTCAGCCTGTTGAGCGCCGGACACAGCAGAACCAACAGCGGCGCTGACGACTTCGAAGAACCAACTGTTCTGCCACCGGCGGAAGCTGCTTTAAGCAAGCAGATGCTGCAGGAGCTCGTCAACGCGGACTCTTCGCGCTTTCTCACACCCGCCCAGATCGAAGCACGTCGGAATGCGGAATCCCAGCAACAATACGGTCGTGATGTCTCTAGTGCAATGATGGCGGTGCGAACGGATCGAGACGGTTCGGCAATCACCACTGCGCAAATCCGACGTATGCTCTCGTACACTTTCAACCACTATGGTCAAGCGTGGGTTGCGCTTGTTGCCAACGAGGAAGCCGCCAAAGCGGGTCGGGTGAAAGACAAGCCCTCCGCGAAGTCGCCGATGTACACCACGTCTGTTTCGGACGACATCTTAACGCGGCCGATGGCTTGTCCCCCTCCCACGTACATTCTAAAACGTGGCGCGGCGACGGCGTTGCGACGAAAACGCACACTGCGCGATCGGCGTCGCGATGCAGAGGCCGCGAGGGTCAGAGAAGAGGAGCTCGCAACATGGAACAAGGAAATGGAGGTATGTCGTCTTTCCTTGCACGATGTCCGCTACACGCAAGGTTTCATGACGCGTATGTTCTTGCTCTTCGTTGACAATAGGTGGAAAACAAAGTGATTGAAATCAAACGCGTTCTCTGCCGCGATCATGGATGGCGGATGCGAAAAGATATGCTGGACGGAGAACGGCGAGCGCGTGCAACGGTGGAAAACAAGCACTTTGCTAAACGTACGTCTCACGAACTCCGTTTCGCAACATGCGTGCGTGACGGCGATCTGACCGCGCGGTGTTGCTGTTCTTTGTTGTCATAGTCGCTGCTCGAAGACAGGAAGAGGAGGACGCGGCAGCTCTGCGGCGGCAACCTTTAGCGCTTCGCAGATGTCCCAGCGTGTTTCGGTTTCTTCACTGCACCCGACTCAAGTTTTTGTTGACGAACTACATCCCATTGCTGTTCGTGATCTTCGGCGACTCGTTGTCGAAGCCGCATGTGCGGAAGTCACATTCGATTATGGCAATGGCGTGCTCCACCGCAACTTCAATGGCATTCATGGCAGTCGTGTGTGTTGACAGCTTGACGATGTACGATGAAGCCAATGGAGACAACATCATGTTCCTTGTGTTGGCCTTGATTCTTCAGCTGATGGTCTCCTCATCTATGACTACACTTTTCGAAATCAGCATGAACTACCGAGTAGGTCACAGCCCAGCCAAGCAATTCTCCACGCCTCCTCCTGAAGGTGATGCGCCACGCAAGTACTCGCGCCTGCTTCGCCCCAAAGCAACGGTTGAGCGCACGCTGTCCGACCGATTGCGAATCGCGCTGCCGGCATTGAAGTCGCTCCAAGAAGACCCCCTCCCACAGTATCTGATTCGCGAGTTCGAAGTGCCAGAACAAGTCCCGAAAAACTCTGCCGAACTCATCGCCGCAGCTGAAGCTTCCTGTGGGGACGCTGACAGCGACCAAATCGTGGAGGCAGAACGCGTGAAGCACGTCATTCGAGCTCACGACGATAATATCCAGCTTTACTGCGCGATGGACACCGTCACCCGAAACCAGCTTTCAAAAGCAATTACAGAGCGCCTCTGCCTGAAATGTGCCGCGTGCCACACGCCAACGTTTGTGACCCCCGATAACATCGACGCCCAGCGTAAGCATACCAGAGTCCGCCACCCAACTATGACGTTGAAAGATTGTTTCCCGACGCTTACGGAGCTTGAGGACTTGGACCTGGTGCGAACGGAGTTCTCGTTGTACCTGAAGTCATGGTACTTTTGGACGCGTGTAGTCTCAGCGTGGTTGTTCGCTGCGCTCTACACTGGCCTCATGGTGTTCATCACGCTCAACTGGGGAGCTTTCTTGTCCGATTACATGCAAATAGTGTACGTGGCACTCGATTTCTGCGGTCTCAATGCGGTGTTTGTTGTCGCCACCGTTCATTTCTTAAAAGTTCGTGCCGCTGCTGTCTTTCTTCAGGTGGTTGCAGAGCGTTGTAACATGCGCCCTAGCCCAGATTATAGCAATGCCACTGCTTCGAGTCGGCAGCTTGTGGTGCTGTTCAGCTTTCTTCCCCGCCTTCGTCTGCACGCTTGTCGTTGTGGCTTCCTTTTCTTTGTTCTGGACGTGTCCGCTCGTCGTTCCTTTCGTGGGGGAGCACGTGCTCGGAGATGTAAGTGATTTGCACGATTGCTTGCGACAACGCATCTTCGAAACGATTGCTCAACGTCTGGTGTGTGTGTGTGTGTGTGTGTATTTTCCTTGGTTGGCTTTTGACAGGCGAACGCCGATTGGGAAGACTTCTGCTCGCAGCTCCCGCTTCAGTTGTGGGACCCCGTGCTCTTTCCTGCAAGAAACTCAGCGAACTTCAATCGCAGCTCCATTTTGACACAGCCGTTGTTAGATCTATGGCAAGAAGTGGAGTTGTAGAACGTTGTCGTTCATCATTTACCCCGGTCGGTCGTCCGGTATTAGTTGTTAGTTAGTAGTCCAGAAAAGTAGAACCGCTCACGAGTTATTTTTTTGTGAGTTATGATTTAGCACTTAGTTAGTTTTAAAAAGCGTGTTGCGGCATTGTAGATGCGGCACCGATCACGAGCGCCACATTGATCCTGTGGTTTCGGACAGATCAACACAGGTATAACCTTCGTTGTCGACGTAGACATCACTTGTGACAGTGAAGCACGTGTTCGGAGAAAAAAGCACTTCGCTTTCCTACGGGAAGTAAGAGTAGGCCCCAATGTCTCGGCCAGTGACTACGTTTATCTTGAAGATTACCCCTTCTTCCTTCGTCACAAACGGGCGAACTTGCTCAATGTCCAGTGACGTCGACGAGAAAGCTGCCCATTGAATGGGCCGTCCCTGCGTGTACCGCGTGACTTTTGCAAGCATCTATCTGCCGACGCAGAACCGATCTAGAGAGCACGCAATGCAAGTCAATAGCGGCAAGGCATGGTCGCATCAAGTAAAAACAAAAAAAAACAGAATAGAATATCTTGGATGACAACATTTTTGGTGGACTTTAGTTAGACCATACCGCACACACGCAACAATGCATTGCGCTTGTAATGGTGGGGACCGCGATATGCGCGATCAAGTTGCCTCGCGGTCAGATTTTGACATTTTCAGCAATAAAACGGCGAAGGCCTGGCGTTCGTGCGTCAACAGTAAGCACATACACATGCGCGCGCACGCATACACGGTGACAAAGCGATGAGTCGCGGGAATAATAAAAAAAGAACTGTTTCAAAGGGCGCTAAAAAAAAGTCCGACAAAAGAACAGAGCAAGAAAGCACAGCACAGCACCGCACAAGCTGCAGTTGCAGTTAGTTGCCTTTGCTCGACTCACCGTCTGCCACTGCCGCCGCATGTTCTTCAACCACGCCATCAAAATGCCAATCTAACATTCCACCACAAACAAGCAGACACCATCCATGCAGCACACACGTCACAAACATCACAACGGCACTTGGCAACGCATCGGAGCGAGCGGCAGATAAAGGACTCAACGCACATTCTCGGGATGCATGGTGGCTACCACGTGGAGCGCTACTGCGAGGTCCTGATCACCGGAAACGCAGCGCACCCAAGTAAGAATAAGTGCGAAGTGACAAACGACAGCACAATGACACGAATGAAGAACAAAACAGTTCAGGCACACAGCAGACGAGCTTACATCGCTGGACGTCGCTGGTGGCTGCAACACATCCGAGTCCCGGACTAAAGCTTGCGCGGCGATGTCCAAAAGTCCGTCGCCTACGGTAATAGATCGATGAAGCGAAGCCGCAGGGTTCAACGACGCGGAGTTAGTCAACAGTGGAGAAAACGGTCCAAGCAACAGGCAAGTGCAATTAATAAATTGCCGAAAGAACCACCTTTCATTGGATCGTCTCCGACGGCGACCGCTGCGATGAAGCTTGCTGCTGGGTGGTCCTGCATACTCACCGAGGCCGACAAGAAACTCTGCGACACAGTTCAACGTCAGTGCACTGTGACACACCATCTATATTGCACATAAAAAAAATGCAACGACATCACCTCCACGTGCTTCATCATGTTGGCGTCGAGCCCGCGCAAATTGAGGTGCTGCAGTGTTTGTGGGGCTACTAGCTGCTTGAACACTCTTGTTGTTCCAGCAAAAGCACACCAACGTACACACACAGCGGCATCTATGCAATGAACTGAGCTCCGAAACGCATCACACAACACCAATGACTTGGTACAAAAAGTCACCTCGTGGCTTTCCGAACCAGCTCTGCCATGGCTTCCGCCGTTGCATCTTCAAACCACTGCGCCACGTGTTCTTCTGCACGGATGCACACGGAAGGATATGGTGGTAAACAAAAAAAAGAACAGACTTTGTGGAGCGCAGTGGTCCAACGGCGAGAAGGACGTGTGGGATATTTATTTAGCGCCACAGCCTGCGCTGCGACGCCATCGACACAGACGAGCCACGACACGGCAACGCCAACTCCATCACCACGAAGACGAACCTTTCCACAGCTTCTGCACCACTGCAGTCTGCTGTTTCGTCCGCGCGCGGCACTGACGAACGCATTCCATGACACGGCTCTCCGCAGCGTCAGCGACCTCCGTCGCAGTCATCGCAGGAACGTCCTGCCGCGCCGGTCGACGTGCCGGGGCTGATGTAGCAGCAGCTTCGTGTTCCTGCGAACTTGTACCTTGTTTCTTCTGGGCGGTTGTCCCGCTTCGTTGTGACGCCGCATCATCGACGTCTTCATCGGCCTCTCCGTCTCCGTCTTCGTCTTCGTCGCGGAATGCGTTCCACTTTGAATACCTGCAGGTAGTTTGCACAGGGGTAGACACACGGGCATCGCGTGCAATGGCTCAATCATCCGCGCGGGAGCGCTCAAGCTCCAAGGGGGACACTGCTTGCAAGCCTCAACGTACGTCTGTGCAATGGAATCAGGGGCACTCTCTGCGCTGCCGTCGACGAGTTCAACGCGGACCTGCGGTCAAAGCAAACCACGTGATTGGAATGCACCAACGCCGTTGTGGAGTGCTGATGCTCGAAGGCATGCAACGGCGGGAGCGTGTGGTACCTTGTCTTTGGGAACGAGGCACACGTTGGTCTGCGCAATTCCACGGAAGTTTACATCGCCACCACACCAACACGCTCGTCAGCAAGAGGACGCAAAGTTGCTTTGGTCCCACACAACGCAACGCAGCGCAACAGAGGTGCACGTACGATGAAGTCATCTTGCAAGACTTGTTCGCTCCGGGAGACCTGGTGCAGAGACAGCCGGGAGAATACGCGGTGAAGATCAGCAGCGACGCGCATCAGCGAATGCAATGGCCGAGCAGAAAGAAAGCTGAGCAGCCCCAACTCAACAAAACTTGCCCGCACGAGTCGCACATCGGACGCATTTCGAGTGCAATTATACTTTCTGGGCAAAAAAATAATAATAAACGCGGACGCACAGTGTCAAACATTCTTTGGTTGCTCTTGCGGTTGCGGCATGTTGACGGCGTGAGCGCGATGCGCATCGCTCTGCGACTGGCCCACCCACCGACCTGTTGTGTACTTCCAAGAACCACGGCTTCAACTGTCCGACAGGACCCGAACGCGTCTTCTTGGGCACTTTTATCTTTAGTTCTAACTCCTGCACCAACGCAGTACAAACAAGCAACGACCCGCGGGTTGTAACAGCGGTGCGAAAGATGGGCGAAGTCACGAGCTGGCGATGGATCAGACATGCCTGCCCCGCGATGCCCGAAGTCAAGAAAACCCACAACGCCGCTGGCATGGTCGCCAACGAGTAAAGGGCCGCAGCGCGGCTGGTGACAACGGCACCGTCCCGCTGCCAACGACGAGGGCGGAGCTACCCTGTTGCTCCGACCGGACGTACCAAAACAGCTTCGAAGTGGTGGCTGCTTCAAACTTTTGAGGGGAGAATCGATCAATCCCACCCTCACAGCTCGTCTCCCCGCGCCCTTTCAGCCAGCGCATTATCTGTTTACCGCAATCAATCGTTGCGGTGTAAACCACGGCATCATCACGAGGTTATCCGGACACTGAGTGAAGTCCTGCTTCTCGCCGTCGTTGTCACCCACTTCATTTCAATTCAAACGTCGTGCACATCATCACTTCATTTCAATTTGAATGCACGCACATGCCTGCCTCGCAACGACCACCCACCCACCCGCTCACCCACTTCTTCCTCATGTGACTCCGCCGAGGACTGGAACCTTCCACCAACGACGCACGACGACGCGGAAGGCGTCGATCATTTGCGTTCATTTCTTCGTCGTCGTTCGTCGTTCGTTGTTCGTCGTTCGTTGTTCGTTGTTCGTCGTTCGTTGTTCCAACTTTTGCAAACTTTCAAACGTTCAAACTTTCAACCGCCAACGCACCGCCAACCGCCAACAGCGATTTTTAGCGCGCGCGCGCGCGCGAACGCACGAAGGCGACGTTGACGTTGACGTTGACATTGACGATGCAACGGCCACTGCTGCTGCTGCTTTCGCTGTGCTCACACTTTGGTTCGTTTCGTTCGTCTGTTGTTGTTGGTTGGTTGGTTGGTTGGTTGGTTGGTTGGTCCGCTGTTGGTCCGCTGTTGGTTCGTTTCGGTGGTTTGTTGGTCCGTTCGTTGATTGGTTCGTCGGTTGGTTGGATCATTCCGCACGCTGTTCTTTCTTTGTTGTCGACAGCTCGTCGGCGGTGGAGGAGTTTGTCGTCTTCAATTGCGCTGTTGATCGGTGCCGTTCTTTCGTCCCAATGATATCCCAAGACATATGGCGCAGTCTCGACGTGCGTCCTCCCGAAACAAACTCTAGCGTAAGGGAACTAACTCATTGCAGGAACGAAAGTCAACAGCCACGGCAGGCACGGTGTCGATGTCCACTCACGTAGGTGGGTGTGCTGTGTTGTCTGTGGTAGACGTTTGGATGTGATGCACGGGGGTTGGTTGAGGATTCGTGCGCTTCGATGCTACCTTAGGACATGCGCCGATGTTGCTGCAAGGCGCACGCAGAGTGTCGCGTTCTGAATGATCCAGATGCGACAAAAAAGTGGCGCCGAAAGCCCATGGCGGTATTTCTGTCGCTTTTGATTGATGTTGTGAGTGAGGAACAGAAACCGATGCAGTCGGGCGACTGACGATTCACCGTCGCTT
>ENA-OWNT01001487-OWNT01001487.1-seawater-metagenome-genome-assembly--contig:-NODE-1487-length-29316-cov-15.801019_pt1 | contig 29316 bp, 23 predicted proteins | sample MGYA00238136_ERZ651165 | MGnify/ENA primary metagenome ERZ651165 (study PRJEB26861, sample SAMN08777766) | seawater metagenome | isolation source: coastal seawater | place: USA: Florida | collected...
AGCCAGTCGGCCGCGATCGGCGTCTCCCTCTACGCCGCCTCCAGCCGCCGCCGGGTGGGCATCTCGACCTTCCTCTCCGCCGGCAACCGGGCCGACGTTTCCGGCAACGACATGATGCAGTACTGGGAGGACGACGCCGACACCACGGCGGTGGGCCTGTACCTGGAATCCATCGGCAATCCGCGCAAGTTTTCCCGGCTGGCCCGCCGCCTGGCCCGGACCAAGCCCGTGATCGTGGCCAAGTCCGACGCCATGGGCCTGAACCTGCCGCCGGGGCATGCCGTCCGCACCACCCAGGCGCCACCGGAAGCCTTGGACGCGATGATGCGCCAGGCCGGCGTGATCCGGGTGGAGACCATCGAAGAGCTCATGGACGTCGCGCAGATCGTGTCGAGCCAGCCGCTGCCGAAGGGCCCCGGCATCGCCGTTTTCAGCAATTCGCGCGCACTGGGCAAGGTGGTGGCGGACAGTGCCGCCGTTCAGGGACTCGGGGTGGAACGGATCGTGACCGACGTCGATCTCGACGCCGGCATGTCCCGCGCGCTGCCGGCCCTGCGGCGCAGCCTGCAGGAAACCCTGACCTCGGACACGGTGCACGCCGTCGTGGTGGCGCTGCTTCCGGCGCGCGGGCTCACCGTCGAAAAGATCGCCGGCGTGCTGGCTGAATGTTCCGCGGCAGCAGGCAAGCCCGTGGTCGCCGCATTCAGCGGAATCCTTGATCCTTCCATCTACGTGGAGGGCATGGTCGGTGCGGAACCGGAACAACCAGGCCAGCCCCCTCTCACCCCGCCCGTGCCCTGCTACTCCAACCCGGGCGCAGCGGTGGCCGCCCTGGCCGCCGTCGTGCGCTACGCCCAATGGCTGGACCGGGACCAGGGCCTCTTCGTGGAACCCGAAGGCTGCCACCCGGACGCTGCCCGCACGGACCTGGAGCAGCTGCTGCACAACGTGGGCGGCGAGCAGCTCGTCCGGCTGGACCAGGACACGGCCGCGCGGCTGCTGGGCCACTACGGCATCCGGGTGGTTCCGTCCGTTGGGTTCGAGACGGCGGAGGAGGCCGTGGCGGCGGCCGGGCGGCTCGGCTGGCCCGTTGCGCTGAAGACCACGGATCCGGCACTGCGGCACCGGCTGGACCTGGGCGGCGTGCGGCTGGACATCCCGGACGCCGAGTCGCTGCGGCGCAACGTGCTGCAGATGCGCAAATCGCTTCAGCGGTACGGTTCCCCGTCCCTCGAAGTGCAGACGATGGTGCCGGTGGGGCAGGCCTGCACCTTCCGTGCCATCGAAGACCCGCTGCTGGGTCCGGTGATCTCCTTCGGCCTGGCCGGAGACGCCGTGAACCTGCTCGATGACTGGGCCCACCGCGTGCCGCCGCTTTCCGGCTCCGACGTCCACGACTTCATCCGGGCGCCCCGGGCCTCGAGGAAGCTCTTCGGGTATCAGGGCCTGCCCGCCGTCGACGTTGCGGCGTTGGAGGATCTCGCCGCACGGCTCACCCGGCTCAAGGACAACCATCCGGAGGTCGCGCTCGTGCACTTCAACCCCGTCCTCGCCGGCCCCGACGGCGCCTCCATCCTGGCCGCCGACGTCAGGATCGCCAACGCCGCCCAACGGACGGACAGCGCGCGCCGCGCGATGCGCAGTTAGGCCGGCGGCTGCCGGGTCGCCGGGCCGGACAGTTAGCAAGTCCCCAGCCGATCTGTGAAAATGGAGACCATGAGCTCCCAGCCATCAACACCCAAGCCCCTGGCGACTGCCCCCGGACGCCAGACCGCGCACCACCACGGACTCCACGACCACAGTGCGCAGGGCCAGAGCCTGGAAGGGTCTCTCCAGCAGGCCGGGTTCTACCCGCGGCTCGTGGCCGACGTCGTCGCCGACGCCCTGGACGGCCGTGACTGCGTGGCCCACCTGGTCCACCTCGAGACGCACTTCGACCGTGCCGAAGTCCGCCGCCACATCACGGTCCTGGTCCTGACGGAGGACATGCTGGTCATCACCCATGTCGACGACCAGCAGCTTGACGAGGCCGGCGAGCAGACCGTCGCGCAGGTATCGACCGAGTCCGTCCCCGTGACACAGATCCGCTCTGTGGTCCTGAGCTACGTCTACGCCCAGCCGCAGGACTACAAGCCCTCCGATCCGGTCCGCGAGCTGACCCTGTCCATTGCATGGTCCGGCGGCCAGCGGCTCGACATGGGCCCCGCCAGCTGCGGGGACCCGCAGTGCGAAGCCGATCATGGCTACAGCGGCACCATCGCACAGGAAGACATCGTCCTGCGGATCAGCGCCGAAGCCGACGGCCTGCAGGCGGTACAGGACGCGAAGCTCTTCGCCCGCGCCCTCCGCGCCGTGAACACCGGCTCCGCGGCCCCGGTCCAGCACACCGGGCCGGGCTTGCCGCCCCGGCCCCGGATGGGCGTGTTCGGAAACCGCCTCAGCCGCGGCCATCAGCGCTGACGTGGCTCGGGTCCGTGTGACAGAGCCCGCGCAAGATGAGCTGCCGGATCCGCTGTTGAGTCCGTCGACGGCGGCTGCCGGCGTAACCTCGCCCGCCCCGGCCGCGGCCGGCCCGGTGGGGGCTGCCGGCGCGTTCCCGCTCCCGCCCGCCCCGGCGTTCGGCCAGCGTTCCATCGCCGAGGTCCTGACGAGTGCCGCTGCCAGCCTCGGCGTCCCGGGCTTTGAGAACAAACTGAACCTTCCGGCCGCCAAGCGGGTCTGTGTGGTGCTGGCCGACGGGCTGGGCCGCAACCTGTTGAAGCAGAAGACGGCCCACACCCCGTTCCTGCGTTCGGTCCTGCAGGCCGGCCAGGGCAACGTCCCCGTGTCCCTGGACTCCGCGTTCCCGTCCACCACCGCGGCATCCCTCGCGAGCTTTGGCACCGGGCTGTCGGCCGGTCAGCACGGCATGGTGGGCTATGACGTCCTGGACCCGGACCAGGACCGGGTAGTGAATATGCTCGGCAACTGGGACGCCGGCGTGGACCCGCAGACGTGGCAGCCGTTCCCCACCGTTTTTGAACGCGCCGCCGAGCACGTCGACGTCACCACTGTCAGCCTCCCGCAGTTCAGCACCTCCGCCATGACCCAGGCCGCGCTCCGCGGCGGGCGTTTCATCACCGGAACAACCTCCCACGCCCGGACCGGCGCAGCCGCCGAGGCCATGGCCGGCGCCGGGCCGTCGCTGATGTACTTCTACGTCAATGAGCTCGACAAGGCCGGGCACCGCTACGGCTCCCAGTCGCCGCAATGGGAGCACCAGCTCGAAGAACTCGATGCCACTGTGCGCAGACTCCACGCCAGCCTGCCGCCCGGCACCACCATCTTGCTGACCGCGGACCACGGCATGGTGGATGTGCCGGAGGCGCAGCGGATCGACTACTCCGCGGAGCCGGAGCTCCTGGCCGGCGTGCGGCACACGGCCGGCGAACCGCGGATGGTCCACCTTTACCTTGAGGATGGAACGGACGACGCCGCCCGCACCCGTCTGTTGGAAAACTGGCGGTCCCGTTTCGGAGACAGAATATGGGCATTCACCCGCGAGGAAGCGATCGCTGGCGGGCTGTTCGGCGACGTGCGGGCCGAGGTCACGTTGCGGATCGGCGATGTCATGATCGCGGCCCGGGACTCGCTGGCACTGTACGACACTCGTCGGGTCCGGCCCACGGCCTTGGAAGTCGTGGGACAGCATGGGTCGCTGACCAAGGCGGAACGGGAAGTCCCGCTGCTGTGCTTCAAAGCCGACGGCAAGAAAGCGCCCCGCGGCTAAGGCCCAACGGATTTCTTACTGGTCGTTGCGGGTCCCGAACACGATTTCGTCCCAGCTGGGAACACTCGATCTCTTGGGCTTGGCCGGCTGGCGCTCCGGTTGCTCGGAGCCGGCGTCGTTCCGGGTTGGGACCTGCGCCTCGCGGTGCTGCCGTCGGGAGCTTCCGCCGCCGATCAGTTCGTCCAGGCCAGGGCTTGCGGTAGGCGATTTGCCGGACGGGCGCAGTTGCGAGGCGGCGATGGTGACCTCGCGCGTCTCGGTGCTGACGCCGTCGTGCAGTTTCAAGACGTCGTCCTCCTCGGGGAGGCGCGGTGCCAGTGTCAGCCGGGACAGCATGGACGGCCTGCCGTCGCGCCGTCGCGTGAAGGCATCGGTCTCCGTCGTTCCGGACGGCTCCGCGGCCGGGACGACTGAGTGCCCGGGTTCGGCTTCGCCGGCGTCGATGCCGTCATGGTGTGCGTTGATGCCGGTGTCAACGGCTTCGGGGACAGACTCCGGTTCCGCCGCCTCCGGAACCTCGGGCTCCTCGAATGCTTCGGGCACCTCGGCGGGCCGGGGATGGGCAGCCGGGACTCCGGTGCTCAGCAGCATGGCAAGTGCGTCGTCTGCGTCCTCATCCACCCCGATCCGATGACCGCGACGGGAGCGCAGCATGTCCAGCAACCCGTCGGCGTCCTGTTCCTGGTGGATCCGGTCCTGTTGCAGCAGCATCTGGTGGATGATGCTGTGCTGGCCGGTTGCCGTGCGGGCGGCGGCCTCGGCGTCGGTTTCAAAGTCAAAAGGCCGGTCGGAGACGGCCGTGAGCCGGCGTGTCGGCACAGGGCCTTCGAGCGGCTCAAGTTCGCTCAGCTGCTGGGCCCAGCGGTTGGCGTTGTGCAGCGACTTCCGGGCAGGATGGAAGGTCCACATGGCCGGCGGCTCTTCGCCGATCCCGGCCGGGCCGCCGGGCTTGGGCTCGAAGCGGGCCACAACATTCCAACTGCCGTCGGGGCGGCGCCAGGAGTCCCACTCCAGTGTTGAGGGTTCGACGCCGTAGGCCCTCAGGCGGTGCTCGACCATGTCGCTGAGGGACGCCGGGTTTTCACCGAACACTGAACGGTAAGAGTCGTGGCCCGGGACGGGGGAGGCCACTTCGACCTTGCGGGCCTGCTGGGCGATGTACTCGCGTTCGGCAAGGACGGGTCCTTCATACCGCCGGACTTTTTCCAGCGGAATACCGGACAGCTCCGCCACCTCGGTGGCGGTTGCTCCGTTGCGGATCCTGGTCTGGATATCGCGCGGAGACATGGCAATAGGGGGTGCGGGCGCGCTGGAGGCGGCCTTCGCGGCCGTCCGGCTGGCAGCCACCCTAAGTGCTTCATCGATCGGCAGCTGGAACATCTCGCCGCCGGTGCCACTCAACAGGAGATGCTCTCCGTCGTCGTGGACGCCTACAAGCCGTAGATCCTGCATACAAATCCTCCACCCTGGCATTACTAACAATCGAAACTCTGCCACCAGCGGGACGCATTTCGGGTTAGGACGGCAGGCGCGCCGTGATTTTCCGCGACTTTCCGGCGGTTCTGGCCGGTCTGCGGAAGATAGACGGAGCAACGGACCGGCGGGCTCTGGCGTTCGGGAGGCGCTTAAGCCAAAATGACCGACACCGGGCACAAAAACCGCATGTCCGGCGTTGACATCGGTGAACCGCTCCAGGAGCCCAGGGTGACCATCCCGGCAGGGCGTCTGGAACGGCGAACCAATCGAGCGAATGCGGAGTGTGAGCAACAAATAATGGCGACTGATTACGATGCGCCGCGCAAGACCGAAGAGGACCTCAGCGAGGATTCGATCGAGGCTCTGAAGGCGCGGCGTACGGAGAAGCCTTCCGCCGTGGTGGATGAAGACGAGTCCGACCTTGCCGAAGGCTACGAACTTCCCGGCGCTGACCTGTCCGGGGAGGAACTGCTGGTCCGGGTCCTGCCCGCCCAGGCAGACGAATTCACCTGTGCCTCCTGCTTCTTAGTCCGCCACCGTTCGCAGATTGCCCGCGAAAAGGACGGCCTCAAGTACTGCAAGGACTGCGAGGGATAGACATGCTGCGGCGGGCTCCCGGTTGCCGGGCGCCCGGCCCATAGAAGCAGGAGCCAGGGCCCGGCGCTACGCGCTGAGCGCGGCGATCAGTTGCTCCGGGTGGCGGGTTGATGTGAGCCAGTAGGGGGTGCGGTCCGAGGGGTCCTCGATCTCGATCCGGACCACCGGATCCACCCAGCCGCGGATACACAGGAATGCCAGCCCATTGAGCCGCGTGCCGCGTTCCGCCGTCGCTTCCTTGCCGCGGAAGGCCGTCGCTTTGCCCAGGTAACCGCGTTCGATCGTGGCCCTGCCGACCTTCAGGGTCGTCTTCGTGACGATGATGGACGGCGTGGACACGACCAGCAGCACGGAGATGATGACGAAGAGCACAATCGCCGCGGTAATTCCGGCCCAGATGCTGATGGGCGCAAGCATGAGGATCCCGGCACTGGAAAGCCCTGCCGACACCAGCCAGATCCAGAAGTTAGGCCAGAGCTTCTCGGTGTAAAGAACAGTGGGATCGCTCGGGGCGCTCTTGGGGGCAGGCGCAGCTGCGCTGGATTCGGGCATGAGTCCAGCTTTCCACCTTTCGCGGGCTATTTCATCTCGGCTCCACCGCCGCGCCAGCCCCGCTTCAACAACGCGCCAGCGCCGCGGCAATCCCGTGCGAATTCCGCGTCAACGACGCCGGTGGCGTGCGAGGGCGGGCAGGAGGCGGGAGCGGACGGCGGCTAGGACGATGTTCCCCGCGGGCATTAGAGTGAGGGACTGTGACTGAAGAAAACACCGCCGTCGCCAGCGCCGCACAGCCGGCCGGCGACGCAGAATACGGAACGCCCACGTTGACGGTTCAGCTGAAGATGCTCGACAACGGGCTCGAGCCGCCGTCGTACGCGCACCCGGGCGACGCGGGCGCCGACCTTCGCGCCCGCGAGGACGTCGTCCTCGCTCCGGGGGAGCGCCGACTGGTACCGACAGGGGTTTCGATCGCGCTCCCGGACGGCTTCGTTGCGCTCATCCACCCCCGCTCCGGCCTCGCCACGAAGCACGGACTGACAGTGGTGAACGCCCCCGGCACGGTGGACGCCGGCTACCGCGGAGAAATCGCGGTGACACTGCTCAACACCGACCGGGACACGGCGATCGAGCTGCGGCGCGGCGATAGAATTGCACAGATGGTGATTCAGCGCGTGGAGTATGCAAGGTTCCTCCCCGTTGAGGAACTAGACGGCTCGGTAAGGGGCGGCGGCGGCTTCGGCTCCACCGGCGGGTTCGGCGGACCGGCCTGAGCAGCCGGTCTTAGTACGGGTCCCGGCCTGGCCACGAGAGTCATACGGGATTTTTGCAGTGCCGCACAAAGCGCTGCAGCAGGACAAGCGGTGCAGGGAAAATTGAGCAGGCGGCCCCCGGTAGCGGGCGGCCACGCGGGCAGACGCCAGGACGGCGTCGTGCGGCGGCACAGGATCACAACTGAAGGAGACAACGCCATGGTTTTTGGGCGCGGCAGGAAAGCCAAGCAGGAACAGCCGACGGAGCCGGGCGAGGCCCGGGGCGCTGTTGCTGACGGCACTGCGACTGTTGACGGCACGACGCCGGCCGGGAACGCAGCCAAGACCGCCGGCCGGGCCGCGACGGGTCCCTTCGACGTCTCTGAAATCGAGGCCCAGGACGGGTACGTGGACCTCGGAGCGCTCCTGATCGCCCCCCGCGAGGGGCTCCAGCTCCGTCTGGAGGTCGAAGAGGCGAGCCAGCGCGTCGTCGCCGTCACGATGGACCTCGAGGGGTCGAGCCTGCAGCTCCAGGCCTTTGCCGCACCCCGTTCCGAGGGCCTGTGGGACGAAATCCGTGAGCAGATCGGCCAGTCTGTCGGCAGCCAGGGCGGCCAGGTCGAGGAGATCGAGGGCAGCTTCGGCACCGAGCTCGTGGCCAAGCTTCCCGCAGGCGGCGCGGACGGCAGCCAGGGATACCGCGTGGCCCGGTTCATCGGCGTCGACGGCCCGCGCTGGTTCCTCCGCGGTGTCTTCGGCGGCGAGGCTGCGCTGGACCGCGACGCCGCTGCCGGGCTGGAAGGGCTTTTCCGTCAGATCGTCGTCGTCCGCGGCGAGAACCCCATGCCGCCGCGTGACTTGCTGCAGCTCCGCCTTCCCAAGGACACCGCGCCGGCCCCGAGCCCGCAGGCTGCCCCCGACCTCCAACAGCCCGAACGCGGACCGGAGATAACCCAGATTGGCTGATGCCCCCGGCAGGAAAGCTACCGCCGTCTTGTCGGTCCGGGAACTGCCGGACCGCGGGCGGGTATTGTGCCACGGCTTCATCGAGTCGGTCACCTACATGCCGGCCACCCAAGTGGCATCTTTCATCGCCATCGTGATCGACCACGACGCGCCCGCCCCCGTGCCCCGATTCCTGGCGTCCGGTGCCAAGAACAGTCCGGCCGCCGGAGCGTCCAGCAGCCTGCCCGCCGCCGCCGCGGTCTCCACCGAGCGCGTGCGTCCCGGCGCGCAGCGCCAGCGGCCCTCCGGTCCCAAGGAACGGCTCCGCGTCGTGTGGCTGGGGCGGCGCCGGATCCCCGGTGTCGACGCAGGGACGGAACTCCGGCTCGAGGGCATGGTCACCATGCGCGACGGGCTGCCCACGATCTTCAATCCCCGCTACGAAATACTCTCCCGCCAGGAGGAGCAATGACCTTGCCCGAACACCCCGAGCGGGCACCACAGGACCTGACGCCACAGGACGCCGGCCGGCAGCCGGGGGAGTCCTCCGCCGCCGGCCGGGACATTTCGCAGCCCGTTGCGTCCCAGCCCACTGTGTCCCGGCCCGGTCCTGACCAGCCCGTTTTTTCGCAGCCCGCGGTTTCCCAGCCGACTGTCGCCCAGCTCGCCGAGGACTATGCCACAAAGGCCGGCCTGCACCGGTCGAGCAACGGCAACATCGACGTGCTCAAGAGCGCCGGCGGCATCCAGGGCATCGCGGAGAGCATCCTGCCGGGACTCGTCTTCCTCATCGCCTTCACCATCGACAGGGAAAACCTGACGCTGGCCGTTATCGCTGCCCTGGCCGTGGCCGCCGTCTTCACCGTGGCACGGCTGGTCCAGCGCAAGCCCCTGACCCAGGCGCTGGCGGGCTTCATCGGCGTCGGACTTTCCGCCTGGCTGGCCACCTCGACCGGCAAGGCGGAAAACTTCTATGTCCTGGGGTTCTTCACCAACCTCGGCTACATCGTGGCGATGTCCATCTCGGTGGCCGTGCGCTGGCCGATCGCGGGCCTGCTCTTCGGCTTCATCCGCAACGAGGGCCTTGAATGGCGCAAGGATCCGAAGCGGGTCAGGGCCTACGCGATCGGCACGTGGGTGATCGTTGCCGTGCTGGTCCTGCGGCTCGTGGTGCAGGTGCCGCTCTACTTCATGGGGGAGCAGGGCCTCGCCGCCCTCGCCACCACCCGGCTCCTCATGGGCGCCCCGCTCTACATCCTCGGGGTCTGGATTGCCTGGCTGCTGACCCGTCCGGTGCGGGTGCCCGCCGAGGCCGGGGCCGGGGCCGACGAGCCCAACTGACCCGATGCGCTATCAGTAATGGCCGTTCCCAGCCTTGGGAACGGCCATTACTGATAGCGCATCTGTGGTTTAACCCGGGAAGTCAGCCGTCGAAGCCGTCGTTCGTGGCCGGCTGGGTGGCGTGGCCGTGCTGGTCCGAGGTCACCGGGTGCTGATCCTCGAGCGGGGATTCCGGTGCCAGCAGGGAGCGGAGTTCGTCCTCGGCGGCGATCGTGGTCACGAAGAACAGTTCATCGCCGCCGTCGATCACGTCGTCCCGGCTCGGCGTGATGGGCGCCTGGTCCCGCAGGATCGCCACGAGGGTGGAGTCCTCGGGCCACTGGACATCGCCCACGGTCAGGCCGATCACATGGGAATCGTGCGGGACCGTGAACTCCACCAGCGATGACACGCCGGTCTGCAGCGTCAGCAGCCGGACGAGGTCACCGATCTCCACCGCCTCCTCCACCAGCGCGGTCATCAGTTGCGGGGTGTTAACCGCGACGTCGACGCCCCAGGAGTCGTCGAACATCCAGTCGTTCTTGGGGTTGTTGACCCGGCCGACCGTGCGCCCGACGCCGAATTCCGTCTTGGCCAGCAGCGAGACCACCAGATTGACCTTGTCGTCACCGGTGGCGGAGACCACGACGTCGGCGTCCTCGAGTTTGGCGTCCTGCAGGGTGCTGAGCTCGCAGGCATCGCCGACCAGCCAGTGCGCGCCGCGCAGGCCGCTCCGGCCGATCACCTCCGGCTTCTCGTCGATCAGCAGGATTTCGTGCTTGTGGGCCAGCAGTTCGCGGGCAATCGAGGAACCGACGCTTCCGGCACCGACGATGACGACTTTCACTTAGGACTCCTTGGCGGGGGACTTGGCGAGAATATGGCCGATCTCGGAGCTCCGGTCCACGTTCAGCATGGCGTGGACGGTGTCGCCGTCCTGGAAGGAGGTACCGGCAGCGGGCAGCATGCCCTCGCCGAACCGGGTCAGATACGCGATCCGGATGCCGGCCGCCTTCTCAATCGAGGAGATCGGGTGCCCGATCCAGTCGGGGTTGAGGTCCACCTCGGCGAGGACCAGGCGGCCCGAGGGCTCCCGGAAGTCGCCGGCGATGTGCTGTTCGGGCAGGATGCGGCGCAGCACCTGGTCGGCGCTCCAGCGGACCGCGGCGACCGTGGGAATGCCGAGGCGCTGGTAGATTTCGGCGCGGCCCGGATCGTAGATCCTGGCCACAACATGGGGAACGTGGAAGGTCTCCCGCGCCACCCGGGTGGCGAGGATGTTGGAGTTGTCGCCGCTGGAGACCGCCGCGAAGGCGTAGGCCTCCTCGACGCCGGCCCGCTTCAGCGTCTCGCGGTCAAAGCCGACCCCCGTGACCTTTCGCCCGGAAAATCCCGTGCGGAGCCGCCGGAAGGCGCGGTCATCCTGGTCGATGATGGCCACCGAATGGCCGGCGTCCTCGAGCGTGTGTGCCAGAGTTGCCCCAACACGGCCACAACCCATGATCACGAAGTGCGCCACATGGGCCTCCTCTTGGTTCTGCGTCTGATACTGCGTAAAACTCTACCGGCCGCGGGGCGCCGGAAAGCCACGGCCGCAAGGCGCCGTGCGGCGGCCGTGCGCGCGCAGACTTCACCGTCATGACATCGCGTCCGAATCAGACTAGCTTTGTGTGGTGCTGACAATTTTCAATGCCGTGAAGCGGGTGCTGGTAGGCAAGCCCTTCCGGAACGACCGTCTGGCCCACACACTCTTGCCGAAGCGGATCGCGCTGCCCATTTTCGCGTCGGACGCGCTGTCTTCCGTAGCGTATGCGCCGGATGAAATCCTCCTGACCCTGGCCCTGGCCGGCGTGAGTGCGGTGGCCATCTCGCCCCTGGTGGGCCTCGCCGTGATGGTGGTGCTCCTGACCGTTGTGGCCTCCTACCGCCAAAACGTCCACGCCTACCCCTCCGGCGGCGGCGACTACGAGATCGCCAACGTGAACCTGGGCAAGTATGCGGGCCTCACCGTAGCCTCTGCGCTGCTGGTGGACTATGTGCTGACCGTGGCGGTCTCCATGTCGTCCGCCGCGACCTACCTGACCACCGCCGTGCCCTCCCTGCACGGACAACAGGCCGCGATTGCCACGATCGGCGTCGTGATCCTGGCCCTCGTAAACCTGCGCGGCATCCGGGAAGCCGGCACTGTGTTCGCCGTGCCCACCTACATCTTCATGGCCTCCATCCTGGGCATGACCGCCGTCGGGGTCTTCCAGGCCGCCACCGGCCAACTGGGGCAGGCGCCGTCGGCAGCGTTCGAGATCGTGCCGGAGCCTGGCTTCGACGAAGGACTCGTCGGGCTGGCCGGCGCGTTCCTGCTGCTGCGCGCCTTTTCCTCCGGCGCCGCGGCCCTGACCGGTGTCGAGGCCATCAGCAACGGCGTGCCCAACTTCCAGAAGCCCAAGAGCAAGAACGCCGCCACCACGCTGCTGCTGCTCGGCGTCATTGCCTCCGCCATGCTCGCCGGCATCATCTACCTGGCCAACGCCACCAAAGTGCACATCGTGCTGGATCCGGCCACGGAGTTCCTCCTGAACGGCAAGCCGCTGGAGGAGGGCTACATCCAGAACCCGGCCATCAGCCAGATCGCGCAGACCGTCTTCGGCGAGGGATCCATCCCGTTCTACATCGTGGTCGCCGCGACCGGCGTCATCCTGGTGTTCGCCTCCAACACGGCGTTCAACGGCTTCCCGGTACTCGGCTCGATCCTGGCGCAGGACGGCTACCTGCCGCGCCAGTTGCGCACCCGTGGCGACCGGCTGGCCTTCAGCAACGGCGTCCTGGCCCTGGCGGCCGGCGCCCTCGTACTGATCATCGCCTTCAACGCGGACGTCACAAAGCTCATCCAGCTCTACATCGTGGGCGTCTTCATCTCCTTCACGATGAGCCAGCTGGGCATGATCCGGCACTGGGGCCGGGAACTGAAACTGTCCAAGGAACCGTCCGTGCGGCTGCGCATCATCAAGTCCCGGACCATCAACACCGTCGGCTTCTGCATGACCGCCCTGGTTCTGGTCATCGTCCTGATCACCAAGTTCTCGCAGGGCGCCTGGATCGCGCTGCTGGCCATGTTCGTGCTGTTCCTGATCATGTGGAGCATCCGGGCGCACTATGACAACGTGGCCAAGGAACTCGCCGTGGACGAGGACTCCTCGCCGCGCGCCCTGCCTACCCGGGTGCACGCCGTGCTGCTCGTCTCGCACGTCCGCAAACCGGTCCTGCGCGCCTTGGCCTACGCCCGCGCCTCACGCCCGTCGCGGCTGGACGCCATCACCGTGGACATCAGCCCGGAAGAGACCGAGGCGACGGTCGCGGACTGGGAGAAACTCGAAATTCCGGTGCCCCTGACCGTGCTCGCCAGCCCGTTCCGCGAAACGGTGACTCCGATCATGGAGTACATCAAGAACATGCGCCGGGATTCCCCGCGCGACCTGATCGTGGTCTACATCCCGGAGTACGTCGTGGGCAAATGGTGGGAGCAGCTGGTCCACAACCAGACCGCGCTGCGCATCAAGACCCGGCTGCACTTCGAGCCCGGCGTCATGGTGTGCAGCGTGCCGTGGCAGCTCAAGTCGTCCGAAGAAGCGAAGAAACTGCAGGATATCCAATGACCCCCGACACCCGGACGAACACCCACAACGAGACCCGCACCGAACTGACGCTCGACGTCGGACCCGTCGCCCACGGCGGGCACTGCGTGGCCCGGCATGAGGGACGCGTCGTCTTCGTCCGCCACGGCATCCCCGGCGAGAAAGTCCGCGTCCGGCTCACCGACGACGGCCCGTCCGCCAAATTCTGGCGTGCCGACGTCGTGGAGGTCCTCGAGCCCTCGCCGGACCGGGTGCCGCACTTCTGGGATCTCGCCGATTCCGCGCGCTCCTGGTCGCACCGGCACCCGCCCGTCGGCGGCGCCGAACTAGGCCACATTGCGCTGGAACGCCAGCGCAGCCTCAAGGCCGACGTCCTGGCCGAACAGCTCAAGCGGCTGGCCGGCGTCGAATTTGCGCCCGCAGGCCAGATCACAGTCGAAGCCGTCGGCATCGCTGCCGGGGACGCCGGACTCTCCCCGGAAGACGCCGACGGGCAGGGCGCGGAACACGGTCCGGTTCCCGGCCTCGGCTGGCGGACCCGTGCAGGCTTCGCCGTGACCCCGGCCGGCAAGCTCGGCATGCACGCCCACCGCTCCGATGCCGTCCTGCCCGTGCGGGAGATGCCGCTGGCCGTGGACGGCATCAACGCGCTCCGGCTCTGGGACATCGACCTGCAGGGTATCGCCCGTGTCGAGGTCGCTGCCCCCGCAAACGGCTCCCGGCCGCTCGTGCTGCTGGTGCCCGCCCCCGGCACCCGGTCCAAGCGGCTCGCCGGCATCCTGGCCCAGCTGCCCGACGACGTCTCGGTGGCCAGCCTGGACCCGGCCTCCGGCGAGGTACTGCAGCTGCGCGGCCGCACCTATGTCCAGGAGTCCGCGGCGGGCCACGACTACCGGGTGACCGGCGACGGCTTCTGGCAAATCCACCGGGACGCCCCGGACACGCTCGTCGGCGCCGTCACGGGTTTCCTGCACGACGGCGGCTACCTCGCGCCGGGCTCCGTGGTGGCGGACCTCTACGCCGGGGCCGGGCTGTTCACGGCCCCGCTGGCCGACGCCGTGGGCGTGACGGGATCCGTGCTGTCGGTCGAGGGCGCGCCGGGAACCAGCCGTGATGCACGCAAGAACCTGCACGACGCCGCCCAGGTGGAGATCGTCCAGGGCCGCGTCGAACGGGTGCTCCGGCAAAAACCCCGAAACTTCGACGCCCTCATCCTGGACCCGCCGCGCGCCGGGGCCGGCAAAGCAGTGGTCAAGCAGCTGATGGACGCCGGTCCGCGGGCCATCGCCTATGTGTCGTGCGACCCGGCGTCGTTCGCCCGCGACCTCAGTTACTTCCGCCAAGGCGGCTGGGGGTTGGCGGGGCTGCGCGCCTTCGACCTGTACCCGCACACCCATCACATGGAGACTGTGGCGTTGCTGACGCCCGAAGGGTGATGCCACTAGGATGGGCGTAGTAGTCCGTCGTCGCGCTACATCACCACTGCTGTTAGTGGCATTGCTGTTAGTGACATTGCTGTTAATGGCACTGCTGTCAGTGGCACTGTAGATAGTGACATTGCTGTTAATGTCACTGCTGCTAGTGAGACTGCCGTTTATGAAACGGCTGTTCCCTGCGTTTCGTACCTGCATTCGTACCCTGATGTACTGATGCCTGTATTAGTTAGGCAGACCTAACTAGCAAGGGTACAGCGGCGCGACAAAGATGAAACTGTTGCGAGAGGAGTCCTGCGAATGAGCATTGTGGACAGCTTCGGTTCAAAAGGCAAACTTAATGTAGCCGGAACCGAATACGAAATTTTCCGGTTGAACTCCGTCGAAGGTGCAGAAAACCTTCCGTTCAGCCTCAAGGTATTGCTTGAAAACCTGTTGAGGACCGAGGACGGTGCCAACATCACGGCCGACCACGTCCGTGCCCTGGCAGGCTGGGATCCCAGTGCGGAGCCCGACACCGAGATTCAGTTCACGCCGGCGCGCGTGATCATGCAGGACTTCACCGGCGTGCCCTGCGTCGTTGACCTCGCCACCATGCGTGAGGCCGTCAAGGAGCTCGGCGGAGACCCGAAGCGGGTCAACCCGCTGGCGCCGGCCGAAATGGTCATTGACCACTCGGTCCAGATTGACGCCTTCGGCAACTCCGGCGCGCTGGAGCGCAACATGGAGATCGAATACCAGCGCAATGGCGAGCGTTACCAGTTCCTGCGCTGGGGCCAGACCGCATTTGATGACTTCAAGGTCGTCCCCCCGGGCACCGGCATCGTGCACCAGGTCAACATCGAGTACCTGGCCCGCACGGTCATGACCCGCGAAATCGACGGCGTCGTCCGCGCCTACCCGGACACCTGCGTGGGCACCGACTCGCACACCACCATGGTCAACGGCCTGGGCGTGCTGGGCTGGGGCGTTGGCGGCATTGAGGCCGAGGCTGCCATGCTCGGCCAGCCCGTCTCCATGCTCATCCCGCGCGTCGTGGGCTTCAAGCTCACCGGCTCCATCCCGGCCGGCGCCACCGCCACCGACGTCGTCCTCACGATCACCGAGCAGCTGCGCCAGCACGGCGTCGTCGGCAAGTTCGTGGAGTTCTACGGCGAAGGCGTCGCGGCTGTGCCGCTGGCCAACCGCGCCACCATCGGCAACATGAGCCCCGAGTTCGGCTCCACCGCCGCGATGTTCCCGATCGACGACGTCACCCTCGACTACCTGCGCCTCACCGGCCGGTCCGACGAGAACGTGGCCCTCGTGGAGTCCTACGCGAAGGAACAGGGCCTCTGGCACGATCCCTCCCGCGAGATCAAGTTCTCCGAGTACCTCGAGCTGGACCTGTCCACGGTTGTTCCGTCGATCTCCGGCCCGAAGCGCCCGCAGGACCGCATCATCCTCACCGAGTCCAAGGCACAGTTCCGCGAGGACCTGCGCAACTACGTGAAGGAAGACCTCGTCGACGGCAGCGTCGACGAAGCGATCGACGAGAGCTTCCCGGCCTCCGACGCGCCGTCCTTCACGGGCTCGGCAAGCCACCTCACGGACCAGGCCCCGCACGCGCACGGCCCGAAGGCCAACGGACGCCCGTCCAACAAGGTCAGCGTCACCACCGCGGACGGCCGCGAGTTCGAACTGGACCACGGTGCAGTCTCGATCGCCTCGATCACCTCCTGCACCAACACGTCCAACCCGTCCGTGATGCTGGCCGCCGCACTCCTGGCCCGCAACGCCGTCGACAAGGGCCTGACCTCCAAGCCGTGGGTCAAGACCTCCGTGGCTCCCGGTTCCAAGGTTGTCACCGACTACTACAACAAGTCGGGCCTGACCCCGTACCTGGAGAAGCTCGGCTTCTACATCGTGGGCTACGGCTGCGCCACCTGCATCGGCAACTCCGGCCCGCTCGACGCCGAGATCTCCGAGGCCATCCAGGCCAACGACCTCTCCGTCACCGCCGTGCTCTCCGGCAACCGTAACTTCGAAGGCCGGATCAACCCGGACGTGAAGATGAACTACCTGGCCTCCCCGCCGCTGGTCATCGCCTACGCCCTGGCCGGTTCCATGGACTTCGACTTCGACAACGACGCCCTGGGCCAGGACGAGGCCGGCAACGACGTCTTCCTGAAGGACATCTGGCCGAACCCGGTCGAGGTGCAGCAGGTCATCGATTCCTCGATCGACAAGGAAATGTTTGCCCGCGGCTACGAGGGCGTCTTCGACGGCGACGACCGCTGGAAGGCTCTCGACACCCCGGCCGGCGACACCTTCGCCTGGGATGAGAAGTCCACCTACGTCCGGAAGCCCCCGTACTTCGAGGGCATGAAGGCCAAGCCGGAGCCGGTCCAGGACATCACCGGTGCGCGCGTGCTGCTCAAGCTCGGCGACTCCGTCACCACGGACCACATCTCCCCGGCCGGTTCCTTCAAGTCGGACACCCCGGCCGGGCAGTACCTGCTGGCCAACGGTGTGGAGCGCAAGGACTTCAACTCCTACGGCTCACGCCGTGGCAACCACGAGGTCATGATCCGCGGCACGTTCGCGAACATCCGCATCAAGAACCAGCTCCTGGACGGCGTGGAGGGCGGCTTCACCCGCGACTTCAGCCAGGCCGACGGCCCGCAGGCCTACGTCTACGACGCCGCCCAGAACTACCAGGCGGCCGGCACCCCGCTGGTGGTCCTGGCAGGCAAGGAGTACGGCTCCGGTTCGTCCCGTGACTGGGCCGCCAAGGGCACGGCGCTGCTCGGCGTCAAGGCTGTCGTGGCCGAGAGCTACGAGCGCATCCACCGCTCCAACCTGATCGGCATGGGTGTCCTGCCGCTGCAGTACCCGGCCGGCCAGAACGCCGCCAGCCTGGGCCTGACCGGCACGGAAACCTTCGCGGTTGAGGGCGTCACCGCCCTGAACGAAGGCACCACGCCGAAGACCCTCAAGGTCACGGCCACTGCCGAAGACGGTTCCGTCACGTCCTTCGACGCGGTCCTGCGCATCGATACCCCGGGCGAGGCGGACTACTACCGCAACGGCGGCATCCTGCAGTACGTCCTGCGCCAGATCTCCGCGAACTAGCGGGGTCCCTCCCGCGAGGAGGAACAGCAGCAACGGCCCCGGCCGGTCAACTGACCGGCCGGGGCTTCTGCGTTCCTTCGGCGGTCCTGCGCCGTCCGGCGCGGCGGCCCGCCCGGAGGCGTTAGAGTTAAAAGGTATGTCTACCACCCGAAGGAGGGGCCGTTGGGAATCTTGGACACCATCCGGAATCCGCAGGACCTGAGTAAGTTGTCCGAGGCGCAGCTGGATCAGCTGGCAGCCGAGGTCAGGGATTTCCTGATCGGCAACGTCTCCCAGACGGGAGGGCACCTGGGCCCGAACCTCGGCGTCGTCGAACTCACCATAGCGGTGCACCGGATCTTCGATTCCCCCCGCGACAGCATCGTCTTCGACACCGGGCACCAGTCCTACGTGCACAAACTCCTCACCGGACGCCAGAATTTCAGCACGCTTCGCCAGCAGGGCGGCCTGTCCGGGTACCCCGACCGCGGAGAATCCGAGCACGACATCGTCGAAAGCTCGCACGCGTCCTCGTCGCTGTCCTGGGCCGACGGCATTTCGCGCGCCCGGCAGCTGACCGGCGACGGCGACCGCTTCGTCGTCGCGGTAGTGGGCGACGGCGCCCTGACCGGCGGCATGGCCTGGGAAGCCATCAACAACATCGCGGCGGACAAGAAACGCCGCGTCGTCATTGTGGTCAACGACAACGGACGCTCCTACGCCCCGACCGTCGGCGGGTTCGCCGACCACCTGGCGTCCCTTCGCCCCACCATCGATTCGCTCCGCGCAGCCCCCGCCTACGAAGGCACCCTCGAATGGTGGAAGCGCAAACTTCAGAACGGCGGCCCCGCAGGCCAGTTCACCTACAAGAGCCTGCACGCCATGAAGAAAGGCATCAAGGACTGGTGGGCTCCGCAGGGCATGTTCGAGGACCTCGGCATGAAGTACATCGGTCCCGTCGACGGCCACAACCTCCAGGCCATGGAAAACGCCCTGGCCACGGCCAAGAACTATGCCGGCCCCGTGATTGTGCACGCCATGACGGAAAAGGGCCACGGCTACGCTCCCGCCAGGGCCCATGAGGCCGACCAGTTCCATGCGGTGGGAATCATCGATCCGGAGACCGGCGCACCCGCCGAAGCCGGCGGCGCCAAATCGTGGACCGCCGTCTTCGCCGACGAGATCGCCGACATCGCCGACGAGCGCAAGGACATCGTCGGCATCACCGGGGCCATGCTGATTCCGGTGGGGCTGCACAAGTTCGCCGCCCGGCACCCGGAGCGGGTGTTCGACGTCGGCATCGCCGAACAGCACGCCCTCACCTCGGCCGCCGGCATGGCGTTCGGGGGACTGCACCCGGTGGTCGCGGTCTACGCCACCTTCCTGAACCGGGCCTTCGACCAGTTGCTGATGGACGTGGCCCTGCACAAGGCCGGCGTCACGATCGTCCTGGACCGGGCCGGCGTCACCGGACCGGACGGCGCGAGCCACCACGGCATGTGGGACATGGCCATGGTCCAGATCGTCCCCGGGCTGCACCTCGCGGCACCGCGCGACGCCACCCGGCTGCGCGAGGAACTGCGCGAGGCCGTGGCCATCGAAGATGCCCCCAGCGTGATCCGCTATTCCAAGGGCAGCGTCGGCGCCGAAGTTGAGGCGCTCGAACGCCTGGGCGACGGCGTGGACGTGCTGGCCCGCCGCCCGGCAGGCTCGAGCGAGAACGACGTCCTGATCGTGAGCGTGGGCGCCATGTCCGAACTCGCACTGGACGTCGCCAACCGGCTTGGCGCCCAGGGCATCAGCTCCACCGTGGTCGATCCGCGCTGGGTCCTCCCGGTACGGAGGTCCATCATCGATCTCGCCGCCCATCACCGCCTGGTCATCTGCATCGAGGACGGCGTCCGGGCCGGCGGCGTCGGCTCCCGGATCCGGCAGGAGATGCGCGCGGCCGGGGTGGACACCGCCCTCAACGAGGTCGGCCTGCCCGTCGAGTTCCTCGATCACGGCACCCGCAGACAGGTGCTTGAACGCGTCGGGCTGACCGCCCAGCAGATCACGCACGACGTCGTCGCCCAGGTCCTGGGCACCAAGGTGCCGTTTGCGCGGCCCCTGCCCGGCCACGAACACCCCAGCACCGGCAGCCTGCCGCTGCTGTAGCCAGCACATCTGTTGAGCACTACCCCGTGCGGTGCCGCCCCTGGCGGCGCCGTGCGGCCCAGGAAGGAACTGGCACATGAGTGGAATAATCCGGGTTTACAAGCGTGACGAAGAGGGCACCCTGGAGTTCAGGGAAGCCTGGTTTGACGAGGACTACAGCCAGTTCGTGATGAACCACGGCGTTGTCGGGCACCAGAGCAAAACGGATGAGACCGACGTCGAGGACGCCGAAGCCGCGGAGCGCCTCATGGATGCCTTCGCGGTGCAGTGCGCCGAGGACGGCTACGCCGAAATCCCCGAGGACGAGCAGTTCTGGGTGGTGGCCCAGTATGCACTCAAGACCAGGGAGGGGACCAGCCGTGACAAGTACCTCGAGGAAAAAGCCAAAGACGCCCTGATCAGCCACCTTGCCTGGCGGGGCCTGGGGATCGTGGACCGCAGCGAGTTTTCCGACGCGAAGCTGAACATCTTCTGCCTCACCCCCGACGTCAACAAGACGGTCAACGCCATCAAGGTCTGTATCCGGGGCGAGGATTTGGACTTCACCAAGCTGAGCATTGGCGCGGCGCCGTTTGGCGAGGAGAATTTCAAGCTCAAGTACTCACCGAAACCGGCCAACAGTTTCACGCTGTAGGCCACACCGGTAAGGAGCCGGGCACGGCTCGCATCAGTTTGGGGGCAACCGACTGAAAGGCAACGCAATGACGCGAAAATCCTCTCAACCAGGCAGCACTCCGCTTCCGGCGGGGCTGGCGGCGCCGGCGCGCAAGTCGCTCGCGCACGCGGGGGTGGAAACCCTCGAACACCTCGTGCGGCTTGGTCGGCGCAAGCTTGCCGGGATGCCGGGCGTCTGCCCGCGCACCCTGGCGCAGCTCCAGGACGCCATGGACGAGCACGGGCTGGAGTTGCCGGCAGGGTAGCGGCCCTTGCCCATGCCCTGACCAGGCGCCGTTGGCCGGGGCACCCGGCGGGCCGATATAGGGTAAATCCATGACTGAATACCGCCGTGTGGGAAATTCCGGACTGTCCGTCTCGGTTGTGGGTCTGGGCTGCAACAACCTGGGCCGTTCCGGGACCGTAACCGAATCGCAGGAGGGTACCGACGCCGTCGTGCATGCGGCCCTGGATGCCGGGATTACCTTCTTTGACGTCGCCGATACGTACGGCCGGGAACCCGGACTGAGCGAGTCCATGCTCGGCCAGGCCCTGGGGGCGCGCCGGGCCGATGCCGTGATCGGCACGAAGTTCGGCATGGACATGCGCGGCGCGAATGGCGAGGACTTCGGCGCCCGCGGTTCCCGCCGCTACATCATCAAGGCGGCCGAGGCCTCGCTGCGCCGGCTCGGCACGGACTGGATCGACCTCTACCAGTTCCACACGCCGGACCCGCTGACGCCGATCGATGAGACGCTCTCGGCCCTCGAGGACCTCGTCACGAGCGGCAAGGTCCGCTACATCGGCCACTCCAACCGGGCCGGCTGGCAGATCGCCGAGGCCGAGTTCGTGGCGCGCGCCCGCGGCGGAGCACGCTTCATCTCCAGCCAGAACCACTACAACCTGCTGGACCGCCGCGCCGAGCTTGAGGTGACCCCGGCCGCCGAGGCCTACGGCCTGGGCGTCCTGCCGTACTTCCCGCTCGCCAACGGCCTGCTGACCGGCAAGTATTCGGCCGGGCGTGCCCCCGAGGGGTCCCGGCTCAGCCACACCCGAACCAACCTGGTCCACGACGCCGACCGGGAGCAGCTGGGTGCCTTCGGCGAGTTCGCCGCCGCGCGGGGGCTTAACGAGGTCCAGGTCGCGTTCTCCTGGCTGGCCGCCCAGCCCTCCGTCAGCAGCGTCATCGCCGGCGCCACCACGCCGGAGCAGGTGCGCCAGAACGCCGCCGCCGTGGCCTGGATCCCCAACCGTGCCGAACTCGCCGAGCTGGACGACATCTTCCCGCGCACGCCCAAGGTGGCGCTGTTCTGAGCGGTCCGGCCCAAAAGAATCTGGCCCAGGGCAGCTCCGCGGCGGGCACTCCCGTCACGCGCACGATCCTGATGGACCTCGACACCGGGATCGATGATGCCCTGGCCCTGGTTTACCTGCTGTCCCGGCCCGAGGTCCGCATCCAGGCCATCACGTGCACCGCCGGAAACGTCGGGGCGCGGCAGGTGGCGCTGAACAGCCTGGCCCTTCTGGAGCTGTGCGGCCGCGAGGGCATTGAGGTGGCCATCGGCGCCGAGGTCCCGCTGGAGATCCCGCTGGTCACCACCGAGGAGACCCACGGCCCGCAGGGGATCGGCTACGCCGAGCTTCCGCCGCCGGCGCAGCAGATCTCGGCGCGGCACGCCGTCGACGTCTGGGTGGAGGAGGTGCGGGCACACCCGGGGGAGATCACCGGGCTGATCACCGGTCCGCTGACCAACTTCGCCCTGGCCCTGCGCCGCGAGCCGGAACTCCCTCGGATGCTCAAGGGACTCGTCATCATGGGCGGCAGCTTCTACTATCAGGGCAACACGACGCCGACGGCCGAATGGAACACCTCGGTGGACCCGCACGCGGCCAAGGAAGTGTACGCCGCCTGCCGCGGGCTGCCCGAAGACCAACTGCCGATCGTCTGCGCCCTGGAGACCACCGAGCGGATCGAGATGCGCCCCGAGCATCTGCGCCGCCTCGGCGAGGCCGCCGGCGCGCCGGAGCCGGAACTCGTCCTCCCGGACCAGCCCGAAGGCCTGCGCAGCCGGTCCGGCAACCCGCTGGTCGCCTGCCTGTCCGATGCCCTGCGCTTCTACATGGAATTCCACCGGCTCTACGACCAGGGCTTTGTGGCCCACGTGCACGACGCCTTCGCGGCCTGTGTTGCCGCCGGGCGCACACCGTTCGCCACCCGCCCGGCCACGGTCGACGTCGAAACGGACTCGCCGCTGCTGGCCGGCACCACGGTGGCGGACTTCCGCGGGCTGTGGGGGCTGCCGCCGAACGCCAGGATCGTCTCCGACAACAACCCCGGGCACTGCTTCGACGAGCTGATTTCCTCGATCGGCGCCCTGGCACGCGCAGGGGGTGCCAGCTCAGGGAAGCCCTAAGGGAGGACCAAGCCGGCAGGTGTTCCCGGGCGGGTCCGCAGATCGCCAGAAAGGTGGCTGATCGCTAGGATGGTAGCTGCGCCGAGGTGACATGAGGCGGATGTTGTTGCACCCAGCCAAAGGAACACCCCCATGTCACAGCCAGCCCTTACCGTCCCCGCCCCTGGACAGGCGGCCGGCCGCAGCCGCCGCCTGCTCGAAATCGCGGGAGCCGCGGCCATCGCCGCCACCTACGTCTTCCTGGTGCTCACCCAGCCCGCGGACATTGCCAACGGCCCGGCGAGCTTCTCGGCCCTCGTCGCCCTCGGCGGCTTCCTGCTCGGCGCGGTGCTCCTGATTATCGCCGTCCTGCCGGTCCTCCCCACCTCCACCCTGGTCCTCATCCCCGTGGCACTGGTCCTGAACGTGGTCCTCGGACAGCTCATGGGCAGCACCGGCCTGCCGTTCTACATCGACGCGATCGGCACGGTCCTGATCGGCGTGCTCGCCGGCCCCGCCGCCGGTGCCGCCACGGGCGCGCTGAGCAGCATCGTCTGGTCCTTCTTCAACCCCACAGTGCTGCCCTTCGCCGCCGGGGCCGCCCTCATCGGCTTCCTCGCCGGCCTGGCCGCCCGCGGCGGCCTGTTCCGCCGCTTCTACCTCGCCCCGATCGCCGGCTTCGTCACCGGCATCCTTGCCGGCGTCGTCTCCGCCCCCATTGCCGCGTTCGTCTTTGGCGGCACCTCCGGCCTCGGCACCGGGGCGATTGTCAGCGCCTTCCGCGCCATGGGCGACACCCTCCTGGCCGCCATCACCAAACAGGCACTGATCTCGGACCCCATGGACAAAGCCATCGTCTTCACGATCGCGGCATTGCTGGCGTACGCCCTGCCCCGCCGCACCACCTACCAGTTCCCGTTCGTGCGGCGCTTCCGGGTCCTCGCCGGCAAGGCCCCGTCAGCGCCGGACGCCTGACGCCTGCCTCGTGATGCTGCGTCCGCCCGACCCCGTAACGCCATAGCCTTGTGAGCCGATGACCTTGCGCCTCCATCCCTTCACCGCGTTGACTGCAGCGGTGTGCGCCGCCGTCGTCACGACGGCGGCAGCGAGCTGGCCGTTCTCTGTCGCCGTGGCCCTCGCCGCGGTGCTCCTTGCGGTGCGCAGTGGAGTTGCGGGCCGGGTCCTGGCCGCCGCGGCGGTGATCGTTGTTCCGCTGTGCCTGTCCCTCCTGGTCCTGCACGGTCTGTTCTTCCCTGAAGGGCATACCGTCCTGGCGCAGTGGGGTCCGGCCCGGGTCACGGCCGAGGGCCTCGCCTTCGCGCTGGAGCTCGGGACGCGGACCACCGCCTGCGTCCTGGTGTTCCTGCTTTTCTCCTTCACGGTGAGCGTTCCCGATCTTCTCTCCGCCCTGGCCGACCGCAGGATTGCGCCGCAGTTCGGCTTCGTCCTGGCCTCCACCCTCACCCTCCTGCCTGCCGTCGCGGGCCGCCTGGACCGGATCCGGCAGGCCCAGGAAACGCGCGGGATGGTGGTCCGGGGCGGCCTGCTGTCCCGCCTCGGCACCCTCCGGCTGCAGATGGTGCCCCTGGTCTTGGCCCTGATGGACGACGCCGGCAGCCGCGCCCAGGCGCTCGACGCCCGCGGCTTCGGCAACCCGGGACCGCGCACCAGCTACCGCGACGTCGCCGACCCGCCCGCCCAGCGGCGTTTCCGGGCTGCCGCCCTGGTCCTCACGGCGGCAGCCGTCGTGGCACGGCTCGTGGCCTCCTGGCCGGGCGGAGCGGGGTCGTGACGGCCGCCACGCGGACGGCGCTGCGGGCCCGGGTCGACGCGTTCACGTTCCATGGCGAGAGCCACCCGGCGCTGCGCGATGCGGCGCTGTCAGTCACGCCCGGCTCCCTGACCGCCGTCCTGGGCGGCTCCGGGAGCGGGAAATCCACCCTCGGAAAACTACTGGCCGGCTGGCTCCGGGCCGGCCACGCGGGACAATTCCGCGGCAGCCTGGAACTCTTCGGCACCCGGCTGGATTTCCACGGCGCGCCCGAGGACCCCCGGATCAACCCCGCCGAATGGTCCCGCCGCGTGGCCTTCGTCCCGCAGGACGCGGCCGCAATGCTCTCCACGGTGCGCGCCACCGTGGCCGAGGAGCTGGCCTTCGGGCTGGAAAACCGCGCGACCCCACGGGCGGACATGCTCCGCGCTGTGGAGCGCACCGCCGCACGGACCGGCCTGTCAGGGCTGCTGGACCGGGACCCGGCCACGCTCTCCGGTGGGGAGCTGCGCAGGCTCGCCGTCGGCTGCGCCGTCATCGCGGAACCGGACATCCTCGTCCTCGACGAGCCGCTGGCATCGCTGGATGCGGCCGGCGCAGCGCAGATTGCGGCCCTGGTCCGCAGCCTCTGCGGCAACGGGACCGGCGTTGTCCTGCTGAGCCAGGCGGCCGACCGCCTTGCCGGTGAAGCCACGCACTGGACCGTACTCGACGGCGGCACGGTCACCGCCGCGGGAACGCCGGCGCAGCTGACGGGCTCGGCTGAGCTGGAGCACGTCGGCGTGCTCGCGCCCGGGAGTCCCGCCAGTGGTGCCGGACTTGTCGCCGCGCCGGGTTTCAGTGCAGTATCGCCTGGTGCGGCCGCACTCGAATTGTGCCGGGTCGGGTTCGGCTACGGCCGGCCTTCACGGCGGCGGCCGGACCCTCCGCCGGTCCCTCGGCCGATCCAGGTGCTCCGGGATGTGGACTTCGCCGTCCGCCCAGGCGAGATTGTCGCCGTGACGGGGCCCAACGGCGCCGGCAAGTCGACGCTCCTGCGCCACTTCAACGGTCTGCTGCGGCCGTCGGCGGGAGACGTGCGGGTCTGCGGGCGCAGCATCGCCGGCGTGCCCGTCGGCACGGTGGCGGCCTCGGTGGGCCTGCTCTTCCAGCACCCCCGGGACCAGCTCTTCGAACGGACCGTCCTGCGGGAAGCGGCATTCGGACTGCGGCAACTCTTCGGGAAAGCCGACGCCGAGGACAGGGCCCGGGCGGCGCTGGCCGCCGTCGGTCTTCCCGCGGCGGCGGAGGCCCTCCACCCGGCAGAACTTTCCTCCTCCCGGCAGCGGCTGCTCGCCCTGGCCACGGTCCTGGCCCGCGAGCCGGCGGTGCTGGCCCTGGACGAGCCCACCGTCGGGCTGGACCGGCACGGGCTCGAGCGGCTCGGGAAGGCTGTCGCCGCCGCGGCGGCGCGGGGCACCGCCGTCGTCATGGTGACCCACGACCTCAACTACGCCCGGGCCACCGCGCACCGGATCCTGGAACTCGACGCCGGGAGCCTGCGGGAAATCTGACCAGCGGGATTCCGTCCTGCCCGAGAAGTTCGGCCGGGCACGGCCGGGTACGTGACGACGGCGCCACGACGGGGCAGGCTGCGACAGCCCTGGAAACGACCGCGGCGCCACCGCCCGGACCAAAGTCCAGGCGGCAGCGCCTCTGCGCTACCTTCGAAACCGGGGCTGCTCAGCCGGCAGCGGGTGCGGACGCCACGCCCGGCGCCAGGAACTTCTTGCCGTTGACCCGCTCCGAGGCGCCCACCCGGTCCAGGTACGGGGTGATGCCGCCCAGGAACATCGGCCAGCCCGCGCCAAGGATCATGCAGAGATCGATGTCCTCCGGACCGGCCACCACGCCCTCCTCCAGCATCAGGCCGATTTCCTCCGCCAGGGCATCCTGCGTGCGGCGCAGGACCTCCTCCGCGGTGGACGGTGTGGTGCCGAAGGACATGAGCGCCAGGGTCTCGGCCGGGATGTAGGGCTTGCCGTCCGGGCCCGGCACCGGTGTGCCGTTTTCGGCGGCCCAGAGGGAATTCACGCCGTTATCGATCAGCGCCTGCAGGTTCTCCGAGACCCGGAATCGGTCCCCGAAGGCCGCGTGCAGCGATTCCTGGACGTGCTGGGCCACCGGCAGCCCCACCATCGCGCCAAGCACAAAGGGAGTCATGGGCAGGCCCATCGGGCGCAGTGCGTTGTCTGCGACGTCGGCGGGCGTTCCCTCGTCGAAGGCGGCGGTGACTTCCCCCATGAGGCGCAGCAGGACGCGGTTGACCACGAACGCCGCGGCATCCTTGACCAGCACGGCAGACTTCTTCAGGCCCTTGGCGAGTTCGAACGCGGTGGCCAGCACGGCGTCGTCGGTCTTGGGCGCGCGGACGATTTCCAGCAGCGGCATCACTGCCACGGGGTTGAAGAAGTGGAAACCGACGAGCCGCTCGGGGTGCTCCAGGTCGGCTGCCATCGCGGTGACGGACAGGGACGAGGTGTTGGTGGCGAGAATGCACTCGGGCGACACGATCGCCTCGACCTCCTTGAACACCTGCTTCTTGACGTTGAGTTCCTCGAAGACGGCCTCGATCACGAAGTCGGCGTCCGCGAAGGCTTCCTTGGACACTGAACCGCTGACCAGCGCCTTGGTGCGGTTCGCGGCGTCGGGGCTGATCCGCTTCCTGGCCAGGAGCTTGTCCACCTCGGCGTGGACGTAGCCAACACCCTTGTCCACCCGCGCCTGGTCGATGTCCGTCATGACCACCGGCACCTTGAGCTGGCGGGCGAAGAGCAGGGCGAGCTGGCTCGCCATGAGGCCCGCGCCCACGACGCCGACTTTGCCCACCGGCCTGGCGAGCTTGCGGTCCGGGGCGCCCGCCGGACGCTTGGAGCGTTTCTGCACGAGGTCCAGGAACGCGTAGACGGTGGAGCGGAACTCCGGGGTCTGCATGAGGTCCGCGAGCGTCTCGCACTCCAGCCCGGCGGACTGGGCCTGGGTCAGGGTCCGGTTGGCTTCCATGACCTCCAGAACCTTGGCTGGGGCGGGGGAGGCGTTGGAGGTCTTGGCCTCGACGAACGCCCGGCCCTTGGCGACGGCGGCCGCCCAGCGGGCCGCGACGTCGGGGGCGGAGGGGTCGACGGCGTTGGACCGGCCGGGCACCACGGCGCCGGCGATGACCTGCGCGGCCCACGCGACGGACTGCTCGACGAAGTCCGCCGGCTCGAACATGGCGTCCGCCACGCCGAGCTCAAAGGCCTGCGGACCCGTGAGCGTGCGGTTGTTGCTCAGCGGGTTTTCGATCATGACCTTGACGGCGTTCTCCGGACCGATGAGCCGCGGCAGGATGTACACGCCGCCCCAGCCCGGGATCAGCCCGATGAACGCTTCGGGCAGGGCCAGCGCGCCGGCGCCCGTGGAGACTGTCCGGTAGGTGGATTGCAGTGCGATCTCCAGGCCGCCGCCCAGGGCCAGGCCGTTGATGAACGCGAAGCTCGGCACGCCCAGATTGGCCAGGGTGGCGTAGACCTCGTGGCCGAGCTGGGCCATCCAGAGGCCCTGCTCGCGGCCGCTGACCGACTTGACCGTGGACAGGTCCGCGCCGGCGACGAGGAAGTACGGCTTGCCGGTGACGCCGACGCCGGCGATCTCGCCGCGGGCGGCCCGCTCTTTCAGCCCCTCCAGGACCGTCCCAAGTTCCACGAGCGTGTTGGGCCCGAGAGTGGTGGGCTTGGAGTGGTCCAGGCCGTTGTCGAGGGTGATCAGCGCGAAGGTGCCGGGGCTCTTGCCGTCCACGGCCGGCAGCTCAATGTCCTGGACGTAGGAATGGGTGACCGTCTCGTTCGGGAAGAGCTCGGCAAGCTTGCGGAAATCGGCGGCGCTCATGCGGTGGCTCCAGTCTCGGTGATGGTGTATTCCGTGCCGTAATCAGCGTGGTGCGGGTTTTCCCAGATGACCGTGGCCCCCATGCCCAGGCCGATGCACATGGTGGTCATGCCGTAACGGACACTGGGATCTTCTTCGAACTGCCGGGCCAACTGGTTCATCAGCCGCACCCCGGAGGAGGCGAGCGGGTGTCCGACGGCGATCGCGCCGCCGTAGCGGTTGACGCGAGGGTCGTCGTCGGCGATCCCGAAGTGGTCCAGGAAGCTCAGGACCTGGACGGCGAAAGCCTCGTTGATCTCGAACAGGCCGATGTCTTCGATGCGGAGCCCGGCATTCTTCAGTGCCTTCTCGGTGGCAGGGACCGGCCCGATGCCCATGACCTCTGGTTCGACGCCGGCGAAGGCGTAGGCCACCAGGCGCATCCTGACCGGCAGGCCGAGCTCGTCGGCGGCATCGGCGGAGGCGAGCAGGGCCGCGGTTGCCCCGTCGTTGAGGCCCGCCGCGTTGCCCGCGGTGACCCGGCCGTGGGCGCGGAAAGGGGTCCGCAGCCCGGCAAGGTCCTCAACGGTGGTGCCCGGGCGCGGCGGCTCGTCCACCGTGTTGACCGTCCAACCCTGGCCCGGCTTCATAGTGGCCACGGGTACGAGGTCGGGCTGGATCTGCTCGTTGGCGTAGGCCGCGGCCAGTTTGTCCTGCGAGGCGACCGCGTAGGCGTCGGTGCGTTCCTTGGTGATGGCCGGGAAGCGGTCGTGCAGGTTCTCTGCGGTGTTGCCCATGTTCAGCGCTGCCGGGTCCACGAGCCGCTCGGACATGAAACGCGGGTTGGGGTCGGAGCCGGCGCCCATCGGGTGGTTGCCCATGTGCTCCACGCCGCCGGCGATCACGACGTCGTACGCGCCGAAGCCGATGCCGCTCGCCGTCGT
>ENA-OWNT01001488-OWNT01001488.1-seawater-metagenome-genome-assembly--contig:-NODE-1488-length-29292-cov-4.902345_pt1 | contig 29292 bp, 23 predicted proteins | sample MGYA00238136_ERZ651165 | MGnify/ENA primary metagenome ERZ651165 (study PRJEB26861, sample SAMN08777766) | seawater metagenome | isolation source: coastal seawater | place: USA: Florida | collected...
GAAATAACTCGCCACATTGCTTTGACCACCAACAACACTAGAGAATTCGCCTGATGCAGAGTTAAACATGCCGCCACTCACAGTCGATGCATACGCGGCAATGTTGTAACCTCCACCAGACACCACCGCATACTCCTCCGCCTTGTTGCTGGCACCGCCGCCGACAACTGCGTTAGCACTGGCAGTGTTCCACTGTCCACCGCCAACAGAGGCACCAAAACCCAATGCGGTGTTCCATGTTCCACCTGACACATGCGCGAAAGCAGTGGTAGCAGAGTTGGCACTGCCACCAGAAACTGCGCTCGCATACCCACTTGCAACGTTGTTGTTACCACCACCAACCCATGCCGAACCCGACACAGCATTGTTTAAGTAGCCACCGCCGACAGTGGCCGCATACGAACTCGCAATGTTGGACTCGCCACCGCCAACAAAAGCGACATATCCTGATGCAGCGTTGTTGTGCCCACCGCCAACAGCCGCTGAGTAACTAGTCGCACTGTTGTCGTCGCCACCCGCAACTGTGCCAAAGTACAACGCAAAGTTATCTCGGCCGCCTCCAACCGTACCGTAAACGCCTGCACTATTCTCTTCGCCACCCGAAACAGTGGATGAGTAGCCGACTGAATTGTCGTACCCACCCCCAACCGCACCACGATCTCCATTCGCGAAATTGCCGAAACCACCTGCGATGGTCGACGATGTGTATGCAGCCGAATTCCCGTTGCCACCGCCAACCGTGGAGTATGAGCCCGCAGCCGTGTTGGAAGTGCCACCGCTGACCACAGAAAAACTGCCACTTCCAACATGACCTAGGCCTCCGCCAATCATTGCATAGTACCCAGCGACATTGTCCTGTCCTCCTCCAACAACACCAACATATCCATTCACAGTATTGTAGGTACCGCCGCCAACGAAGGCGCCATAACCAGCGCCGACGTTCCACAAGCCACCGCCAACAGATCCATACATCGTCGCAACAGAGTTGTAGGCGCCCCCGCAAATCACTGACACCATTCCATCAGCCGAATTATTCAAACCTCCTCCGATGCTGCTGTAATATCCAACTGCCACGTTGCCGCTACCGCCGCCAACTGCAGTTTTGTCGCCAGGCGCTGAATTGTAGATACCGCCTCCAACGCTGGCATAATAACCAGTAGCGGTATTGCTTTGGCCACCGCTCGCAGTCGCAAACTGTCCAAATGCTGCATTCCCGTATCCCCCTCCAATGCTCGCAAAGTCTCCAGTCGCTGAATTGTAGTATCCACCAGACGCCACCGCCACATAACCAGCAGTGTTTCCTGTGCCACCTGCAATCGTTGCGGAGTACTGCGTTGCCATGTTGTTCAAGCCACCATGCACAGATGATGCAAAACCAAAAGCAAAATTGCCATCACCACCACCAACAACAGAGAAGCTTGCCACTGCCGCATTGTTGCGACCACCACCAACGAAAGACGAGTACGCAACAGCGACGTTGGACTCTCCACTCGCGACACCAGACACACGGGAACCGGCAGTGTTAGCGGACCCTCCGCCAACAAAAGCACCGAAACCCATCGCAGTGTTGGACAACCCTCCGCCAACAGCGGAGTAGTCAGCGTTCGCTGCATTAAAAGATCCGCCCCCGACAACAGCCTGAGGTCCCACGGCCACGTTGTAAGTACCACTACCAATGCCTGCGTTCGCGCCAATGGCCACATTCTCACTACCGCCGTTCACAACAGATCCATAACCGGCAGCAGAGTTGGAGATGCCACCACCCACAGCCGAATATATGCCAGTCGCCGTGTTTGCTCGGCCACCGCCGACCCCAGAACCAGCTGCTTCGGCGATATTGCTGACACCACCAACCACGACACTGTGCTGTCCGCCAGCTGTGTTCCACTCGCCGCCACCAACAAAAGCCTGCGACGATAGCGCACTGTTGGAAACACCGCCGCCAACAAACGAATACGCGGCAGCTGTGTTCCACTCGCCACCAACGACGGCGCCAAAAGCCAAGACACTGTTGCTGCCACCACCGCCAACGAAACCGTAGGACGCGGCAATATTGCCTTCGCCGCCACCGATCGCTGCGTACTCGCCAGATGCAGCATTCCCACTTCCGCCACCGACGTGAGCAACAGCACTCGCCCAATTATCATACCCTCCACCGACGGACCCATAAGCGCCCGCAGCAGTGTTGCTTGTTCCACCAGCAACGGTCGCTGACATCCCAACTTCATTCCAGCTACCGCCACCCACGGCACCGTAGCTCGACGAAACAAAGTTATCCTCGCCGCCGCTGATACTGCCAAAGTCACCAGAAACATAATTCCACTGTCCGCCGCTCAAAGTACCATGCTCGCCGGTCGCCGTGTTTGACTCACCTCCGCCAACGTGCGAGTACCCATCGGTCACCACATTCCAAACACCTCCACCAACACTGCCTCCGTAGCCCAGCACAGTGTTCTCATCACCGCCTACGATTGAAGTGTAAGCACCGGCAGCGTAATTCCATCGTCCACCGGCTATCGTTGAAACGTCACCGACAGCTCCATTCCAGTTGCCGCCTCCGACGCTGGAGTATGGTGACGTGGCATCGTTCCAATAGCCACCGCCGACACTGGCAGAATATCCCGAAGCCACGTTCCAGTAGCCACCTCCAACAGCCGCGTACATTTCAGTGGCCGCGTTCCAAGAGCCGCCACCAACAATGCTCTCTTCACCGGTAGCAGAATTGCTCCAACCTCCACCGACCACACTGTAACTGCCAAATGCGCTGTTCGATCCGCCGCCACCAACTGAAGCACCATCACTCACGGCATAATTCCAGTACCCGCCGGCCACTGACGCGTAGTCTCCCTCAGCGGTGTTCCATGCACCACCACCGATCGTCGCTGCATAACCACTCGGAATAAAATTCCACAAACCGCCACCAATAGTGCCATATACACCGTCACTTGACTCCTCCACCAGATTCCGTCGCTTGGCACCCCAACCACCCGATGCTCCCGCACCGATGATATTCGAATAACCTCCACCAATGAAACTCTTGTATGAAGATGCAAAGTTCCAGCTTCCCCCAGCAACAGTGGCGTCGAACCCTGAAACAACGTTATCGAACCCTCCTCCGACGGAACCGTATTCAGTCGTCACGATGTTCCAGTATCCACCCGCAATGGTTGCATGAGCGCCGTCGGCAGTGTTGGAACTGCCACCTCCAATCACTGCATCGTCACTTGCCGTATTCCAGCTTCCTCCGCCAACAGCCGACCCGAATCCGAGCGCGGTGTTCTCGCGACCGCCTGCAACGGCCGAGTAAGAGCCTTGAGCAGAGTTGCTGCTACCTCCACCGATTGTTGCCTTTTCGCCTCCTGCGGAGTTCGTTACGCCACCTCCGACCACGGCGTAAACGCCGGAAGCAGAGTTGCCACTGCCACCACCGACGGCGGCCGCATATCCCACGGCCGTGTTACTGCCGCCGCCAGACACAGTGGCCAAGTACGCGGAGGCGGCATTCGACGACCCGCCCGCCACTGTGGCACCATAACCATCAGCCAAGTGCATCTGACCCCCGCCAATGCTAGCATACGCTGAACTTGCAACATTCTGAGAACCTCCAGAAACGGACGAACCAACGCCCTGGGCACTGTTCTCTTCACCGCCAGACACGACGGCCACATCAGAGTTGGCAACATTCCAGTAACCACCACCAATGGTGGCAGAATATCCAGTGGCTGAATTTCCCCAGCCACCACCAACTGCTGCATAGTCTCCCGCACTTGACACGCGCAATCCACGGCGCCCAATGTCACCAAAACCCGAAGATGAACCACCGGCGACGTTGCTTTCACCGCCACCAACAAACGAACCAGAAGAAGATGCTGTGTTCGCACTCCCTCCACCGATCGCAGAGTGATCACCTTCGGCGCTGTTCACTAAACCGCCTGCAATCGTCGCAAACACGCCGAACGCGCTATTGCCAATACCACCGGCAACAACGGATAAGAACCCGGCAAAATTCACAGCACCTCCACCGATGCTCGCGTAGTACCCGGCAACATTTGTATCGCCACCAACAATAACCGCGTGATCCCCAACGGCAGTGTTGCTACTACCACCACCAACGAATCCGTACACGAATGCATTGTTGTCCTGGCCGCCACCAACATGCGAGTAGTACATTCCAACGTTGCCAGTGCCGCCGCCAACAATCGCGAAATAACTCGCCACATTGCTTTGACCACCAACAACACTAGAGAATTCGCCTGATGCAGAGTTAAACATGCCGCCACCCACAGTCGATGCATACGCGGCGGCACTGTTGCTGCTACCTCCACCGATTGTTGCCTTTTGACCTCCTGCTGAGTTCGTTTGGCCACCTCCAATAGCGGCGAAGGCGCCGGAAGCAGAGTTGCCACTGCCGCCCGCGACGGTACCAGCAAACGCGGAAGCTGTATTTATCTCACCTCCGGAGACTGTGGCGTAGGTTACGCTTGCGGTGTTCGACCACCCACCTCCGACGGAGGTGAACGCGCTCGTTGCACCGTTGTTCGCGCCACCTAGTACTGCAGACGCAAAACTGCTGGCGCTGTTGTCCTCGCCACCGCTCACAGCCGCAAAATTATTGGCATAATTGTCACCGCCACCGGCGACGACGCCGTGGAAAGAGGCGCTGTTGTCCGCGCCACCACCGACTGTGGCGTAGTATCCTGCCGAGTTGCGCACTCCGCCAACGATTGCTGCTCCGTATGAGTCGGCAACGTTTGTTGATCCGCCGGCAACCGTTGCAGCAAAATACGAGGCCGTGTTCCAGGCGCCGCCACCAATGGTCGCTGCTTTGTCAGAAGCTATGTTTGCTGATCCACCGCCAACCCAAGCCCATTCTGCGCTGGCAACATTGCCCTCTCCATTGCCGACGCCAGAGTTGCTTCCCGACGCGGTGTTGGATGTACCTCCCAGAACGCTGGCTACAAGTCCCGCGGCGGTGTTTAGCGTCCCTGCCCCGACGAAGGACGCGAAGCCCGAGGCCACATTCTGCGTGCCACCGCCGATGGCTGAAGCAACTCCTGAAGATGTGTTGGCAACAGCAGATTCGGTGACAAACAACAACACAACCACGACTGAGCACACAGAGAGCATCATCCTGTCACCGGATGCCGAGGCACCTCACCGCGTGACACGTGGCGCTGCAGCGGGTTCGAACGACTTCCGCCAACCCCTCAACACAACAATTTTATGACACAACGACGAGGACGTCTTGGATAAGATCTTTGAAATGTGCAAGACAGTGTGTGCGACTGACGCCACGCTCCAAAATAGTTTTTTTTTTTGTGTGTGCTTCGCTTTCATGTCGCTTCATGCGGTACTTGCCTGTGTGACTTGTCAAGTGCAAAGAAGGTCCCTAACATCCTCCGTCCGGCAGTCCGGTCATCAGTCCGGTCCGGGCCCGGCCGTTCGTTCGTTTGCCAGGCGAAACCATGACACCTTGTTGACGCGGCAAGAAAGACGCGACGCTACTCCAAACACAACACAGCACAGCAGAGGACGGGACGGAAGGGCGCGGCACAGCCCGGCACGGCACGGCACGACACGACACGGCACGGCGAGGCATTGCTCAGCACGGCATTGCTCGGCACGGCACTGCATTGCGTGGCGCGGCATTGCTCGGCACGGCATTGCTCGGCACGGCATTGCTCGGCACGGCCTAATGTTCTCCTTTCTACGTCCGCCCGTCCCAAACTCCACGCCACCTCGACACGACACGCCACGACACGACACGACACGACACGCGGAGGACACGCTCCGTCGTCCGCGGCGCGGCGCGGCGCCAAGAACGAACGAACGAACGAACAAGCAAACGAACGAATGTTCCGCGTGATGACTGGAGACTGAAGACTGATCGATGATGACAGTGCAGTGACAGTGAGTGACCGAACGAACGAACGACCGAACGCCCGAACGAACACAGCGAAGGGGAGAGAAGGGAAGGGAAGGGTAAAGTGACAGTGAGTGAGTGAGTGAGTCAGCAGCTGGGTGGGCGCTGGGCAGCTAGCTAGCTGCAGCACTGCACAGTGCGTGCGTGAGTGAGTGAGTGAGTGAGTGAGTGGGGCCGAGTGCGTGCGGCAGAGAGAGTGAGTGAGTGCCGCGGATCCTCAGCCACCATCCGCCGTCCTCCCCTCCCACTCACTCACTCACTCACTCACTCACTGCCGCCGCCGCGCCATTTCTGACTGCGCGTGTTCGTTCGAAAACAGACCCACCCTCGATACTGTGATACTCCTATTTGTAGATACTCACATATGTACGTGTAATACACGGATTGGATGTGTCGTTATTCGGGAATGTCAAGATTATAGATTCGTCTGCTGTCTTTGTTTGGCGTTGCACACCACGCACCCCACCCACTATCATAGGCTCACGTCACAGTGTCGTCAGCTGTTGTGAGTACTATAGCCTGTACAAGTAAAATACCTCGGCGGCGACGAACGAACAAAACGAATCGAGCGAACGAACGAACGAACGAAGGACAACAAAACGAATCGAACGAACGAAGGGACGAAGGAACGAACGAAGGAACGAATCGAACGAACGAACGAACGAACGACAACAAAACGAATCGAACGAACGAATCGAACGAATCGAACGAATCGAACGAACGTATAGTCATCCCCTTGGCCCTTCCTTGACCCTTGACCATGCGTCGTGACGTCGTGACGTCGTGACCAAGGAATGAATGCCCCGTGCCCCGTGCCCCGTGCCCCCCGTTGATGCGATGCGATGCAAGTTGGTTGTCCGTGCATACGTGTCCACACACGACACGGAGGGGTGGCATCCTCCTTGTCTTGACTTGTCCTTGTCTTTGTCTTTGTCTTTGTCTTTGTCTTTGTCTTTGTCTTTGTCCTTGTCCGTGTCCTTGTCCAGGCAAACACACAATCATAGTTGAACAAGCAAAGTTCACGACAAATGCAGCCGCGCTGTTTCAGTCATATAAAACGAAATGTTCATCATCCACGCTGATATCTCCCACGACAGCGATAATCAAGGGTCAACGAAACAACTGAAAGTTCAAGGTGGAGATACGAGCGTGCTTTGCGTCGACACTGTTAGTGCCGTACACGAAACGGTTTTGGAACGAGGCACACGTGGCGAGCCACAGCCACCCTTTCCTGTTAATGGCTCCGTGGTTGTGGTAGTGCTTTGACGTATCTTTCTCCTCCTTTGCAGCCCGTATTGTGTGTCGGCACTAACAGTGGAGTTCAAACCTTCTTGATACAGCAAATTGAAAGCAAATTTTGCTTGAAACTATGTCGTTGATAATGACCGATTCATAGTAACCCGATCGCGTGCGCCGGTGCCGGCGGATCTGCTGGACCAATGTCGTTGTTCGCGCGCCCGACCGACGAGTATGAGGAGGTCGATCCCTTGTTAGGCGTGGCAGCCCCGAGCTCCAACCGCAGCGTTCTGAAACGACCACGACTGCCGTGCATCATCAAAGACGTGGAAGAAGAGTATGTCGAGGCTGAGCAGTCGAAAATGTTTTTGTACCCACAAAAAAAGTACTATCAAACGCTGGCGAACCGCATCATGTGCGTTGTTACTGCGTCGTTGACGCGGATCTTCGGAACCTGCCGTCCTTACATTGTTTGTTTCTTTGTTTCGTTTTCTCCCAGCTATAGCCAGGCGTACATTATTATCTACTGCATCATGCTTGTCCTCAGCTCCCTTTTGTTGGGGCTGGCCATTGCGAACTGGGAGCATTTAGCCCAAGGATATGTCACCGTTCGCCAAAACCCGGGTTTCTACATGCTCGATGCCGTGGTCACCTTGTTTGTTCTGTTCGAAGTGACTGTGCGCCTCATGGGACAGGGCGTGAGGTTCGTAGATCTTTGTGTACATGCCAAATGCTCCGCTACCACTCACAGAAACCAAGTACACCCACCTGTGTTGCGATACTTATTACTTCTGTACTACATCTCCGAAGGTTTTGGCGGTCCGTCAGCAACTTCGTTGACTTTGGCCTGGCCACCATTGCCACAGTCTCGATGCTAGTGTTTTGGGTGGCTGGAAGTTTGCCGTACGTGTTTCACGTGTACATGAGCTCAATTGGCATGCATGCAGCGCAGCACTGACATCATATGTAACTGGCATTGTGTGCTTCGGCGTCCAGACCACGAATGGCTCAAAGAGCAGTTGATCAGAGGCCGGTCATTGAAAGCTTCGAATTTGTCAACGCCGTGTTTGTTATCCTGCGGTTCATCTACGTCCTCTCGCGACTGTTGATATACTCATGCGACCGGTGCTGCAAACGGAAAGTGGGACCGAAACCTGTTGTCGCCAGGATTGTCGACGGTGCGCCCAAGCCATAGCAATATCGACCAGTTCACGACTTAGGAGCTCGCCACTATCGATGGGTTAGTGTCTTATTTCGCAGTCAGCGGTATTATTTGTCGCATTATTTTTACAACCTAGTTTTTCTTGGTTCGAAGTCTACGGGTGGCTCGGCCGTGAATGTGCAATCGCCACCCTGTCACCGGCCGTCTGCGTGTGACCGTTACACTCAGCATCATTGAAGTATGTGCGTCAACCACCATCCATTTTGCATGCCAGCTACGCAACCAACCACCAGCAACCAGCCATCGAAAACACTTATCGAACCAGCTAAAGAACACCATGCACACCCGCCAGCTCTAGTGTTATACATACCGGCCATGCAACATGGATCAACAATGTGTGGGATGGACGATGGAATGATGGAATGTAATGTCATTGTATTGGATGAAGTTATGGTATGAATTGGAAGAGAGGGACAGCGGCATTGACAGTGAGACATCACAGACATCGAGAGAGTGACCAAGGGTATTACCCTTTGGAATGACATTGACATTGACATTGGCATTGATTGAGAGATATTGACAGTGACAGTGACAGTTTGATTGAGACATTGACAGCGATTGACAGTGACAGTGACATTGACAGTGACATTGACAGTGACATTGGAAGAGTGACATTGACAGTGACATTGGGAGAGTGACATTGGCATTGGCATTGATTGATTGAGAGACCAAGGGGTATTAGCTCTGGACATATTACCCCTTGGAGAGACATTGACATTGGCATTGTTATTGACAGTGACAGTGACGGTGGTATTGCGAGAGTGACATTGACATTGGCATTGATTGAGAGACATTGCCATTGGCATTGATTGAGAGACATTGCCATTGGCATTGATTGAGAGACATTGACATTGACATTGGCTGTGACATTGGGAGAGTGACATTGGCATTGGCATCAAGAGAGTGACATTGATTGGCTGTGACATTGGCATTGATTGAGGGCATTGACAGTGACTGACTGACTGACAGTGACCGACTGAATGTGAGTGAAGCAGGATCTTCTTTGGCAGGTTGCTCCCTCACAGTCACTCACAGTCACTCACAGTCACTCACAGTCACTCACAGTCACTCACTTTCAGTCACTCACTCACTCACAGCCACTGTGCTCTCAATCCCAACGTCGTCGTTGTCACCAAAAACTTCCAACGCAACAACGCAACGACGACGACGATGACGACGACGACGACGACGACGACGACGCACGCGGTGTGTAGGAGGACGCTCTGTCGCACGGCGAACGACGTGAGACGTGAGGACGGACGCGGTGTGCGAGACGAGACGAGACGAGACTTGCTGTCGTGGATGCGACGTTGATGTGATGTGATGTGTGTGCTGCGACGTTGATGTGATGTGATGAGCATGCCCCCCTGCACCTCTACAAACAAAGCAACCGCACTGCGACTCAGCACGTCGTGGGTATTGTGAGGAGGGTATCCATCCGGTCAACTCCAAGCAAGGCGTCCGACTGCCGCCGTCGCGTGACGGGAAGTCTACACTGCTCCACGCGCTTAGTCGTGCGTTTCGTACGCAAGTCGATGAGGTTGTTTCCGCGGGTCGGGTCTCGCGGGCTCGGGTGTGGCGCCCAGCGTTAGATGTGGCTTCGTTGAATACGGCGGACCAGCTGAAGCGACTTGCTTCTGTGTTAAGGCATGCGTCGGCGCCCTGCGGTGATGGAGGTGGAGTGGGTACCCAGCTCGTTCGCGGTTGAATGCAGCGAAGTTGCGGAATAATGTGTTGTGGCTCGCTCTTCTATTATTTTTTTTTCACGCCGTAGGATTTCTGCAAGTTAAGCGCGCTCCTGACTGAGGTCTTCTTGTTCTGAGGTGGGGAACAGTGGTACTGATTGCGTTGGCATTTTGGTCGTGCCCGGAGTTCACATACTCCGCGACAACTCACCACCACAACCGGTGTCTCGAGCAACGAACGCGATGAGTAGTGAAGAACTCTCGTCAGCGGTGGCGGCCTTGCAGTCGCAAGCCAACGAGAACTCTGAACGGCTCGCTTCCATCGAAAGCAAGTTGTCCGAGCTATGCTCAGTTCTCGGCCAACTGAGCAAGGCGAGCAAGGACAACACAGACATAATCAAGAAGGTTGTGCACGAAATGTCGGTTGTTCAGAGTGCCATCGATGACAACGCGGAACTGGCGGACAAGGTGCAGCAGATTTCGGCAAATGTTGGGAAGAAAACCGTCGCTCGGAAGACCGTGTCCAAGACGAAGAAGGCAGCAACGGCGAAGACCACAAAGAAAGCGCCAGTTTCGGACGCCGCTGCAGCAGACGCGGCCCTTCAGAAAAAGAAAGCAGCTGCTCTCAAGGCCAAACGAAAGGCGGCAGCAGCTGAAGCGGAAAAGAAACTCCAAGCCAAGATTAAGGCTGCAGCAGCAAAGGCCAAGGCAGAAGAAGAGGCCAAAATCGCCGCGGAGAAAAAGGAAGCTGCTCGCCGAGAAAAAATCCGTAAAAGAAAAGAAGCGGAGGCCAAGGCCAAGGCTGAGGCAATTCGCAAACGTAAAGCGGAGGAAAAACGGCAAGCGGAGCTGGAGGCAAAGCGCCAAGCCGAACTGGAAGCAAAGCGCAAAGGGCTGATGAGCAATCTCATGTCGGCCCCTGATGGAAATGAGGATGGCGACGACGACGACGACGACGACTTGTTTGGATCTGCCCCGACGAAGTCGCCTGTTAAAGCGAGCCAGAGTGACTCACTCTTCGGTACCGAGTCGGAAGAAGAGGAAGACAGCGAGGAGGAAGCAGAACGTCTGGAAGCAGAAGCAAAAGCCAAAGCAGAAGCTGAGGCCGCCAAGCGCGCCAAAGCCAAAGCTGCTGCGGAGAAAACTGCAAAGGCGAAGAAGGCTGCGGAGGCCAAGAAGGCTGCGGAGGCCAAGGCCAAGAAAGCCGCTGAGGCCAAAGCCAAGAAAGCTGCTGAGGCCAAGAAAGCCGCTGAGGCCAAGGAGGTGGCAGCGGCCAAGGTGAAGGCCAAGAAGGCGGCTGAACTAAAAGCGAAAAAAGAGGCAGCTGCCAAAGCAAAGGCGGAAGAAGAGGCAAGAGCACGAGAGGCAGCTTCTCGTCCGTCGAAAGTCGAGGACGGAAAGTGGATATGTGGTGAGTGTGGACTGAAGAACCGTTTGAACAAGACCGTGTGCACGATGTGCGAAGCGAAGAGGATTGTTGGGGATCCAGAAGACACCGCAGACGAGGAGGCTCCGGCACCCGCGCCGAGAAAGAAAAGTGAGTCGTTGTTTGGTGATTCAAGCGATGAAGAGGACAGTGACGAAGAGCCCGCTCCAGCGCCCGCTCCAGCACCCGATGCAGATGGCGATGGCGATGGCGACGACTTTTGGGGTGACAGTGGGGGCGAAACCTCGAAGGTGGAGTCCACCGCAGCAGCAGAGGACAGCGATGACTTGTTCGGCGACAATGACGTGTCGGACAATGATGCGGCTCTAGGAGGGACCGCCGTGGAGGTCGAAATCGACGACGACGCCTTGTTTGAAAATGACGACGAATTTGCGCGTGGCGGTGGATTCGGCACCAAAAAGATCGGAGAGCCGGAACCTGAAGCCGAGCCAGAACCCGAACCGTTTGCTGAAGACGGGAGCGATTTATTCGGCGAGGAAGATGAGGGCTTCGCTGCTGGGGGTGGCTTTGGGGCCGAACCAGTCGAGGATGAGGGCCCAACTAGCAGCGTTTTCATCGATGACGAAGAGGACGACGACGACCTCTTCGGCGGCGGTTCCAGCAGCAAGAACAAGAGTGTGTTCGATTCAGACGATGAAGACAGTGACGGGTCTCTGTTCGGAGATCTGTAAAGCAAGCCGTTACTAATCAACTCACTCAAAAGATAACACGTATCAATGGATGTAAAGTAATCTGCATTCTAGTATGTTTACTGCTTAGTTTGTGCAAATGCGTTCCAAACAGCGCAAGAACTGGTGCCATCCTAAGCGCAAAGCCTATGAGGAGCTGCCGTCATTAATCTCGAGCACGCGCAACGCCGTTAACTGTCTGCGAAAGCCGTTTTTACGGCGATAGCCTTTTCTTCTTTTCTTCTTAAATACGATGGTCTTCTTGTCCTTGGGATGCTGCTCGCAGACTGTGCGCACGGAGGCTGCTTTGACCAGAGGGCGGCCAATGATTGTCTCTGAAGGAGACCCGATCAGCAGAACATCGTTGATGATCACCTCGCTCCCAATGTCAACATCCTGGCGATCACAGATCAACAGATCGTCCTCCACGCACTTGTACTGCTTTCCAGAGAAAGAAATAACTGCAAACTTGGCGTTGGGATCGGCATCGCCAACTGCGTGCTCCACTCGTGTCTGTGTGGCGGCGTCGGCAGACAACGCTCTCGATGCAACGGCCCGGGGGCGTAATGCGGAGCACACGGAACGCGCTCGTGCTTGCCGCATGACGTTTGAGAGAGTGCGGATCATCGTTTTGTCCACCTAAAAGTGTGAAGTACTGTACCTCGCGGTGCTAGCACAATGGTGTCAAGCACTGAAATTTCTGCAACAGGCTCAAAAACCTACGGTTTTGTCATGTTCCTGTTTCTTTTGTCCAAGCGGCAAAGAGGAACACGACGCCGCACCAAACACCGCAGAGAAAGACGGAAACGAACCACGAGGAAAACAGAAAGAACCACAGAAAGGCCATGGACGCCGGACTTCAAACGTGATCACCAATCCAATCCATAGGTTGTCATGCTCAGGTCGAATCCAGTTGCATGCACCACAATGCACATAGCATCGCCGTTGTAGACTGATTCATTGTTCCAACGCTTTCGCTCCTTCTTGTGCTGCTGGAGCGTCACGTCCGGCAGCATCAACCACCGTCACATAGACGCGTCACCCTTCGTAGACAACAAGCCCAAGTTCTTCATGAGCCCGAACGCAACGACACTGACGCACGAACGAACAACGACTCCAACTTCGTGCACCTCCACGTCCAAACCCACGTCCAAACCCAAGACGGAACCTCCAACAACTCGCAGAACAACCTACCTAACAACTCGACAAATCGCGTCTTCGTCGTCGCTCGCTGTCGTCGTCGTCATCGCCATCATCATATCCGCACACCGCCGTCATCGCCGTCATCTCCGTCATCAAATCACCGCTATTGTCGCCATCACCGTCGTCGTCGCCATCATCATCAAAAAATCACCGTCGTTGCCGTCGTCGTCGTCGTCGTTGCTTTCGTCATTCGTCATTCGTCGTCGTCGTCGTCGTTGTTTTCGTCATTCGTCGTTGTTTTCGTCATTCGTCATTCGTCGTCGTCGTCGTCGTCGTCGTCGTGGCATTGAGTGAGTGAGTGAGTGAGTGAGTGAGTGAGTGAGCGCTGAGTGAGAGAGGCCAACCGCATTCGTTCGTTCGTTCGTTCGTTCGTTCGTTCGTCCCACCACCACACCACCCCATATCAGTATCATATCCTTTTCTAGGATTACCACATTATCCCACTCTACTCTCCCATTAAATCGGCATATTCTCAGTAGTAGATACATATGACCGAGCGAGTGACTCGAAGTGATGTTATTGTGTGACCGCCCGCCCGCCGTTCACTCACTCACTCACTCACTCACTCACTCACTCACTGAGAGCTGAGAGCTGACGCCGAAAACAAGCAAACGTTCCGCATTTGACATACCATTGTTTCCCATTTGTAGATATACTTCACATCCCTAACGCAAGCTACATCAATATCATCTTTTATCGGGAATACGTGGTTATATACATATATTCCTACGAGTAGATATATGTAAATCACCGCGTGGGAGGGGGCGCCGCGTCGTCGTGTTTTGGGATATTCGGTGTTCGAACTTCTGGAGCGTCAAACCATCAGTTTATTTTGATTAATGCCGTTTGTAGATACCTGTATCCGCACTCATAGAGAGTGTTGGTGAATATATCCTCAAACAGGATATTGTCATTTTATGGGACGGCTTTCCGAAAATGGTATATTCCCACATGCGGATATGGATGTAGTGTATGTGATAACCGTGGACGGAATGTGTCTACGAATGGGAATTCAACGGTGTGAAGCGCCTTCCCCCACACTCACCGCCCATCGTCGTTCGTGCGTTCGTTCCTTCGTTCGTTCGTTCCTTCCTTCGTTCGTTCGTCGTTGCAGTTTGAAGTTGGTTTTGTCGTTCGTTGTTTGTTCGTTTGAAGTTGAGGTCGTTGTTGCTGGTTGCTGGTTGCTTGTTGCTTGTTGCAACGGCAGGTATCATACTCAGAGTAGGCGGTATGTCTTACGAGTAGGCAGACAGACAGACCCCAACGACGACGCAAACGACGCAAACGACGCAACGACAAATGGCGAACGACGAACGACGAATGACACACCGACACAACGACGCAACGACACAACGACACAACGACGCAACGACACAACGACACAACGACGCAACGACAGATGGCGAACGACGAACGACGGCGACAACGACGCACCGACACAACGACGAACGACACAACGACGACACAACGACACAACAATGGCGACAACGACGCAACGACGAACCATGAACGACACAAAGGCGGTGACGGCAACATGGCGACGGCGACGACACAACAACGACACAGCGACACAACGACGGAAGGATGGAACTGCACAACGACGGAAACGACGACAGTGAAGACACAACAACGGCGGCAGGAAGGAACGACGGCGACGACAGCGACGGTGACGGCAACAGCAACGGCGACACAACGACAACGAAAGGATGGAACGACACAACAACGGAACGAGGAACAGCGCGACGATAGGCGATGGAACCAACGGCAATGGAATGACGGAGGCAGCAGCAGAGACGAAACGGTAGACAATAGAGCAGCGGAACGACCGATCGACAGATCGACCGTGGCAGGGAGAGCCCCGTGAATGAGGAGGACGGAGTACTACTATCACAAAACCCTAGTTTGCTGAATTCGACAAATCGGGTGCGGAAATACATTTGAGATAATTTTCTGGCAGGGCCATGGTGTAAGTCCGGTCGCGCTTGGATTGCCACACCGTTCCCACAAAGTGCTGGCTGCTGACGGACCGACACACTTCCACTACTAAACAAGAGCACAATGTCGGACGGCCCTAGTTCGAGCGATGACGAAATCATCGGTCGATCTCGGCCAAGGCCCCAGCCAATCGATACCAACCCACCAGCCAAAAAGACAGGTGCTCAACTCCTCGCCGAGCTTCGAGCGAAAAGAGCGGCCGGGCTGGCAACACCCGGACGCTCAGGCACGCCCATGGGCAGCCCTGGTGGATCCGCGTTGCTGGAGCGTTTGCGAGCGTCGCGAGCTGCGCAGAGCCCCACCGCGGGGGGTCAATCCGGCGAACCGCCACAAAAAATCACAGCTGCAAGCATCGCCATGAGCAACGCGCAAAATATTTGGAATGATACTATGAGCACGTTACGGCTTAACCAGCGAAAGCATGCCGTTCACAAACAGGCCGAACGGCGGCCCACGCCTGAACTTCACATCATTGGGGAGATTGTAGCTGCGTCCGGCTTTGGGCCTCACGGTGTATCTTGCCGATATGAATTTGTGACTGTGTACGTCGTTGACCTCGTTGTCTCGCGCCGTGTCCTCGCTGCTCGAAAATGTTCTTGAACTGATTTGCCTTGATGCACTTGGTGACTGATCACAGAGCTGAAGAAGACACAGATTGGACGCTGCTGGGCGGTGAGTCCAAATCACAGACGCAGTTTGGGTATCCGCGAAACGATAAAGTGAGTTCGAATTTGTGTCATTGAGATAGTCAGGTTTGCCCAATTGACGAAATTGATTTGTTTGTGATAGCTGGAAGCCCCGCTGTGTCATCCTATCGACCTTCACTACACAACTAAAACATTAGAGCACTGGCCCAGGATAGTGGTCCAAGTGTGGCAGATCGATGCTTACAACTGTTCCAACCTGGTCGGCTATGGAGTTGGCAGTGTGCCCTGCCAAAGTGGTACGTGTTTCGTTCCCGACGTCGCAAACGCGTTGGGCCGCCGCACTGACTCTCCTTGTTGTTTCCAGGACATTTCAACATTGATGTACGAACGTGGAAGCCCATCGGTAGTGCGAAGGATGAAGTCAACACATTTTTTCTAGGAAACTCACAGGTGCGTGGCTTCCCGAGGCAATGTGTTGCACGAAAGTGAGGTCCCTCACACCGATCTGCCTCGCGCACACACACAGGTTCTCGCTTCAGATTTGTTGGTGTACGAAAAGGCAGAGACTGAACGTTGCTTGATACAAACAATCCCGTCGGGCACAATCCACATGAGCCTGTCTGTGATGCTTCGCAACTTTGATGATTTCTTTTTGGACAGATAAATGCGTGGCGTTGTCGACAGATCGTGACGCCGTGACATGCACGGCAACAACACCGATTTGTCGTTCATTTTTTCAAAAATTTGGTATTATGTTGTTATACTGGTTATCCTACTGACGGACGTGCGTGAATTCAAAGTTGTTCAACTGTGTTCGTGCTCATCTACGTCCTCAATTTGAGTATCGCCCAAGCGTGACAAAAATGTGGAACGCTTCGCCCCGCCACGATTCGCTGTGGTCTCAACGCGGGAATTTGCTTTGGTGGAGGCCTGCAGATCGTCGATTGACGATGCAAGCATCAGAGTGTGGTCTCGCTTGGCAGCTTGCAAGCGATGCTCCAAGTCCAATATTTCTTGGTGCAGATTGTCTTTAGCTGGAGACTGTAACACGCACGGAGACACCAGACACAGAGGTTTTAACAAAAAAACAACGGCATGCAAGAACCTGCACCACAGATGTCGTACCAATCCAGATACTTTGCTCACAAACTTCTCAAGGTCGGCCTTCATGCGTGCGCATTCCTCCTCCAATCTTCGATTCTTGTCCTTGGATGCACGTGTTGCACGTTCTTTTGCTTCAAGTTCAACGCGTCCAGAGTCTTTGAAGTCTTCTCCGGTTGTAGTTTCCTCGTCAACCACTTTAACCTCGCCGGCAACGTCGGCATCTGGAGCGGGTCTTTCAACATCATCGGAGGTTGCGTCGTTTTGGCTGGAACTTGTTCGACGCCGGAAGTCAAGACCTTCGTCGTGGTTCGTTTCGGGCCGCCTCGCTTTGCATTGCTGTTGTCTCGCCCAGCCAGCAAATAGAGCAACCGGCGTCCATGCGACCGACGCGATCGACAGTGCAATCACCAAAATGTCCAACAATGTCTGAGTCAAAAGTTGGTCGTTTGACAGAACCAACGGGCTCCCATCCACAAGTCGGCTACCCTGATGCGTTTCAAATTCGACTCCGAGAGCGTTTGGTGAGTCAGTGGAGTGGTCCGGTTGCAGCAGAAGTGCTGTCACCGTCAAAAAGAACAAAATCCCTGTCAATAGAGGACAGCAATAACATTGGTAAATTGGCCAGCTATTTTCGAAAAGTGTTGGTCAAGTCGCTCTCTCACCGTGCGAGACAGCCTGCGAGAGGTTTAACTCGCTGCGCGCGTACGGTTGTAGGAACACAAACACAGCCATCATTGCCGCTAACAACAGCAAACACCACCAAAGGTTGGTCTGCGACAAGTCTGGGGGTCCGCTCGGCCCCAATGTTTGTGGAATCCCCCCGATGAACGCCTGCGAAATTAGCACAGCGAAAGTCAGAGTGAGTACGCGTCATAACAGAACACATCAGGTCCCACACACACTTCGCACTTACATAAATAGACAGTCGAAACAAGCAAAGCAAAGGTTCTGTTCCTGCTTGAGGCAACCAGCTCCACTCTCCCCATTTAGGTTTCGGTTGATACTCCATGTACAGCAGTCCCAGAGAGAGCTTCGTGCGGGCACCGCCAAGATCGTCACGGCACCAAGCAACGAGCCTGATGATTACAGCAAAGTTCATGACCATCACTGTTTGGCACATGGCATGAAGGCAGTCCGTTGAAGTAAACGTACGCAAAAAGACCAGCCGGCACTGCCACGACTGACAGAATCAACCCGACGGCGGCTAAGGCCTTGTACCCGTTGTGGATGTCATCATGACATCGTAGACGTGGATCAGCCACCAGATACTCAAAGCTTGCGTTTTGGGGTGCATCGTCAATTTCCATCAGGTACACCTACATGTTGACACAGAAAGGGTTATTGTTGCCGACGGTAGTGAGGCAGAAATGCTGCCCATCACGAACATCGATAATGCCTCCACCAGTCGGCTGGCCGGCAAGCGAAGCTGCAATATCGGCCTCACTGCATTCTGCACACATAGTCAAGTTGGAAGCGTTGCCTCCAGCCGCCACAAACGCGTCAATAGCAGCGGCATGCACAGCCCGAGTGGCTGCCTCAGAGGCGTGCCAACCGTACGAGTACGTTGGTGAGCCCGGTAACTCGTAACACGAGAACAGTTGCACGGATACGCGTCCCATGGCCAGGTAGCAGAACAGTACAATCCAAATTGAGGAATGAAAGAACCAAGTCGACTTGTACAAATCTTCTGCCCTCCGCATTTGCTGACGAGTTTCCTTGAAACTTTGGCGACTTTGTGAGTCAACTAACGACCCTGATGTTATGAGGTTGATGGCCTGATTCTCGAGATATTGGTGCACGTTTGTCTGTCTGGTCGTGCCGCTAGCTTTGTCACTCCCGGCGTTGCATGGTCCGCACTTCCACTTGCATTGGCAGGGGAAGACACACTTGTTGATTGCGAGCTCAATAGCGAAAAGTGCTGCAATGACCAATGGTGGTCCAAGCACTGAGACCGTTACATTGTCGTAGAACGACGCAAGGCTGTTCCCATTTGGGTCTTGTAAGATGCATTCTAACGCTGCCGATGCGTCTGCTAGAAAGTGACAAATTTGAAGTCCATCAAAAAAAAGCGTTGCTGCAGGTGGCCAGTAAACATTTGCCATTCCGCCAATGGCAACCAAAAGTTGAAACTGTGCGACTACTATCTTTGCAATTGAGTACAAAAACAGGAGCTTATTCCGTTCCTCTTCAATGACCAGATCAGCCTTGGTTAGCACTTTGTCGTTCGACAACGCATCCATGTCCTCCAGCCCGACGACCATCACCATCATGTACAAAAATTCGTCGAAGTCAACCTAGAAGAAAATCGCGACCGTTACATATCAAACAGTAAGTCGCCGCACGAAATTGAGGACATGAATATTGATAACAACCTCGCCGTTGCCATCGAGATCAACGTCTTGAACCATTTTCTCGACCTCAAATGCCGTCATTTCCACTCCCATGTCCGCAATTACTGTGGCCAATTCTTCCTCGGAAATGCTCCCGCTGCGATCGAAGTCAAAAATATTGAATGCTTTTTGGAACGCGAGTATCTGTTCCGGTTTCAGATTTTGCTTAACTTGTTCCTTTTGTTCCTCAATACGAGCAAGCTCTTTCGTCCGTTCCGCCTTCACGCGGGCAAATTCAACGCGTCATCATAACTTGCGCGGTGCAATCGTTGTCAAGTAATGCACGATGCTTACCTTGGCCATTGCAGACTGCGAGCGTTTTTCGTCCCTGTCTGCTCTCCGGGCGGCTCGTGTCGATTCTCGGCGTGCACGCATTGCGGAAAGTTTTTCCTTTCGATCGAGAGCCCGTGCTTCCTCTTCAGCCAGTGCCTCATCACGCACGCGGGCTTCTTCGGTTCTGCATAAAAGTTGTCGTGGTGGCATGAATCTTTCAACGTGACGCACGAGGAGTACACAGAACCGCAGATGTCAAAGCACAAACCCTCTGTAAACAGCTTCGCGCAAGGCATCTTCCCACTCGCGCATGTCCTCCACCGTCGAAAATACGCACTCGAACGTCTCATTTTTTACAATGGTTTTCTTGATGAGCTCTGGTGCTGGTTCCCCATCATCATCATCAGCTTGCGTCTCTAGCACAGACTCTGTAGTGTCGTTCATATTGGACGGCACGTCCATGTCATCAGCTTCATACGACGGACGAGGATTGTTCCTTCTCTCTTGTTCGCGCAATTTCGCTTCTGCTGCCTGTGCGCTGCGCTTCAGTGCTGCTTGATGCTTGGCAAATGCAGCTGCTTCGTTTTCTTTCGTTATTCCTAGTTTCGAAATGGAAGTCACCACGCTAACAGTCCTGTGGCGGATCACTACTGTCCGAGCTTTGACGGTCGTGTTGCGATTGCTCGAGCCTTCTGCAGCAGATGAGTCTGCTGCAATAACATCCGTGTGTCCATTGGATGAATTATCGTCGTTCGACTCAGGCGATGGAACAATTGGGAGCCCGCGATGTCGCGCAATGGCCTCCCTGGCACCTTCGATGTCGTCATCAATCGGTTGCAAATAAGGTTGGAACCTTGATGGAGACGGAAACAATTCCAGGTCGCCCCGCCTTCGCTCGGCGCCTCCTTCAGGAAATGTCATTGAACAGTGTTCGTCAAGCAATATCGAAAACAACGCCTGCTCTTCGTTGCACCTGCCAAGCAGCATGGAGGCAAACGTTAGTCACAAACAGTGAGACAGTGTGCACTGAGCTCAAGCTTCTCCATGTCAACCACCACAGTGACGGTACTTACGCTCGTTTTGGGCCGCGGTCCACCGCCACAAAGTTCCCTTGCGCGTCAACGCGCACTTTCTCACTCTTTTTCGGAATGCGACCGGCCTGCTCGTTTGCGAAGACAAAGAGTGTGCGAGGTCGTTTGTCAGGGTCCAAGCACAGAAAGCGAAGTTTCTGAGACGTCTGGCCGCCTTTGTTAACGACCGTGTTGACCGATGCCTTCAAAGGAGGAAGGTCAGGTGTCACTTCTATAGGCATTTTTGACTTCTTTTTGCGGTAAGGGTCAACATCCTTGTTGCACAACGCACGAATGCACTCGGCGACGTGTTTCGCCCACGCTCCAGCTTCGCCAGCAAATTGAAGCGCACTTTTGCCCAGCTTTCGCATTTTGCCGGCGAAAGCGGAGTGTTGCAGTTGATTCAGCTTTTTCAGCACTGCAGCTTTGCCTTTGTTGGCAAGGTCTTTCGCCTGGTCTCCGAATAGTTTGGCAGCAGCGCCTGGTTGGCCTGCTTGCTTCCGACTCGACGCTCGCAACACAGCGTTTTCGTCATTGCCTGCAGCCTTCCACTTTTGTAAAGTCGCTTTCCCCAGAGATTGTGTTCGTTTCATCGTCTCTTCATGATCGGCAATCGCGCATGCACTGGACTTGTACACCGCACAACGGAACAGGAACAGAATTGCGACGAAAACCCCGATCACGAGCAGAAAAGCAACCAAATTTAGGAGCGGAGGTTGGGTAATCGCACATTCGTAACACGATCCCCACCAAAATCCGAAGCCAGGGTCGCAAGCACGGCACATCCATTCATGTGATTCATCAACATCTTCGGACGTGGATCCGGGAAATCCTTGGATCTCAACCGTGCCGTTCGCCCAAATCTGTACGCATTGGTTACACACCGCACAGCCGTATCCGGGCCAAGTGCATTGGGCGAACGGAAACGTCGAATAATTGTCATCGTCAAAAGCTGCCGGTCGATGCCATCCAGGACGTCCACACGGCACTGATGAACCAAATCGAAGTGCATAATCACGTTGTGCAGCTATTGCTTCCAATTGATCAACGGCAGTTGTCAATTGACGCCTATTGAAAGGCTGGGGTTCGTTGCTGGTGGTGCCAGTCTGGCGCAACACTACCTCATTCAACGATTCCTCGTCGTCTGTGTCAACGTCTAATCGGCAGAAGGAGCGCCCAAAATCGTCAGGACACGAGTCACAAGACCCAGCGCCGTCTTCGTTGTATGTTCCATCGCGGCAACGACGACATAGCGTAGCCAAGCAACGACCGTAAGCGTTGGGTTCCACGTCAGCATTAAAAGTTGTTGCGCTGCTGAGCGTCTCCACTTCGTCATAGTGCAGCGAGTAGGTTTCCGTACTTTCCAAGAATTCAACAAGTACCGTTTCTGTTTGTGGGATCACGCTGTACGTGCTAAATAAGTCGGCAATTCCTGGATTATCAATGCTGGCGTACTCGACGTAGGAGGAAGGTAGGAGCTGGTCACAAAATTCCACCGTTTGGTACGTTGGGTCTGTGGGAGGAGCATACCACGTTGGTTCGTTGGCGGTGGGGCAATTCTCTTTGTATTGCAGTGCCCAATCCCACAAGGCGGTGTCGAAAAACGTCGATGTGGCATCTGTGTACGGATTCATGTTGACAAAGTTGATGGCTTCGTGAAGAGCAACGTACAAGTTGACGTAGAACCCCGCAGACCATGGAGTTGGTAGCAATCCGATTTCTATATTGTGGAATCCGGGCTTGTGGTATCCAACGGTGCACGTCAGGAACCGATCGTCCCATTCCGAATCGGATGATAACGAGGGTGGACTCCTCACGTCTGTACAAGGAAATCCACCAACGTAGACTTGCGTTTCATTTCGCAAATTGACCCCAATCAATTGAATTTCTCCTCCTTGCATTCCTACAAACGGCGGATCCACGCCCAGAAGCATCGGTTTCGCCCACATTTCTGGGACAACATGCAGTTCATTTACTTTGTAAATGTAACTGACGTTTATGATGGGTGGTGGGTATGATGTTGACATCGGTGGCGCTGTGGTCGGTACAACAGGGACGATGTATGTGAAATTGACATTTGACAAATTCGCGAAACTCACGAAAACTCGGTGAACGGTGTGATAGTTGTCACTGTCCAGGGAACCATCACATCCAAACTGCTCGACTCCCCCTGAAAAAGCACCAACTGCGAAATAGGACACTCCAGAGTCGAAAAACAAACGAGAGTGAGCAAAGCCGGGTCGAAACTCGCTAATATCGGCCTCGCCATCGGAGAGAGAATACCGTACATCAACTCCATCTGTAGATCCCGGCAAGAAAGCGCTGTGGTTGGGCATCGGTACGAAGTCCACTGTCCACGCGGTCACGCGATTGAATTCGACACCTCCGTGAATAGCAATTTCCCGCTGGAAGCTATTATCGGTGTGGAAGTCCAACGTGCGGCCATGTTCCGACGTACGACAGAAAAACCTTACATCCTTGACATCGTCAATTGCGAGTTCCGGCATATAGTCGTGCAACAACGCACTCGAGTATGACCCGTTGGGCGACAGCGGCAGCGTCTCGAGGTCGATGCTCCCGCCCAGGGGGCTGACAGGGTCGTGCTCTACCGCTAGCACCATTATCCAGGGCCCATCGTCAGACTCCGCATCAACATATGCTTGGAAACTGCCGCCATAGCCATCGATGTTGTACTGTCCAGATACATTGAGTGGAGACACAAACGCGGCCGTTGTAGGCTTAATTGTGACTGGCTCGATTGTGGTTTCATCATATATTGATGTGGTTGCATTGGTCGTCGTTGTTGTGGTAGTGGTCGTTGTGGGGGTCGTCTTGAAATAACGGAGTTCACAAATCAAATGGTGCAAAACAGTGGCGCGCGGTTCTGATGCCGACTGAAAGTCGTCGTAACTGCTGTATCCTGTTGGAGATATATACAATCCCGCTGGAACGTGTTCGAATTCACTCCATTGCGTGAATCCATCGGAATCATCGTCCACCAAGACTGATTCCGGCGTTGTGAGACCACCTACCCAGGTGTATATCATGTCGAGCTCATCCATTTCTGTTTGAACCCAAGCGAGCTCTTTCGACGACGTCATCACAGCCGGGTAACAGTGCGCAGTCCACCGCCACCCCCAGGTGTCCTCCCCAGCATTATCAATTTGATCATTGTAATATGTGCACCAGTCATCGCAGGTGGGCTGCGCATTTTCCCAAACCATTCGATCCAACACAAAGAGCAGGCACTTGGGATCGTCGTATGGATAGTCATTGTCGTCGACTCCGGTGTATTGAACTCCTCCATTCGCCATGCAGTCAGCAAATGTGGTTGTTGTCGTTGTCGTCGTTGTTGTTGTCGTCGTTGGTCACAGTTTGAATTTACGAAGTTACTGTGGACGCCGTTGTCCGTGTAGCGTGCAGAACAAGCGCCAAATTGGGGGTTGGAGTCGTCGAGGTGTGGGTACACGGCGGAGCGGTGGAGGCTGGAGGGTGGATCGTTAATTGTAATTGGCAACGTTGCTGCTGTCTGTTCTACCATGCATTCTCGCGCGGTTGGAGCTCTCGGCACTCCGCACATCACGCATCATCATCATCAATCCAAGGACGCGTGGCCACCCACCCACGTCCAAGGCCAAGGCACATTTCAACTCGAGAATATATTCTGTGGAATATTTGCGAGCAGGTCCATTTTGGTATCACCAACATGGCATCGCAGACGCGGCTTCCGGGTGCTGTGGCGTGTCTTTGGGACAGCTTGTGACGTTGCGGGTGGGCCCTCGGCGGTTGCCAATCATGCGGTGGTGCGAGCATGTGCTGTCCGTGCTCACTCTTATGTTGGCATGGATGTCCGTCCCTGACACCTATGCTGGACAGTGGTCTTCTGAGCTACCTTCGGATTGGAATATCAAGAGTGAAATTTCTTCGCACAAGCTGCGGCTGCACCGCAGAAGGGCAGCGTCCTCGTCTACTCCATCCTGCTTCGTGTTGATGTTTGTGGCACCTTGGTGTTCTGTGTGCTCCACTCACATCACTGCCTTCGAAGAAGCAGCCGACGATGTCCAGCAGGTAGTGAAGTCGGGTGTGATTGATCCTCCAAGCGTGAAGTTTCATTTCCACGTTGTTGACGGCAACCGCGACATGCTTGCTGAAACGTATTCGATATCAAGGTATCCGAGCATGGTTGCAGACTGCGGAACCTTCACCATCGCGGCCGAAGGGCCAGGCAACGCATCCGTTCAAGCATACTCCCGGTCCTCCATGACCACGTGGGCAACGCAACTTCTTTACCCGGTCCGGTTGCTGTCAACGGTAGATTCCGTGCTGGAGAGTGCGCGGCAAAGCTTGTTTTCAACATCTATGATTTTATGCAACACAACTTCAACAGTCCCGCCTCCCGCCGACGATGAGCACTCGTCAGACGCGGCGTGGACAGTGTGGGCACCACACTTAAAGCCTGTTGCCAAGTTCAAGTCGCCGCGACTCGCTGCTTCTCGCGGGACGCGTGCCAAGGATGGTTGGACCTTGCAAACGCTGGAAATGCAAGCCCGCCGCCATGCACCACACGAGCGGGTTTTCGGCGTCATCAAGACACCCGCGCTGTGCCAACGATTCGACTTGAAAGATGGAGATTTGTTGCTGCTGCATATTGACGCGCGCTCGAATGCCGACGACGGTCGTACAAACGAAAGTATTTGGTGGCAAAGCGGTGATTACACAGATATGTCCCCGTCCGAGAGGGCCAAACTCCTCCTACGCCGCCGACCGACAACGGAATGGTTCCAGTGGGCCGTTGGACATTGGATTCCGAAACCTGTGGTGTTCTCACGCAAGAGGTACGCATTTCCCTGTTCACCGCTCTGTACTGAAGTGTGGCGGTGTACTCAAAACGCTTGGACCTCCTCTGTTTACTGTGACTTGTAGTGCTGCCATTTTGTTCCATGAGAGGGCAGTCAAAGATTTTGGTGTTGCCTCAAGGATCATTTATTTGTTTGAGCCCCGCGCCAAACACATTCTGAAAGCTTGCCAGCATCGCACGAGGGACGCAGGACACCCCCGACGTTTGATACACTTGCAAGAACAAGAGTTCTGCGCAAGTGTTCAAGGCACTCGAACGTGTGACGCAAGCAATGATACCAGCTGCAGCCTTCCGGCAACGGAACATGCCGATGACGCCATGGAGAAGATCGCGACCACACTGCACCATATGCGACTTGAGTTCGAAAATATTGCGCAGGATGCAGCCCTTGCGTCCCGACATGTGCCGACAACTTTTGTGAGAGTGCCATGCGTTGCGCATGCAGATAGTCTGTTGCATATTTTGTTGACCGAAAACCGAATCAACTTTGTGGGTGCTCAGCCAAACGTTCAACAAGGGGCTCACGCCCGTCACGCATCAATGCCCCACGATATTGTTCCCCACTCGTGCCCGGACATTTTACCCTTGATTTTGGTCACACAAGACCTAGGAGCGATCGCTACTGCTCCGGAGAGAAATCGCGACTTGTTCAAAGTGTCTGCTGCAGTCCCACTACACCACGGCTCAAGAATAGCGGACGGGCAGGGCGCTCTCAGGTCGGCAATGTACGACGCTCTGCGTGCTTGCGGCATGGTTGTCGACGAAAGAACGCAGCAGACTTCCTCTTGGACGTCAAAGACCAAACCCCCACTCACGCGAAATCGGCCTCGCTTAAAATGGAGAATGAGTCCGGCATCGGGGGCCTCTCAGATAGTTGCCCCTATACACTTCGTTGCTGGGCTGGATGTTCACGACTGCGAAGGGTCACGCGCCGCGGTGCAAGAAACCGAATGGTATACGCGACAGCCCATTGCATCCCCGAGGGATTTGGCTTGCTATTTGGCAAACAACGATCGTGTGACGCGAAGTGGTGTGCCTCGCGGCGTGATGTTGTTCATCTCCACGCCGTGGTGCGGTCACTGTGTCAAGATACTCTCAAGTTTGAAGCAACTTTCACAAAGTGCAGCATCTTTCGCTTCCACTACAGCCCCTCTGGATATTGTCAGGGTCGATGGCGTCGCTGACTTGAGCGCTTTCCCGTTTTTGGGGAACGTGTCGAAGGCACCGTCTCTCGTGTTCTTGAGATTTCACAGTGCGTTGACCATCCAATCCAACTCTAGTTTCCCAACCTGCAGCTACGAGTATCTGAGATACCGCAAATGGCATAGTTTGCAAATGGCTGCGAGTTACTTCGAGACCGACTTCCCGACACCAGCACTATGGTCGTCTAGTTCGCTCGCTGAATTCCTGGCATTGACAACAGACTTGGTTGCTCGAACCCGCAGTCGCCGCTGATGTCGCCGAGGGCCATCGTTGTTTCCTTCAACGCGACACCGTCAACCTTCTGTGAATAAATAAAAGTGTTAGTTAAGTCCCAGGCAGTGAAATGGTGGTCTCTACAGCTCATGCTGGCCATTCTTCAAGGTCTCGACGCCCTCATCCATGTACAAGTCAATGGTGTCACTATGACCCTCACTTTCCACAAATGCGGCAAATTGCGGATTGGTTTCGGCGGCGCGAGCAACGCGTCGCCAAAACACCTCCTGCGCGACTCGGTACAGGAGGTTGTCAATTTGGTTGGCAGCGAAAATCTCAGCTCTTTCGTCGTCGGTGATGATTGCCTGAAATGGATTCAGAATGTAAAAGACAAAACAAATACCAGATCGTTACAATTTGACACATTGTTGTTGTAGGTTTGTACTGCTCGACAGTCGCGCAAAGAATTGGCGGGCATGCCCACTGCAACGAGCTTACCCGAGGGTTTCGCCGCGTCTCTTCACTTAGTCCATTCAACTTTGGACAAATCGGTACTCCAGGATACTTGCGATCGGCGGGACAATGCTGCGCGACCTTCTCTGGCGCGAACTGCGTTAACCAGAGACAAACGCTGAGGTCGTACTCCTCCATGATTCCCACGAACTCGAAGGCGTTCTCGAGGTGCTCCTGGATCTTGATACGGAGCGACGGCGGGAACTCGCCGCTTTCAGCGCCAGGAGATCCTGCTAGTAGTCCGTACAACGACATCGGCAATGTCCGCCGAGACATGAAGTTTGCACCGGACGCCTTCGTAGACCGAACATTGTCGAGGATGTTTGCATTTCGTTTCTCTTCTGGCAGTCGGTGTCCATTTTGCACGACGTTGTACAGGAAATTCGAAATTACCCTGGACGACGGCTCGCGCAGCATCGTCGCTATACGTGGTCGGGCTGCCCCCGAGGGAGGGATCAATGCTGGATCGACACCGCGAGTCCAGTCGTTGTTCCAGCCTTCTTCCGCGGATACGAAGTCAACTTTTCCCGAGGCAATCGAGGCATAATCCTCTGGAATATGGCGTTTAGGGTACGAGCTGCATTCCCATTGGCCTTTGTCCCTGCCCCCGCAAAGATCAAAGGTATTTCTAACGCAGGCCATGAATGCAAATCCTCCACATTTGTGAATGTGATGGTGATATATGAAGGACTTCGCAGCGTGCGCGACGGGAGGTTGAACTGACAACAGAAAAAGGGCCAGCCCTACCGCCCACCATGTCACGAAAGTCATTTCTTTCTCCGATCACGGAGGAAAGTGCAGTTGAACCGTCCTCGCAGGTCGTCCCCCCCCCCAATAGGAATCAAAAACTTCACTGAGCAAAAGTCCGCGACTTGACTTTATTGCTACACTTTACGCATACGCACTATTGCAAGCATGCATTATCTTGATAACTATGTCGGGAAATTCATGTGCAACAACGCACTCCAAACCAGAGCAGCCCTTGCCGCTGCAAGTAAATTTATTCCCACCACCTTCGTCATCCATTCCCATGGCCTCAATCTTGAACGACGACGGCGACGCGGGAACGCAATTTGACCCAAAACCGCTTCCGCACCAACAAAGTGGAACATTTCCCCACAAAATCAACCACGGAAACGAATGGAAAGACGGCGTCTCGTCACCGACGTCCGTTCGTTCGTTCGTTCGTTCGTTCGTTCGGTCGGTTTTGGTCGTCCGTCGTCGTTTCGTTCGTTCGTTCGTTGTCGAACTCCAGTCACGAAAACCTCGGACGAAGTGCACGAAAGTCTAAAACCCACTTTTCATACGTATTACACCAACCCTCCCTCCACGTCTCTAAAACAATGATTTTCTACATATTGAGAGCGCGAAAGGGAGTGGCCAGATCCAGCATGTACGCCTCAGATGTACACATTATGTACGATTCATACTTTTCTATCAATTACGAGTGAAATCGTGAGGTGTACAGTAAGTGTACATGTTTTGTACGCCCGCCGCCCCCCCGCAAACTCGCAGTGCCGAGGTTCCGGCCAACCCCACCATAAATGTTGACCGGCCGGCGCAGGCAGGTGGCATATACACGCACCTATTTACATACGGTATGTCGGATTCATGAAAGTGGACAGTGCAGGAGAGCGAAGTG
>ENA-OWNT01001489-OWNT01001489.1-seawater-metagenome-genome-assembly--contig:-NODE-1489-length-29279-cov-4.455414_pt1 | contig 29279 bp, 23 predicted proteins | sample MGYA00238136_ERZ651165 | MGnify/ENA primary metagenome ERZ651165 (study PRJEB26861, sample SAMN08777766) | seawater metagenome | isolation source: coastal seawater | place: USA: Florida | collected...
AGAATTCAGTGATGTGATGAGCTTGTTGTAGCCCTCAGCTTGGTCAGCAGGAACAAACGGATGCAGCTGAGAAAATTCTGGGAAAGATACGGGAATCATCTCCGAGGCGGCGTTTAGCTTCATTGTGCAAGAGCCTGAATAAAAACATGTCTCAGTTGTGATTCAATCGACGAGCACACAGCGGACAAGTTTTCTTTCACGAGTCACGCACCAAGCGAGATCATGCCATAATCAAGAGCAAGATCCTTGTTCTCTAACCACTTGAGATAGCGCATCATTTGGGTTTCAGAATGATGTTTGTGGAAAATCGGGTGATCAAGCAGCGGTTCGTCACGGTTGAGGTTAGTTGGCAATACGCTGGAAGGTGCTGCTGCCTCGGCGGCTGCAAGTGTTGCCTGACAACAAGAAGCGGAAGCAAATGAATGGATGATGAGATGAACGGAAGAACTTCATCCTTGTTGTTGCAGATGGTCGATCGAACCTCAGCATCGGTGGCACCAAAAGCTGCGAGAATGTTGAGCACGTCGTCGCGGTTGGTTGTTTCATCAAAACTTAACCCAACGGCCGAGTCGTTGATCGGGCGGAAGTTCATGCCCCTCGCAACAGCGTTGTCATGAACGCCACTAGCATCAGTTCCAGACAGCTCAACACGCAGTGTGTCAAAGAAGGAGTCATCCACAGAGTGTCCAAGAGAGCGTAACGCATCGGCAGCAATACATGCTTGGTGGTGCACTTTTTTCGCAATTCGTTCAATTCCATCAGGTCCATGATACAGGGCGTATGCTGCGGCACAGTTGGCCAGTAGTGCCTGTAACGCAAACAAGATACACACCATACGTATTCTTAAGTGGACTTGGCATCGACCAGTCAAGTGAACTCTTGGCAAGCAAAGCACATTCATGTTGAGCTCCGTAAACCATACCTGTGCAGTGCAAATGTTGGATGTGGCTTTATCACGACGGATGTGCTGTTCTCGTGCTTGCATTGCGAGACGAAGCGCTGGATTGCCTCGAGCATCTTTAGATACGCCAACAACACGTCCTGGCATCTTGCGTACGAAACCCTTCGTAACAGCCATGAAACCGGCATGGGGGCCACCGAAAAACATCGGCACTCCAAATCGCTGAGCAGACCTGCCAGAGATTGATGACGGTGATGTGCGTCGACAAAAAAAGTCCAGGAAAGAGAGAGAGAGACAGACAGAAAGAGCGTCTGACTCCGTGGTTCTAAGCATGCATGGCTCCTTTCACAGCGTCGCTCACTCATTCTTTCGTCGTCTCTCGGTTGGCGATGGGATGGGATAGGTCGAAAACAAGGTAAGCCCAGCAAATTTGTGGATAGTCTCTCCGCTCGCCGCACTCTGACGAGCCGCCCGTCTTGGCTGTGTGTCTTGCCGCCTTTTTCTTTGTCGGTGTGTTGTTCGTTTCTGTGGTTTCGTGTGCGTTTTTGTTAAACTGCCTGCTGTTGCAGTTGCCGGAGGTTTCTGGCAGACGTGGCGTTCTTTCGCGAGCATAACACCTCCCCGCACCCGGGGCAGAGGACAAGCAGACAACTTTCAAACTTTGTGGTGCCCTGCGAGAGAAGTGGCGTGAATCGCCACGGGCACGACCCCCTGCTCGTTGCTGGGACAGCACCCGCGACAACATGGAGATTCTGCTCAACAATTTCGACGAGGAAGCTCTGGAGCGGCTTCGGAATGAGTTCCGCAAGTCTCCCACAGACGGCCTGGTGTTTGAGGAATTTGTCCGCATCATGATCAAGGCGCTGCCACATTTGTACAAGCTACAGCGCCCAGTTGCCTCCATGCCCCGCGCGAGTTCTTTCGAAGCGGAAGAGGCGCTGAAATTATTGGCGCTGATGACACCGGACCGGCTGTGGCGACCTCAGAAGGAGTGGGACGAAGCGGCCGCGGAAGACATCGAGCAGCTCGCGGACCACAACAACCGCATCACGCGAAAGGAATTCGACGCACTCGCGGCGCGACGGACGGAGCTCGTGGAGCACAAAAAGCTCGTGCGCTTGGTCGTTCTCCTTCGTGATTTGTTCGATGAGATCGACGTCAATGGCGACGGGATCATGGAGTGGGACGAGTTCACTGGCTACTGCGTGGAGCTCGGGTTTGTGGCCACGCGCCGCCAGGCAAAGCCACTCGAATTCAAGTATGCCTGCGACGAAAATTACACGGACACTGTGTCCAAGGGGCCACAAATACAGCAATTGCTATATGTGCCTGAGAAGGACCAGGTGTTTGTGGTGGAGTCCAACTCCCCCACGGTTGCGATCTATGATGCACACCTGAAACTCCAACGCATCTTTGAGCCACCGCCGTCGTTTGGCGCGAAGTCATCGTCAAACGCTACCGCACCCACCACCGACATTACCAAGCGAGCGGCCATCACGATCGGTGCCGCGACTATTCGGTCGGTGACGTACATACCACCGCGCAACTGGCTCGCCGTCGCGACGTCGGATCAGCGACTCACGTACTACGACTGCAACATGTACCAACCACGGTTCAGCGTGCACTCCACCGTTCAGCAGTGTGTCGGTATGTGGAATGAAATGGGGCAGTTTTTGATCACAGGAGGTGTCAACGGCACCTTGTTTTGCTGGGACGTGTACAACCGCCAGAAATATGATTCACTGTCCCAACACACGGATGCTATCACAGGGCTAGTGGAAATCCCGATGCACAAGTGCATAGTGTCCTGTGCAGCAGACGGCAAAGTTCTGCTCTGGGAGCAGTCGAAAGACAAAGTGACTTTCAAGGGCGAGCTGAAAGGCGGGCACAAGCGCACTGTGCGATCCGTGGTGTTCTCGGAGAAAAATGATCTGCTCATCACCGCTGGTTTTGAATACGAGGCCATTGGCTGGGATCTTGCAACGCGGTGTCCTATGCTACGCCTCAAGGGCCATCGCAAGTCGCTCGTTGGCGTCACCATGGTGCCCATGTCCGACGGCAACGAACTCGCTCTGACAGCGGACATGGAGGGCACCTTCAAATTGTGGGAGATCCGTCGCACGCTTACTGGCATGGCTCCGTGTGTGCAGACCATTGACATCGCGATGCAACCCGCCACGTTAGCCTTCATTGGCTCCACTTCCTGTGTCGTAAGTGCCTCTTCGAAGATGCATATCCTGAAGCCAATCAAGCAGAAAGTGGAGCACAATATTCCGGTCTGTGCCATCTACAACTCCGTCTCCATGACCATCCTGGTGGCAGCTGGTCGCAACATCCATATCTACGATGCCAGAACAGGCGCGCTGCGCAATGAATTCTACGAAATCGTTCCACATGAGATCACGTCCGTCTGTCTCGACCACAGGCAACGCAAGTTCATCGTCGGTACCGCGGGTGGCCAGGTGCAGGTTCACAATTATCTCAACGGAGCGCCGATGAAGACGTTCGACTTTAAACATGATCGTGACATCAGTGCCCTCCTGTACTGCAACGAAGACAAAGTACTCATAACAACTGGGTGGGACCGTCGCGTGTGCATCTACGACGAGACCCCCCGAGAAGCCGTGTCACTGCTGCGGATGGTGAACGGCGCGCACGAGCGCGACATTGGCTGCCTGGGCTTTTCGCACCGACTGTCACTCATCGCTACCGGGTCGGCCGACTTCACTGTGCGGCTGTGGGACTTCCAGCTCGCCAAAAAGGTGGCAGTTCTCCGGGGCCACACCTCTGAAGTGGGGTGCGTCGCATTCTGCGATCCGTACGCCTTGCTTCTGTCGGCCGATAGCTTGGGCAACATCTTCTTTTGGCACGTGCGCCCAAACGGGAAAAGCAACTTAAACTCCAGACGCAATTTGTGTGCTGTGCTCAAGAACGCAACACCCAAATCCGATCCGGAAATCCTTGCAGCCGAAGAGGAGGCCCAGCTTGCTGCCGAACGAGCTGCGAACGGGGACGAAATACACGCTGGCGCGGCCGAATCCAAAGTGAAAGGTGAAGACGTGTTCTTGACGGCACTCGCCACAGACGATGATGAGAGTCTCATTGAAGGCGCCGTGCCCGTGAAGGAAGAGGAAGACTCGGCCGACATTGCGTCGGAGAACAACACCCGCAGCAAATCTCAGCGAGTTTTCATGGCCGCGGTCATGTCCATGGTGATCGTGCGGCTGACGCGTGCTGAATTACGGGATCAAGAAGCTGCATACAAAGCTTACAAGAACGAACTCGCTCGCCAGGCTCTGCTGGACTCCAGCATGAATGGTGGCGAGAACCACCACGCAGCGGCGGTTAAACGCAGCCGTGAGGTGCTGCCAACCCCTCGTGGCACTTCCTCGAAGTCGGCCGCCAAACCTGCGGAAGGTGGTGCGGCGAGCGACGCTGCTTCCAGCGACGCACAAGCGAGTACGGAAACTCCCGTCACCAATGCGGACGATGCTAGTGCCGGTGATACGGAGGAGAAATCGAGTGACGCGGACGCTCAACCTTCGACCACGAATGAGGGTGCCAGCACGGAGGACGACGACGAAATCGTCACTCTGTTGTATACTGGTGACGACGTTGGCGTACTAAGGTGCTGGGATCTCACCCAGTTTCTGAAAGAGTTGGAGACAACTGCCGCCATTCCAGACGAGGAAAAACTGCCCCCGAACCAAGCCGGCTACAACCCGAGGCGCAGGATTGTAGACAACATCAAACACGCAGCAAACGATGGCAGCCCTGTCCAAGTGAACGATCCCGACGGCGCATCCGATGATGCGGCCATTACGATGAGCGTTTCTGCTCCTCGATCGTTGTCGGCCATTCCTCGACAAAAGCCCAGCCCGCCCAAGAAAAAAAGTTCACGAAAGCGTGGAAATTTCAAGTCTGTGCGCATGAACAATAGCACGCAACGTAAAGAAAAGGCAGAACCCAAGTCGCCGTCCGCTTCGGAGGAAGTCCCCGTGGTCGACATGTCCCCGGATTCGCCGTTGATGTACGACTTTCCGTGCCGAAGCGCTTGGCAAGGGCACAAGGACTGCGTTCGTTCCCTAGAATCCATCGAGCGACCACGATGTTTGCTGACAGCATCGCAAGATATGTCCGTACGCCTATGGTCTCTGCGCGGCATTCCATGCGGAGTTGTCGCTGAGCACCGCAGCTCCAAACAAGTGCAGAAAAAGAACGAGGCGTACAACTTTCCTGTAAGCCGCACTTTCGAGGAGGATCTGCGTGCAGCGGAGGCCGAAGAAGTGTTGGCCAAAATCGGGTCCAAGGAGGCTGCCTCTGCCGAGCTATCCAAGCAGGAGCAGGACAGGGAGGAGAAGCACAAGGAATGGCAAATAAAGAAATTGCAAGAAGAGGAATCTCGGCGCAAAGCCGCTGAAGGCAAGCGACCGACACCGATCCGTAGGAAGTCTGTTCGCCACCACCCAGCGCAATCGCCAGAGCAGGCAGAAGCCAAAGTAGAGCCGGAGGTGCCAAAGGTTGCTAAGCCGCGCAAGAAGTCTCCAAAAATCAGCACGGCTCCAAAAGTGCGGCCGAAGCAGCGTCAAAACATCTTGGGACAGCTTGCCGCGTCCAAGGGTCCCGAGAGTGCGAGCCGGTGAGTGTCTTGACCGTTATAAATGCTGAGCCATGTGGTCCCCCATCCCTCATTTATGACTGCTGTGGTTATTGATAGGCATGTCGCCAACATTAAGCTTCGCGATGAGAGCGACAAAGAAAGATACGAGCGTCTGAAGGAAATTCCGAAATCCTTTCAGCGGCTGCAGTCCGTTCCTGTTTCAGCGTACAAGAATTTTCTTTCTGAATGGCGTCGAGCGCCTGGTGGCCCGGAGGCACCAGGCAGCGGATCTACACGAAGCAAGCTCGAGCTGCAGCCTTCGCCGTTTTTGCAGCAGAAGCTTGGGAAGAAGCTGCTGGTGCCAAAACTGCCGTCTCAAGGCGTTCAACGCGCCGCAGCCGCCGCAAGAAACGGGCGCAACCGTCTTGCGAAGTTGAAGGACCCGATTCCACCAATTTCAGGTGAGCTCAGCTTCGACGGCTCCGAACTCAGTTCGCTGGGCAGTCCTCTCGGGTTCTCAGTTCCGGGAGAAACCACCAGCGATGCCACAGGTCTCCGCGCGAGAGGTCTGCAGAGTCCGTGGCGCATTAAAGGAGACGAGCTGCTTTCTCGTGTTGATTTGCTCGCCAGCAGCACGACAGAGCCCGAGGACGTGTCCACAAAGGCATTGCACGGGCGTTCCATTGTGGACGTTTTGCTCCATGAAGAGGAGGAAGGAAATGTGTTGGAGCGCACGCAAAGGGCGCTGTCGCGATTTGACCGTCTGACTGCTGAGACGGACACCGAAATGGAGTCCATCAACTTTTCCAAGCCCGAGTTCTTCGGTGGCTACAAGTATGAGGACGTGAAGAAACTCCGGCACATGATGAAAACGCTTGGCGTCGAGAGTGACGGAACTTTCAATTGGGACAAGCTTTCATCGTTGGAGGAGTGGGCGACACATCCTTTGCGCGACATGGTGTCAGCGCTGAATATCCAGAAGTCTGTTGACGCTTGGTGCGACAACATTGACTACATGGATCAACAAATCGCGGGAAGGAAGAAAGAAGCAGAAGAAGCTGAGCGGCGACGTCGCCTCGCGGACGCCAACTCTGGCGTCGACAAGAAGCGAAAACATTTCGGTCCTTACACCATTAAGGAGGTGCTTGAGTTGAAGATGCTCTTCGATTCAATGGATGAGGATGGATCTGGCGAAATAGACGCCCAGGAGTTTTTGTCCTCTCCCGCTTGGCAATCCTCGCACCTTTGCACTACCGCGAGCACAGTTTTCAACACCATTGATGCTGACCATGACGGCAAAATCACGCTCGGCGAGCTTTTAGCCATCACTTTCCCAGGCGCGAAATCGTCTGAACGAAAGGCTATGAAAGAGTACCTAGACGTTGTCTCCGTAACGAAACCCGTTGTCAAGACCCGCGAGCGCAGACTCGACAAAGTCGAACTTGAAGAAATTGAAGAAATGTTCCGCGTTTTCGACTTGGATGGCAACGGCACTGTCAGTATCAACGAACTCATCGAAACTTTGAAGATGATGGGATCGTACGGTCAAGACTTGCTGTCAATCGAGGATTTGGAGAAAATTGCCGCCAAGTACGACACTGACGGAGACAAGGACCTCAACTTGCAGGAGTTCCAAGAACTCATGAAGGTGCATTACCTGAACACCGAACCAGGATTTGTGTGAGGATTTGTTTGCGGACGGGTTGCAGCGACGAGCATATGAATGCCTGTGCACTGGAACCGCCAGCAACGAGCAACACAAAACACAATAATATTATTTATGCCATCAACCAACCACAGGGCAACGTGCACGTGTGTTGTGTGCTTCGTCAACTGAAATCTTTGAAGGTGTCTCGGTCTATTGCTCGTCATCATCCTCGAAGAACCTTGTTCTTGTCCGTTTCGACTTGGCGCCTGAACTTTGCTGGTTACTTGACTCCTCAGTATCTCTGCGTTTGCCACTGACCGGCCTTTGCTTGAAAACCATTGTCTTCCCTTGCTTTCCGCCGTCAGACTTCAGGCCCTTCGCCTTGGCGTACTCAATTCGTCGAGCTTGGCCCACCTTCTTGCGGACGAAGTCGCTCTCCTTCTTGGCTTGCGACATCGACGCCTTCAGTTTCTTCTCTCTGACAATGCGTTCGTAACGCATTTTTTCTGTAAGGTGGCTCCACTGACGTTGGCAAGAATTATTGGGGTGCAATGGGAGCATGAAGGACAAAAAAAATATGAGAGTGGTGTATGAATAGTGACGTATGAAGTGCTGCATGGGCTGCAATGCATTCTGCATTCTGTTAATGCGGTGTCATACCTTAAATTTGGATAGGTACTTCAACGTCCACACATCTTCCCTGTAGAATCGCTTCTTTCCACCTAACATAGTACCATTCAAGAGTGCTACTACTCTCTTTGCCTGCAGTTAGTTCAATGCACACAAAAACATTGTTCAATGCCTGCGGGGCGCTCGGGCAATCAGCTCGGGTGCTGGTGGTAGCGATACGAACCTCCTTCTTGCTCGCAAACTCGACCCATCCTTCAGTGTAACGTTGTTTTCTGTTTCCACCTTCTTTGCGTCGCCTGCGGCGCACTGTTTCATCCTCCGGGGCAAGATAAATGCGCGTGATGTCCGCGTACTGTTGCAGCAAATGCCGCACTTTGTCAGGTCTCATGTAGGGTGGCGGTCTATTGATGTACACGACGCCACGCTTTGCGGTCGCGCTCTTCAGCAACCGTTTCGCTATCTTCTTCTGTTTAGCTTTACGGTCCGAATCATTTGCCGCGCTCGTAGTCTCGCCGGAGTCGGTTTCTGAACGAATACTTTGCTCACTGGCCTCAGCCGCGTGGGTGGTTTCGTCTTCGGAGCTGTCGGACATCCTGCACTGCGCGCTCGCAAAAGCCAAGGCTTCTGACAGTGAAAGGGCACCGTAGCTTTAGTGCGTTCCAGTCCGCCAAAACAGATGAAGAAAATCAACAGTCAAAATGTCAGTTGCAACATATTCCTGCTCGCCAACGGCACTTGGAAGCGCCCGTGGCAGCGACCACAGCAGCGTCAGAATGCTCCCACCAGGTGGCTTCGCGAATTGTTGATGGCTTCACATCGCTGATCGGGCACCTCCTCCTTTCACACCGGCGCATCGCGGCACGATCGCGAGCGACGCCTTTACTGTTGATCCACCCCCAACCCCGGCACGGTGCAACCTGTCGGGACCACAGAGGGAGCAAGACCATTGGTCGAAGACGGCGCTTGTGTTGGCAATGGCAACGACAATGACGACGACGACAATGACGACGACAATGATGATGAAGACGGCGACAGCGACGATGATAGCGACGACGACGACGACGAAGCAGTGTGTATTGTATGCATTGTACTGCGATGACGAGCACGACGACGGACCGTATCGAACTCGAGATCTCGATTATGCCATAAAGTATTGGGAACGCGACTCACGAACGTACTATGCGACGGACGACGACAAGGCAACGACGACAACGATGACGATGTGGACGGCAGCAATGACGCTTTAATGGCGACGTCGACCTATCGATGACGACGAGGAAAGGGACGACGACACGCTGCGACGCCGGTGTTTCACTGGTTTGTGGCGGCGAAGCTCTGTACAACCGGGTCGAGACAGAAAAATGCTGTCGGGATCTTTGCCTCTTTGTATTCGTTTGTGTGCACCGTGCTGGACTTGCTGCCTGCTGCCGAACGGACAACCGACCCCGACTTCTTCGAAACACGCAACAGACATGGCAGTGTCCGCCAACCTTCGTGTACGTCACTCGATGCTTGCCCCGTTCTGCGCTGCTGCTGACACTACGGCGCAACCGACCATTGATCCGGCCGGTGTAATTTGTTCTATGTGCAGATATCTGACGAACTCAAGGAGGCATTCCTTGCAGCTCAAGATGGTTCGCAGCGATACCTAGTGGTGCGCATCGAGGCCGAAGTCTTGAAACTGGCAGGCGCTCACGCTCCCGGTTCCAGCGAAGAAGATGACTTCGGAACCATCATCGACAACGTTGCCGAGCACGAGCCCTCATTCGTGCTCTTCCGCAAAGACCTCAAGGAAGGTTCCGAAGAGCGAGCTTGGACGCTGATTTCGTGAGTGCTGCGTTGTGTGCACTCTGTAGAGTGTGTGCGTCTCACACAGTGAACCACATGGGCTTACATGGCATATCTTTTCGTGTGTGTGTGTGTGCCTCGCCGAATTCCGCAGGTATGTTCCCGACACGTCGAAGGTCCGCCAGAAGATGCTTTACGCTTCATCCAAAAAGGATTTGCTGCTCAAACTTGGAGCGTCCCTGTTCACTGAGGATGACTTTTACGTCGGAGAAGCCAGCGACTTGACGTACGACGGCTTCTCGCATTCGCTCCGCAAAGCAACCGAGGCCGAGCGCGCCGAATTGCTCACGGAGGCCGAGGCTGCGGTGCAAGCCGAAGCCGAGGAGTCTACGGCCAGCCCCGCTCGCGGTGGTGGTGGTGCCGTCCCGTTTGCATTCGATGACGAAGTCAAGGGTGCGCTGGAGGCCTTTGCCGCCGGCGACCGCAATGCGGTGGAGATCAAGATCCACCCGAAGAAGGAAATCTGCCAGCTCGGTGCGCTTGATGGCTCCACCGCGAAGGGAGACCTAGAAGCCGGCATCGTCCCCGAGGAGCCACGCTTTTACCTGCTCAACTACGATGGGCGAAAAACGTTTGTTTACTGCTGCCCGGAGAACTCGAAGGTACGCACCATGCACCGCAGTGTCGAGTGCCTCCGCCGCGCGCTGATGTTATGCGTTGTGCTCCGCATGCGTCATTCCAGGTTCGCAGCCGAATGCTCTACTCCACGTGCAGAGCCACAGTCATCGCGAATGCCAACGAAGCTGGGATTTCCTTTGACAAGGTCCGTGTTGTTGGGTTGTCTGCCTGCGGATCGTCCATGCGTGGTTGCTCCGTTCATTGCTCATCGTCGGTGTTCTGCGGCAATGCTTGCAGTCGACCGAGATGCGGGAGCCTCAGGAAATCAACGAATGCCTTGAAGTTGACGAGGCGCCCGTCCCGAACCAAATTATTAAAGAAGTTTCTCGTGCTTCGCGCGACACGCGCGGCAAACGCCGTCTTAGAAAGAAGTTCAACTGGTCTTAAATTTGAGAAGCAGGTCCTTGCTCACCCATGCCGATGCCGGTATCGTACCATAACAATTATGGCATAGCAGCCACTCGAAATACCAAATACCAAATGGGTCTTTGACAAGGCTACTTTGGTACGAAAATTGACAACGCAAGGCACCCTGTGACTGAGCAAGGCACCCTGTGACTGAGCAATGCACCCTGTGACTGAGCAAGGCACTCTCGTACACTGTGTATGGACATTGTTGTGCCTTGCATTGTCATTGAAGTGTACGAGAGTGCCTTGCATTGTCATTAAGTGCACGAGAATGCCTTGCTTTGTCATTGAAGTGTACGAGAGCTACGAGAGTCCCTTGCATTGTCTCAAATCAACGATGAACTTTCGCTTTACTACAGGCTGTGTACCGACAGCAGTGAGTGAGAGTGAGTGAGTGAGTGAGTGAGGGCGGCGTTGTGAACTGGCTGTCACCCACTCACTCACAGTCACTCACTCACTCACTCACTCACTCAACTCAACGCTCCATCGTTCGTTCGTTTGTTCGTTCGTTTGTTCGTTCGTTCGTTCGTTGACTTCGTTGACTTCGTTGGCTTCGTTCGTTCGTTGACACTGCGTTCGTTCGTTCGCTCGTTGACACTGCGTTCGTTCGTTGACACTGCGTTCGTTCGTTGACACTGCGTTCTTAACCTTCGTTCTTTACCTTCGTTCTTTACCTTCGTTCCTTCGTTCGTGGTTCGTTCGTTTGTGAGTTTGCTCCTTCGTCCCGTCGCTCTGCCCTCCTTTCGTCACGTTCGTTGGCTCGTTGGTGCGTTGGTGCGTTGGTTTGTCCACCTGTGGTGCGATTGGGCGGGGCCGGGTGAAGAGCTGTGCTCGGGTTTACGGATATCCACACCTCAACCATAGAGAAGGCTCCGTCCACTTTGTTTGACACGATTGTACATGCTTGGCTGTGTGTCTCAATGCGCGCGCGGTGTGCATGGGCATTGACCGCGTGGCGCAGACACTATGTAGCTCGGGACGTCTGGAGTTCATGACAACCGTTCGAGGGTACTTGGATACCAGAGAACTAGTTGTGCATGCATTACAAAAGCCCGGGAACTAATTCGAAGGAAAAGTTGAGAGAGGACTTTGCCTGCCGCCCAACCGTGTGACACTTATCGTCGGTGTCGCTGATAATCATGGATCCCCATGCCGCATTCGACCTTTTCGATGCTGACCAGGACGGTCGCATTACTCGCGAAGAACTTCTCAAAGCCATGGAGACCATCGGAATGCGACCGACCGATGAACAATTGAGCCGTTTGATTAACGGGGCTGACGCTAGTGGAAATGGTCATGTATCCAGAGAAGATTTTGTCAACCTTATTTCGCGAAGCCAACCAGTGGTTCGTTGCTTGCCTGCATCCCTTCCTGCTCTATCTTCACGAACACTCCAGCCTTCAATAGAATGGCGCGCGCGATGGTCGCAATGGAGTTGCCGATATGTCCGACGTCTTTATCTATATATGTGGGACTGCTTTGCACTAGGTCCCGGAGGCTGACCTCGTGGCGGCGTTCAAGATTCTGTCACAGGATGATGAAAACACAGGATTGGTTGAGGTCGCAGTGCTCAAAGACGTCATGGCGTACGTCGGCGTTCAACATGTTGCACTTTTGCTGGTTAAGTTTCAATGTTTTACGCCGCTTTTCGTGCTGCTGCACTTGTGTTTGTGTGTAGATCGATAGGCAAACGACTTGATAGCGCAGAGCTTGAAGACATGCTTCACGATTGTGCTCCGGAGGTTTGGCGTCGCAACAGTCGCTCTGTATCTGCTGCGCGAACGAAACTCACTGGTCTTTGCTGCCCTGTGTCCCCAATAGACTGCGAACGGCAAGGTTGACTACCGCGCCTTTGCAAAGAAGCTGGTGTCATGAGCTGTTCTCATACGACATTGGAATGCGCAGCATGCGTGTCGAAGTTATGCATCTGTAACTGTGACTAAAAACTAAAGTTATATCCCACCAAAACGTTGTCGTTGCGAAATCGTGCAGCAAACAGTGGCGCCTACAACATGTGACAACCGTCGAAAAATATTGATTGCGGCGACAGCCGGGTTCAACGGACAATCCCACGGGGCCACTCGACGGTGTTATTCTGCCACTTTCTCCGCGGCCTTACGCTCCAACTTTTCCAATTTGACCTGCGCACCAAGAAAGCAATGGGCGTCACGAACACTGCGAATGCGACAAAAAAAGAATCACGACAGGCACAAACCGCATGCGTTGGGTGGGTAATATATGTCGCAGCACCCTCGCCACTTTTCCGCTGCTTCGCTGATACTTGCTTGGCGCTGTATCGAAGAAGTTGCTTCTTGTCTGTCATTGGGCCGATAATTTTCCGCTTCAGCCATGTCTTCGATGGAATGACGTCGAGGAATGTTGGCTCTGCTGCAATTTTCTCCCAGATCTAAAATAAATAATCGCAGAGAAACACAATCAAAGAGTCAAAGACAACGACAGACGCATTCATAAAGCCGAAAAATCATCAACAGTCAGTGCAGCATCGCCGCGGCATTGATGGCTGTCGTAATTACCTGCCGGGTTGCCAGAGGGGTCGGGTGAACCTCCCTCAATATGCTATGAACGATTCGAAAAGCCATGGTGCAGTGCGCAGCTAGATTCCAAGAGCGTCAGCAACGCGCTGCTTTCAGTTTTGCCGGAACAAACGACAGATTTGGTGCTTCCAATTTTTCTGGCTCGCGGAATCAAATGCGGTGTCACACACTGCCATTCGTGCAGGGCCCGTTTTCTTGCGGTCTAACCCAAGCACAGCCATGCACAGCTCGTTACCCACGTTTCGTTGTTCATCTCGGCAGTCTAATGTCGATGCCCCCTCCTTCGCGTTCTTCACACGCCCCTTAGTTCCCGCAAGGCAGCACGCCACGCCACGCCACGCCGCATGAAACCTAGTCGATCACAACAACGGCAATGACGGCGATGACAGATGCAATACCCCCTCCAATACCAACAGCAACGACGCCGGCGCCGGCAGCGGCAACCCAGGCGAAGAGCAGCAAACGAAGAGCAGCAGCAACAGCAGCGACGCAACGACGACTGCGACCACGAGCAAAACGAACGAACGAACGAATGAATGAACAAACGAACGAACGAACGAACGATGGACGGCGAATGGCGACGGACGACAAATGAACGAACGAACGAACGAATGAACGACGAACGACGAAAAAGACGAAGAACGGCAACGCGGCCACGCAACAACGACGTCCAAAATCAATACAATCCTACAACGCGATATCTCTTCCTCTCCATAGAACAGTGAACATTGTATCCTTATCAAGGATATCACCGTCGTCGTTGCTCTGTTTTGTCGTTCGTTCGTTCATTCGCTTGGAAGTTCGTTCGTTCGTTCGTTCGTTCGTTGGAATCCCGTTTCAAGATACTACGTCGCAAGTCAAGTGGAAGCGAACGCAGTGTAGCGTAATGTGGTAAAACACTTTTTTCTTGGTGGCGATTCAGCGATCGATCGATGAATGACATCGTCCCAACAGCGATTCCCAACAACAATGAACGATGCGATTGCCAAATAAATGCATTCGCGAACAGCAATCCCCAACAACAGCGATGCGATTGCCAACAGTGATTACCTCCACCAGCGATCGCCACAGCAACTGCGATTCCAATAGCGATTGCCGCTCGAAGCAATTACCAAAATGCAATTAGCATACGAACAGCGATTACCAACAGCGTTTATTATGATTGGACCCCTTGCCAGCACGTGTACATGAACTTCAACAGGACTGTGCATCTAGGAATACTGAATGAGGAATGAATGCCACCTTGAAATCGCGGAATGTACGAAAAGCCTTGTTGTTGTGTTGTTCCAACGCAGCTGGTTGCGATGAGCACGCTCCCGGTATTGTAGAGGACATGTCGTGACATGCAAGCGTCATACCAGCAAGCAGTCTACCCAGGCATGTAATTGGAGTCTACTGCATGGCCTGCAAACGCGAGCTTCAATCCCTACGTGGTGTCGGAAGCAGACGCTGGTTGGGACAAAAAGTAAGGTTGACACTTCAGTGGTATGCTGTATCATTGTAATGTTAGGTTGCACGTAAATCTAAGCGTGTGGAATCTATCAACTGTATGTAACAAAGCAGTCACAGGAAAGGCCTCGATGGTTCAACGCGTGAGTAGTCCACTCCGAGTCTGGTTTTGAGAAACACAACAGGATAACGACGATGCGATCTCATGCTGTTGTGTGTTGTGTGGAGACTGGACGTCTTCGCGGTGCCTCCAAGAAATCTAGTTGGTAGAGGCGTTGTGCGCATCACCATCGTCGCCAGCGTCCTCGTCAGACGCGTCAGACGATGAATCTTTGACAGCAGCAGCAATGTGCTCGTCGCTATCCAAATCCTTTTCAACGTCACCGCTGGTTTCCTCACTCGGCTCCGCAGGAGTTGCCTTGGTGATGGCGAGATATTTGGACGGGGTTCGGCGACGCCGACCAATAGACGTCTTCTGGCGACAACAATGATACGCCTGCACGGAACAATATGAAAGCGTCAGTCAACAATGTTCGGTTGTTGGGGACATTCATGCGAGCTAGTTCGAGGCAATAACATACCGCAACATGGATGATTAAGGACACTACCAACAAGCCCACGGAAGCGAAAAAGGGTGTTCCAGCGATTATGCCAACGGCGTTTTCGTCATAAATGTTCGTATGCAGCTCGGACGCGACAATCAGACCAATCATAGTGGCGACGGTGAACGTGGATTGCAATTGAGCTTGCTCCTCCGGCTCCGCGTGCAAACTCGCAATGGTGGGCAATGCGGGTAGGGCGAAACCGTACGCGATCCCAATGATCAAGAAACCTACCCAGAACGCTGCGACGTGGTAGGGTGATAAAAGCCCAACCATGAGGTTGCCAAGGGCTGCGGCACTGACGCCAATACCGAACGTTGTGTAAGACTCGCCTCGCACGTTCGCGACTGTCCAGTAATTCATAATGTATCCGGCAATCGTTGCGCATGACTGACAAAATAGCGCGAGGGACGCATTTGCTTGGATCCAGTCCATTTGCGCCAGGAGGTACGAGGTGGAAATCATGAACGTTCCTCCGAACGCACAGTACATCAGGATGACGCTCAGCGTGAACAGCCTGAGAAACTTGGATCTTCCCACAATGCAGCAACCTGCACATGGGTTGTTCCGGATGGCTTGCGCCAAGGGCTTGCGTTGAACCTTGCTCGCAGCCCCGCGATTGAGTCGCCGCAAAGGCGACGGCACTGACGATGATGGCGAAGACGAATCAGCGGGACTCGGCGTTGGGGTTTCGTTGTCATCACCGGTGGTGCCGGCGGTTGCGTCGGTGTCGCGTGCGCCGAGCGTCTCTTGTGCAACAAATACGAAGAGAAGTGTCGTAACGACGGCAACGCCAGCAAACCCCGCCCATACCAGGGTGTAGTCGGTGAGATCAAGCGACAGGATGTAATAGCCGATTCCAAAAGCGATGATTGAGAACAGGGTGCGGACCGCAGCATAGCTGGTCATGCCTAACCCGCGCGTTGATTCGCTGGTCATGTCCGCCACCATGGCCGTGACAAATGGAGACACACCCCCTGTCACCGGATTCGTCAATCCTTGGATGACAGAGGACACAGTGATGAGTATCAACGTTGTTCCATTGTCAATATAGCTATTCAAGGCGAGCAGCCCAAAGGCCACAATGAGTGCAGCTGACCCCACAATCATCACGAGGCGCCGTCCACTTGTGTCGGCAACGATGCCGAGGAAGAAAACGCTGCATACCTTCAAAGCATACCCCATAGCAGTTAGCCAGCCTTGGTTGCGCGTTGCCTCTCCAATGACATAGTTTCGATCGTAGCAGTACAATGATCCAGACCAATTAGCGGTCAGTGCTTCCCCAATATCGGTCACGTTGGATGTGTCGCAGCTTACAGCCGTTCTCAAGTAAGATATGTAAATATCCTGTCGACATAACCACACACAAAGTCATGGTGACGGTCCGATACCAGTGCAGATGGTCATGCTAGGCAGATCAAAACCCACAGTTTCGTCGAACAGCATGAAGCTGTAAATTCCGCCAGCCAACAGCACGCGCCACAAGGTCTTGTAGGAGCCCAATATTCCGCATACTTGCTGGCGAAAGTCTGGCATTGCCCCTTCTTGAATTGCAAGCCAGTAGCCTCTTCTTGATAAATGTGGGCTTTGCTCCCAACTTGGCGCTTACATGCTTGCTTGGTTGCGAGAGTGGCCCAAAATATTCCGCACTTTTACATTCACCGTCGTGAAGCGCGTCAGAAAACGTAGAACGTTGCAAAAAGTCGTCTATCGTCGCAATGGCTGAACGAATGCCATGCCAAATTGCAACCCAAAGATAGTCCAACTACGACCGCGGTAATTGCCCACAGATCTTCACAACCACCCATACACCGCTCCAGGAACAGCAGCAGCAGCAGCAGCAGCAGCTACACCACCAGCATGATAAAATGACGAGGCGAGACGAACCAAGGCTGCATGCAACAGATGAAAGAGACAAACTACAACACACATCCACCAGAACAAGCGAAGCGCACAAGCGCACAAGCAAGTGTTGTTGCTGTCTGCTGTGATGATAACAACAACGAAGTGAAAAATTGTCGTTCGTTGGTCTCAAATTATCGTTCGTCGTTCCTTCGTCGTTCCTTCGTCGTTCCTTCGTCACCGAACGAACGAACGAACGAACGAACGAACGAACGAACCAACGAAGTCAACGAACGAACCAACGAAGTCAACGAACCAACCAACGAACCAACCAACGAACGAAGTTTTCAACGTTTTCAACGTTTTCGAAGTTTTCAACATTTTCACTGAATTATACCGTTATTCAAAATAGTCACAATCGAAGTGAATATTTCTCACTATACTGTACATTATACCTATTATCGATCACCGCACAACCGCTATCCCAAAATTGAAAGTTTGAGAGTCAACCGCGAACATTTCATTGGAAGACTTCGATTCGAGTTATAGTGGTTGGGAATATATACAATATACAGTATAGCGATTCGAATATCATTACAGTGCGCCGACGCTATGTTATTTTGTGAAGCAGAGAACTGTAAAGTTAATATTTTGTTGCATCTTCAGGTCGAAATAACGGTAGAATCCACTTGAATTTGCAGTGCGCTGTGAGTGAGTGAACTGTGAGTGAGTGAGTGCGCTGGGAGTGAACTGTGAGTAAGTGAGTGAGTGAGTGAGTGAGTGAGTGAGCTGGAAGGGAGCGACCAGTGAGAAACGTCAGCCATAGCGCACTCACTCACAGTCACTCACAGTCACTCACAGTCACTCAGCGAACGAACGAACGAACGATCGAACGAACGAACGAAAACGAACTTCGATGTCGTTGTCGTCGTTCGTCGTTCCTTTGTCGTTCCTTTGTCGTTCCTTTGTCGTTCATCGTTCGTCGTTCCTTTGTCGCTCCTTTGTCGTCCGTCATTCGTCGTTCTTTTGTCGTTCCTTTGCCGTTCCTTTGTCGTTCCTTCGTCGTTCCTTTGTCGTTCATCGTTCGTCGTTCATCGTTCCTTTGTCGTTCCTTTGCCGTTCCTTCGTCGTTCCTTTGTCGTTGTTGAATTGATTATTTATTGTGAGTGCCGTGTTGGTGGTGGTTGTGGCGGCGGTTGTTTTAGTGCTGTTGTCCTTTTCTTGTATCGTCGTCGTTGTCGTCGCTACTATTGATCCGCCGTCGTTGCTTTCCGTGTGTTGGATCATTGTTGTCTCCACCTATCTCCAAGTCTGTTGCGTCGTCGTCGTTGTAGTACTGCTGGAAAGAAACGGATTTGATAGCCGTCCTTGAGCGTGTGGCGTCGCCGCGGTGAGGTTCGGTCCCGAGAATTGGTCCTCGTCGCTTTTGAAACGGGCAGTTTTTGTTTTGTCGAATATTGTGACAAGAAGAAGGATACGAGTTCGATAATGTGAAGAGTCCGAGCAAGATTTCCACAGCGCGCGGACAGTCGCTCCGTCGCGAAACTCACCATGAGTGTGACACCTCACCGTGGGTCACGGGCTTCGTCGCCGCAACTGCTGACGACGACGACGATCGTGAGCCCGAAGAGAAACAGATCCGCAAATGGTGCCACGCGTCACACTGGCGCCTGGGCGATGGCATCGCTGCACCACCCAAACGCTGACCGATGCGTCGCCAACGTTCCCGACACGGTGGTGTTCAAAGACTCCACCCCGCAAACGTGGATTTTCACGTCGAAGCGAGGCGAGGTCATGCGCAAACGGCAGATGGAAGCGACGTCGATATTGGCTCGCTTCCGAGCCCACACCAGCTGCATTATTCGCTACGAATCCACAGAAACCCCGCACCAGGTCGAAATTGCCGAGCTCCACGACCTGCTGAAGACAGTGCCAAAGAACTTGGCAGCCGTGCAAGTCCCAATCAAGAGTAAGGGAGGATCTGCGACCATCTTTCGCAACGAGTACACGTTGCAGAGTGCCGAGCGCGACGTGTCATTCAACACTTTCCAAATGCTGAATTGGTCAGAGTCCGACAAACGCTCGGGCATGCCGAAGCTGGACCCCGTCATTCGTTGCAAGAACAAAGCGTTGTCCTCCAAGTTCGATAAGGTGACGCAGGGCATCGTCAACTTCATGGAAAAGTCACAAAAGTGCAAGGTGCTGAGGGCCATAGTCGAATACATGATAGATGAGGACGAAAGTCCATGGGTGCTGTGGATTCCAGAGGTGTTGACTTTCGAAGGACCGGCCGCAGATGATCTGCTGAGCTCCTCTCTTCGCTCACGCAGTACTCGAACCAAGGGTTGGAGCAACAACGAACTGCAAGAGAAGGCTTTCAGCAACCTCGATCAGACGGTGCACGCGCAAATTGCTCGGGGATCGTTGCGGTCGAGTCAACGCAAGCAGCGGCCCACCACCCGCGATCGCTCCGGTAGTTTAGAGCCGGAAGAGGATCCGAACGAGTTTGCCCGTCAGCTCGGAAACGCCGCGAAGCACCTCCGTGGCCGGAGCAACAGGGAGCGCAGCAAGGATTTCCGCACTCGGAATGAGCTTGCCACCGACACGTCGATGGCGTTGAAGCCCAGAAATGCAAGCCCGAGTGGCTCAGGTCCAGGATCTCGCCAAAGCTCTCGTGCCGGCATGCCTTCACCATTCCGTTGCATGGGGGACTTTTGTAGCTTTTCCATCGAGGACCCTGACGGGCTTACCGACACGCACGTCCACAGTGGCCACGTGCAAGTCGGCTTGGATCCGGGTCACCGAGGTGGTGTCCTTCACGGACCGCCGGGAACGTCGACGGCGCACAATCCCAAAGGGAGTGTTGGGCTAGTCACGCGAATTCTGTCCAACTACGAGGCTCAAGCGCTCAAAAGCTCCCCGAACTTCTTTTCTGACATCACGCACTTGCTAGAGAGTGAAGATGAAGACAAGAAAATGTACAGCGTGACAAGAAAGTCGGTTGTGCTTGCACGGCAGGAGCGACGGCGCGGCGCTCGCCCGTCGACCAACAGCGACGAGCCCGGTCGTCGCTTCATGCGGGCGACCCACTCTCGACTGCGATACGAAAAGCATGAAGCCACCACCGGGGGCTCCACTGTGGACGGGCTGACGCACGCCAAGTATTACGAGCGACTCAATGTCTGCAAGGTGTGCTTCCTCGTGTACACCACGCTCGACCGAGCTCGGGAGGCCCTGAAAATCCAAGAGGCCCGTTTAGCTGGCGGATTTCCAGCAGTGCCCACCGAGGCGGAAACGCGCCGAACTGGTGGGACCCTTCAACGGCCCGCCACCTATGACGGGGGTTCGGGGGCGAAGGCTATTCTCGACCGAAAGAAGTCAACAGAGGAGGAGAAAGTTGCAGCCCAACCAGGTGGCGGCCACGTCGACGATGTCATCAATCTGGAGAATTACTTGCGAGGCGTCAAAAAGAAAAAGAAGAAAAAGACACGGACCAAACGCCACAAGCAGAATGCAGCCATCGATGCTCTTGGGGACGCCAGCAAGCCCCGCTACGTGGCGAGCATTCTCGTGGTTGACGCTGAGGACGATGCAGCGGCAAAGGCCAAGCAGTTGTTGCTCAGCAAAGGATACGAGGTGGACTTGGTTGACGATGGGCACAAGGCACTGGAAATGATCGAGAAACGAGGCTTTCTGAACCAGCGCTACGACGCCATTCTTATGGGTCGCAATCTGCCAACCCTGGACGGAATCGAGACAACGAGATTGATTCGCAAGAGGGAAGCCCGTGACAAGGCCAAGGAACGACGTGTCCCAATCATTGCGTACACGGCAGAAGCCCGTCAAACTGATCTGAGATTGTACATGGAGGTCGGTATGGATGGCTGTGTGTCGAAACCCGTGGAAAAGTTCGCCCTGTTCAACACAATGGCGGCAGCAGTGCCGCGGCACAACCCCACCAAAGCCCCTGGGCCACAAGAGATCCAGGATGCGAAAATTGATTCGCTGACTGGCGGCAAGCCAAAGCGGCCCGAGAAAGAGATCGCGGCCATTCCGTCGATTCGCAAGCAACTGCCACCGGCGAAGTCAACTGAGGAGCGAATCAAAGAAGCCATGGAAGGTGTTGGTGGGCGCAAAACGAACCCGAAAGACGGCGTCGAAGATGACATCCGCGGCGTGTTCCAATTGGATTCCGATCACAAGATCCCGTACTGCGTGGTGCAAGCGCGGCGAAAGGGTGCGGCAGGAGGAAATCAGCGAAAAGTTGCGCTGTTCCACTTGGTGGTGTGCCAGGATCTGTTCGACAACATGGAAATGTATCAAATTTTCTTTAGACCGCTCGTCCGGAAGTATCCGGGCTTGAGGGTGCTGGTGTTCAACTGGCCCGGCCAGGCATACACCGAATTCGACTCGGAAACGTTGTTCAACAATCGCTACTACGCCTATGTTCTGAAATCCATGTTGGACTACGTTGACGCAGATGGTACAAGGCAGTTCATCACCACAGGTGTCCCGTTTTATCTCCTCGGTTACGGTTATGGTGCCAACGTCGCCCTCACGTACGCCATTGAGCACGGCCATCCGTCAATGCGCGCCGTCGTGTCCATGAACGGGCACACATACGTTGGACCACATCTTGCAGGCGCAATGCACGATTGCGTGAACGTGTTCTCGTGCTGCCCGGAGAGTCGCCCTGACCTGCCATTGTATTTTTACACAAGATTCATTTTCTCTGGGGATTATTTGAAGAAAACATCTGCCCCGCTCGCGCTGAACTTGTACTCGGCAGTGCACAACCCCATCTCGTTGAAGGGCCGGATTCAAATTTGCAAAGGAGTTTTAGCCAACATTGACTTGCGTTCGCGCTTGGAGGAGCTCACATGCCCTGTCATCGTGGTGCAAGGAACTGACGATGCTCTGGTGCACCCCATTCATGTGAAGCCTCTCGCCAAAATGCGGGGAGGAGAGGTGCAGTCCATCCATACCTGTTTGAAAGGTCGCAAGCGCAGCTGTGTGATTTGGATCAAAGGCGGTCATGAGCTGTGGCAAGAGCAACGCAAAAAGGTGAGTTCATTGCTCGAACAACTCATGACTGGATACTACGAGACCAACGACGTCCCGGTGGCCCACATGGACACTGTTCTTGGGCCCACAAAAGAAGATCTCGCCGTCGCTGCCGATCTGCAGGAGAAGAACTTGCAATCAAAGGGGAACCGTGACTTGGCCGTGCGGGATGAAGCTGCTGGAGGTCGCGAAGATGACGGTGGTCCAGCTCCGACGGCCACATTTGAAGATGGTTTTATAGACACAGTTCTTGGGAAACTCACCGACGTTCAACGGCAGGAGAGAAAGGCTGCTTCGAAGGCGCAAATGAAGTTGATGGAGCGGCAGCGAATTTTGAACCAGCAAGCTCAGTATGCTGAGGAAGTATCGAGTAAACTGCAAACCGCGAAGAAAGGCAAAGGTGGCAAGCGGCGTGCACAACGCACATCTGGCAGTGCCACTGCAAGCCACGCCTCTGAAGGGGAACTTACTTCAGACATGAAGGGCACTCTTGATCCGGAGCATCCATCGTTCGAACTGCGCGAGTACACGACATACAAAGGAGGACCGAACAACAAGGTGCATCCGACAGACATGCCGGAAGTTCGCGAGTACATGAGTTGGCGGATCGCCCGAAACAAGACAAGGTTGTCTTTCCTGGAGCGAGCTGCGATCTGCGTGCAGCGAAGTTGGCGAGCTTATTTAGCACGAACACTTGTGCGCCGCATCCGCGTTCAGCGAGCTACGTTGTTCGTGCAGCGTGTTTGGAGAGGAGTGTTGGGCCGCCGTGAAGGCCGCGAGAGAACCCTTCTTAAGTGGGCTGCTGAGTTAGTGCAGCGAAATTGGCGTGGCTCTTACGGTCGAAAGGTTTTCAACAGAATGAAGGGAGAGCTTGCGGCTGCCATCTTCGTGCAACGTATTTGGCGTGGTCGACTTGGCCAGCTAATTGTCCAACGTCTTCGCCGACGACGCTACGTGAGCGCAACCAAACTGCAGAAGCTTTACCGAGCGCGGGCAGGACGAGCACGAGCGTTTGCACAAAGACGCAGTCGAAATGCCGCCATCACCATTCAGCGCATTTACCGCGGCAAAATGGGTCGCAGGAAAGCGACTGCAGAGCGACAGAAGTACATGTTCTCGCGAGCCCAGTCCACTGGCATTGAATTTGGGCGACAGATGTTGGTGGAGCACAAGTTGCATGCAACCAAATTGCGATCTGAGATCACGCTTTTGCTGCGCGAAAAGGCATCCGAGGAGGCATCGGTCGAACAGCTGCTGTACGAAGTGCGCCAATTTGAGTCTGCGGTTGAGGAAATGGAGCGGGAGATGGGTGAGCTGAGCAAGATTGAAGTGGAAGCAGAGGATCGACTCAATGAGAAGCAGCGCGTCGAGATTCGAGAAAATAAGGCGCGACTCGACCGCGAGTTCGGGGACATGCTGGGAAAAATTGCGGACCGCAAAGAGCAGCTGAAGTTGCACGAGAACACGCTCCAGACCATTGACCGCAAACGAATGAAGAAAGAAGAACAGTTGCGGGATTTGGAGCGCAAACTAGTTGTGCTCTTGGAGGAACAGCAAACGCAGCTTGCAGCAATTCAGTCGAAGCAGGCCGAACTCGGCACAAATTACCTGTCCGGTGGGCAAACAACGCTTGCTGTGAACAAGGACACGCCACTGCGAAAGGGCCCGAACGGTCAAATGGTCCCAGTGACCGGGCCGGGTGGCCAGGCGGTTGTAGGCTACCAAGGCCCAACCCCAATTCAGAAGCAAGAGGCTGCAAACCTCATGCAGTCAACAGAGCAACTCATGAAGTTCGGCTTCATGTCCATGTCTCTTACTTATTTCAGTTCTTTGAACATGATCAAAGCAATGAAGAGTTTCGGCGCGATGGACACGATCCTGGCGACCGCGAACAACAACATGACAACCCTGTCCGATCCCAACAGCTATCGCCCAGCTCCGAAGCCAGGCCAGCTTCCGGGAAGCGACGAGCTCAACGTGGCTGCCTGGAGCGTCAACGACGTCGGAACATGGCTTGAAACCATGGCTCTCGGCCAATACCGTGAGTGCTTTGCTGACGGCTCAGTGGACGGTTCTTTCTTGTACGACCTCAACGATGACGATCTCCACAACACGCTGGGTATCGAGCACAAGCTGCACCGCAAGAAGATCATCAACTCAATTCGGCGGCTGAAGTATGCCGAGGAAGAGCAAGCACGCAAGAAGCGAGAAGCCGAAGCCAGGCAAGCCGGTGGCGGCTCCTCCGTCAGCGGCAGCATGCCTCCCAGAGAGGCCAACGCAATTGCAGATGCAGCGTATGACGCCCGTCCTAATGGCTTGGCCCCAGACGAAAGCCAACTTGCTTCTGCAGAAGCGCAGCGCGAGCAGGATTTGATGACGCTCGACCCCGAAAAGCTCTTCAGTTGGGCTCGCCACGGCAAGTTTGGCAATATCACCAGGGTAAGTGTTTGTTTGTGCTTGTTGTGTTGGTAGTGGTGCTGTTGTTGTTGTCGTCGTCGCGGTTTGGAGGCAGTGGTACTTACATGATGTTCGGTTGGTTGCAGACTTTCGATGCGTTCCCAAACATTCGGTTCGATGCCGGTGTCATTCGTCGACAGTATTTGGAAGATTATGGCACGCAGTATTCTGACGAGTACAATTTGCAGCGACACGTCAACATGGTGGACTCGCAAGGCAACACTCTCTTCTTGGTCGCTTGCCAAAACGGGCATGCTAAGATCCCGAAGTATTTGCTGGAGAAGGGCGCAAACCCGAGTCACCAAAACAACCAAGGTCAAACGGCATTGCATTACGCGATGACGTATGGCTTTTACGAGCTCGGCTCGTGGCTCGTCGACTCCGTTGAAGGTGCTGGTGCCGATGATACATTAGTCAACAAGTTCGACCTCGGACCGTATGATGGTCTAACGCTCGAGTAGAACACATCCTGCCATCGTCGTCGGTAGCGCACCAAAGTAGTTTGTGAGAGGGCATAAACTTATTAGTTTTGAAAAGTAGTTAGTGCAATTGGTCAGTGCGTTTTTTCTTGTCTTGGATGACAACGCTGTCAGTTAGTAGTGGCGCCAATGTCCGCCTGGTTGGCCGATTTTGAGGTTCAGTCGAGCGCGAACAGATCAGTCTCGCCGTTCAACAGCGGAGATGGCAAGTCGCGTTCGTTGGACTGCGACTCGTCATCTTGCTCCGGCTCCGGAACCTGTGAACGCGCGCTTTCGCCGCCATCTTGTGTCGGTGTTGTCTGGGGCGTGCCTTCACCCGCTTCGTCCCTTTCCGGGGCTTCTCGCGCCGGTTGTCTTGCAACTTCATCAGACTCGCCTGCGAGGAAAGCTTCGTGCTCGCGTCGCCATTGTGTAATGCGCTGTTCGCCGAACTCCTGTCTCAGCTTGCGTTGTTGCTCCTCTTCTCTGGCTCGCTGTGAATTGAGGTGCGCAGACTGCTTCAAAGTTTGCTCCAGGCGCTCCTGAAGCGCAGCATCAACGGTAGCGCTTTCTTCGGTCGCGGCCGCTGCATCGGAGGAGGGTGTCTGTGCGTTCGACATCGCCATCAGGTGGTCTCGTTGAGCAGGCGTAAATTGCCTGTATGCTCCGTCAGGCAGCTCATCGTCACTGTCTACGTCCAGCACGGTGGAGGGTGGGGATTGCTGCGATTCCGACGTGGAGTGAGCTTGGTCTACGACGTTTGTGTCAGAGTTATACGCCACGTCTGTAATTTGTCCAGTAGACACTATTGTGGCACTATCTGCTGCCCCTGCCTGAGCTTCAAACTTTTGAATTTCGGCGCGGATCCTTTCATCTTCTTTGAGAAAGCCCTCCTTTTCTTCAGCGCTGGCGGCTGCTTTGCGTGCGAACTCATCTGCGCGAGCTTTCTCCTCGCCGTCAAAGTACCACACCGTGACAGCGTAGCGATGCACTGAAGCGGGCAGTACTTCGTGCGGGACACGTTTATCGCTCCAAAATAGCACGAGTCGTCCTACAACGTCACCCAGCAAGCCAAATCGTCAAGATGAGATGCGCAACCCATTCACGGCGCACAAGAGGTACGCCGCGGAGCACAAGCAAGGCACTTACCAGCTAAAGGAGGCAAAACGGCTTTTGAGTGATTGTCGTAGGGCGGTGGATGGCAGGCTCGTAGTTCACCGCCGTGGCCCTCCTCCCACTCTTCGTTCAAGTAAAGTAACGCAGTGAGCTTGCGGCCGTTTTGGTTGGGGTTGTCGCAATGCCGTGTGTACCGCGCACCGTTTCCGGGATAGCATGTACACATCGCCTCGCTGCGATTCGTAATGGTTTTCAACTCGGGAAGGAACGTGCTGAGCTCCGACACACACGTGTCGACTCTCTGCAGGTACTTGTGCAGGTTCTCTTGACCCTTTTGTGCGCCGTCCACCCACACAACGTGGTCTCCTACGGTTCCAGAATCAACGAAAGGTCAAACAGCAAGCTTGGGCATGCTCACGGCCGCAATAAGACACACATGGCACGCAACGTGTCTTCGGACCTCGAACGCTCCCCATGGCGTATTTCATGTTGGTGCCTGTACGTCCACCGGCCAGCAACCCGATTCTCATGGATCCAGAGTCGTACATGACTTTGAGCTCGCGTTTTATTTGCATGTGTAGCTCGTCTGGTACGAACCCATCGAGGACGACAAAGTCTTGAATGAGCAACTGCCGTGCTATCTCCTTGAGTGAATCGTCGAAGATCCACCACCAATCTTCTTTGCCCATGAGTGTGTAGTGCACCCTGAGTCGCTATTGAACGCAAGTGGCAGCAAGATGCACAGCAGTCATGGCAACGAAAGTCAGTTTACGTCGTTCGGGGCAGCCAGGAACAACGTGAATCTAGACCGCGCACCTCAAGCGCTGCCCGGCTCAAATCCAAGTCCAACAGAGGAGGAACATTGGCTACCTTGGTCTCCTCTGGAATCTTGGGGGCCGCAGCAGCCGGCTTCGAGCGCGCCAGCACTCGCGTGTGCGGCTTTGTCTTCTTCTTCTTGGAGGCATTTCTCTTTTTGGAACTCTTCCCCGGCATGGTCAAGCCACACCACTCTTGCTAAGTCAAAACGAACGATTTGCTGGAACAGGACGAGGGCTAGGAACCAACTGTGAATAGTGCAAAAGCGGTTTGAAAAAAATTTACAACAAGTTTGAATGGCATAGTTTTACGATGTGAAAGAACAAAGAGTCGGTAACACGCGCGCAGTCGCATCGGGTGCCAACATCCGCATCGACACGCACGTGGCTTTCAGCGCGGATTCCGAGTGACTCACGTCTGTTTGTATTTCCGACCAACCCAGCTCGAACACAAAGATGCCCCGTACGTCACGTCAGTCTCGTGATGTTGCCGTTTTAAACTTGTCTCGTTCAATTAATTCAACAAGGCAACACACCACAAGCAACGTAACCAACACGAAATCACGCGTCACGCCGTCCACATCACATCACATCACGAACATAACAGAACAGAACAGAACATACTTCAAAACGCCAAATGCCATCAAAACAACGACAACAGCTACGACAACAACAGCGTCGAATATGGTACCACCAACGACGACGACAACGACGACGACGACGACGACGACGCCGTTGCGCAAAACGTCAAAACGTCAAAAACGAACAAACGAACGAACGAACGAACGAACGAACGAACGAACGAACAAACGAACGAGCAAGCAAGCACGCACGCAAGCAAGCAAGCAAGCAACACGTGGCAAGCCAGCATCCGGCGCAAGGGCAAAGGCACACCCCTTCATTTTGTTTTTTTTCATCTTTGAAAGCAAGTCGGGATTTTAACAGTTTTCACTACTGTGGATTTTTTGCTTGCCTATTTATTTGTTCTGACTAATTTAGATTTCCCGTTGCGTGACTCAGTCGAGACCAGGGAACGAACGATGCCTCCTCCAGTGGTGACTCTATTTCGCGTGAAGAACTTTCTCAAGACGATGACTGGTGCCCTCTGGAGACCTCTTCCGTCAAAATTACATCTTGTCAATAGCGAAGAGGAGGCACGACGTGACCTCAAAAGAGACGGCAAAGCACAGCTCACGCGACCGGATCCGAGCCGTCAGCAACTGCGGTCATTTTTGGAATGCAACATACTCTGGTTAGGCGGATTATGTGGTGCGATGTTGGGTTTGCTAACGAAACGATTACGTAGGCGGGGTACATCCGAGCAGAAGATTCTGGCGGCCAACTGTGTTGCGGCTGTGCCAGCGGCAGCGGCAGCGACGGTCGTTGTGATCGTGGGGCGCGTTCTGCAACGCGTGTGGTGGCTGCGAGACCAGCTGGACTACAGGGTGATGCCGCGATTGAATCCAACTTTCGAATCCGATGCCGCACTGTTGGCGGAGGCGTGGGCAACTCCCACTGGCAAAATTTATGATGTTGTCCAGTTTTCGCAGCCCAGGGGTGGCTACTGTGGGTTTGCGGCCATCGCAGCTATGTTCAGAAGCTGCCCAGGGGCAGAACAGTTGTGGATACAGTATCCAAGGTGATTGAACTGTCTTAGTTGAGATGCTTGGTGTAGCGTGATGGCGATGTTTGAAAACTCGCACTGTCCTTGCTAATTTACCGTTCGGTTTGCACAGGTACCGCTATTTTCTCACATTCGAACAGGGACTCAAGTTAACGAAGGCTTTGGCTGGAGTGCAAACAGAAACAATAGCACCTGCTTGGCCTGGTGCGTCAGTGAAAAGCGTCACACAGGTCGGAGGTGGCGCACACGGCATGACGTTGGAAGAATTTCGAAGCCAAATTTTGTCGTTGCTGGACCCAAATGTACGCTTAGTGGCACTTTTCCAGACCTCCGTGTTGTTTGCCAAAGAAGACAGGGGGCCACTGGACCGTATGTTTCGATTGGCAGGCGCCCATTGGGTAGCTTTAGTGACTTACTTGCCCGATCGCGACCTTATACTCGCTGCTGACTGCAGCACACTGCGAAGTACAGGATGGTTGGTGTCTCCCGAGGACCTGTATCGTCAAGTCAACACTCGCTGTTGCTGCACTGGACGATACCGTGGACTACTGCGGCTGCAGCTGTAGTGCTTAGTGAAAGATCAGTTTACCCACAGGGCGACCGGCCACAAAAATGACATGTGTCAATGACGGACTCAGCCAAAG
>ENA-OWNT01001494-OWNT01001494.1-seawater-metagenome-genome-assembly--contig:-NODE-1494-length-29214-cov-6.555136_pt1 | contig 29214 bp, 24 predicted proteins | sample MGYA00238136_ERZ651165 | MGnify/ENA primary metagenome ERZ651165 (study PRJEB26861, sample SAMN08777766) | seawater metagenome | isolation source: coastal seawater | place: USA: Florida | collected...
TGCAATCAATTTGTTATCGTCTGTTTGTTGGTCAGTCATAACCTTTCACTTCGTTGTTCGGTTTACAGCCCAGATTTCAGGCTGGCTTCAATAAATTTGTCCAAGTCGCCATCCAGCACGGCTTGAGTGTTGCGTGTTTCCACGCCAGTACGCAAATCTTTAATGCGAGAGTCGTCCAAAACGTAAGAGCGTATTTGGCTTCCCCAGCCGATATCAGACTTGCTGTCTTCCATCGCTTGTTTTTCAGCGTTTTGTTTTTGCAGTTCAAACTCATAAAGTTTGGCTTTTAACTGCTTCATCGCCTGATCTTTGTTTTTGTGCTGCGAGCGGTCGTTCTGACACTGCACCACAATGCCCGTAGGTTCATGGGTAATACGTACCGCTGAATCTGTTCTGTTTACGTGCTGGCCACCCGCGCCCGATGCGCGATAGGTGTCTATACGTAAATCAGACGGGTTGATTTCAATATCAATGTCGTCATCAATTTCAGGATATACAAACGCAGATGAAAACGACGTATGACGGCGGTTGCCCGAGTCAAACGGCGATTTACGTACTAAGCGGTGTACGCCTGTTTCTGTGCGTAGCCAGCCAAACGCATATTCGCCCTGAACGCGCAGCGTAGCACTTTTAATGCCCGCGACTTCACCTTCCGACACTTCAATAAGTTCCGTTTTGAAACCGTGCGCTTCGCCCCAACGCAAATACATGCGCAGCAGCATATTGGCCCAATCTTGTGCTTCTGTACCACCAGAGCCCGACTGAATATCAATATAGCAGTCGTTTTCGTCGTTAGGGCCAGAAAACATGCGGCGAAACTCAAGCACTTCTAGCTGCTCAATTAAGCCTTCAAGCTCACTTTGGGCCTCAACGAAGGTATCTTCATCTTCGGCTTCAACGGCCAATTCAACGAGACCTTCAACGTCTTCAGTTCCCTGATCGAGCTTGTGGATCGTCTCTACGATTTGCTCCAAGGCCACTTTTTCTTTGCCAAGGGCCTGCGCTCTGTCTGGCTCGTTCCAAACGTCAGGACTTTCTAATTCTCGGCTAACTTCTTCTAAACGCTCTGACTTTGCATCAAAGTCAAAGATACCCCCTAAGCGCTTGAGTGCGCTCGCGGATATCTTTTATCGCATTCGTAACGGGGTTTATTTCAAACATAGTCCGCTTATTTCGTTAAAAATTTAAGACCGCGGATAGTACCGAATTTGAAGGAATTTTGATAGGGGTTGGCGCAAATATTGCGACACTGAGCTTGTGCTAATTTTCGTATGGATTTTAAGCACCTTCGTTGAAGCGAGTATTTTCACCGTTCAATGGCGCGCACATACTGTTGGGTAGGCTGTCTTAGCCCATACAAATAGAGTAAATGTTTGAAAAAGCAGCCTTCAGCTGCACTAGTTTGGAGCATTATTGCTTATTGTCGCGTGCGTTTAGTGTGCGAATTGATTGGAAAATCTTTTAGGAAAAGTATGTCGTTCAATAATTTGTCTTATGCCGTTATCGGCGTACTTCTCGGTCTTTTTGTATTGGCCTTGGGTCAACTCGTCGATTGCCAGAACCTTGCGGGGGCAACGATGGCGTTGCAGTGCCCCAACGGCACGCCCATTTCTAAAATGTGGCTTGCCATGTCAATGCTAATAGCGGGAAGCGGAATTTTCACTTGGCTATATCGCAATCGTAAATATTAACCGTAAAGTGCAGAAATGACTCGGTGAGTATCAACGGTGTTAACACATCACTGCGTATAACTGTTACGTAATGAGTCTAACTGCTGACTGACGAAAGTAAGATTTAGAACGAACAACATGTTTTAAGTGCTGTTCGTTCTCGTAAAAAAGAGCCATGCTCATTTTTAATGGATTGCCCCTTTTTCCTGAGCAAAGTGTTTTTTACACACCCGCTGGAATTTCCGGCTATTTAGCAAAAGAATAATCTGTGTAGCCCTTCTCACCACCACCAAATAACGTATCGGGGTTGTGCTCATTCAGCGGTACATTATTCGCCAGTCTGTAGGGTAAATCTGGGTTCGCCACGAAAGGTCGACCAAAACCAATCATATCTGCCCACCCTTCAGTTAGAGCTTGTTCGGCACGCTCTGTGTCGTACTTTCCGGCATAAATGAGCAGACCGCTATAGGCTTCACGAATAGCCATCTTGAATGATATTGGCATTTGCGGCGCATCATCCCAGTCGGCTTCGGCAATATGCATATAGCCAATCTTGAAACTATTAAGCATGGAAGCAATCGCAAGATATGTCTCTTCGGGATTGTCGTCGACTGTCCCGTTTAATGTTGTTAGGGGCGCCAAACGTACACCTACTTTATCAGCGCCAATTTCCTCAGACACAGCCTGCACCACTTCTTTCAAGAATCGAATACGGTTCTGTACACTTCCGCCGTATTCATCAGTTCTTGTATTACTTTGAGAATCAATAAACTGGTTAAGCAAGTAACCATTAGCCGAATGCAACTCAATGCCATCAAATCCGGCATCTACGGCATTGCGCGCCGCAACGCGATACTCTTCCACCACGGCTTTTATATCTTCAATGCTCATTTCTCGGGGCATGACCGACTCAACAAAGCCAGGGTTGCCGCCTTCATCAACAAATACTTTTACGCCTTTTGCTTGAATCGCCGATGCGCTAATTGGCTGCTGCCCCTCTGTATTTGAAGGATGGGATACGCGGCCCACGTGCCAAAGTTGCGCAAACATCACACCACCCGCTTCATGGACTTTATCTGTTACCAACTTCCAGCCATCGATTTGCGCCTTGGTATAAATACCCGGCGTCCACGCATAACCCTTACCGAGTGCCGAAATTTGTGTGCCTTCACTCACAATAAGCCCTGCACTTGCGCGCTGAGCGTAATATTCAGCCATAAGGGTGTTGGGCACATCTCCCGGCTGCGTTGAGCGGGAGCGGGTCATTGGCGGCATAACAACCCGATTGTTCAGCGTTTTTCCAGACAGCGATAGGGTTTCAAATAATTTCATAATACAGTCCTTTGAACTTTATTCTTGCAATTTACACGTTTAGATAACGGTAAATATAAGGCCCTATAGCTGGCTTAGAACCCGTACTTTTAACAAAGCACTTTTGCATTTTTCACAAAAGTACCGGTGTATTTCGACGACGTTATCCCAAATTTCATGCATCTCCTCTTGACGCAGAAAAAATTAAGCTTACACTTGTGCGCTGAGTTAGCGTACAAGTGTAAGCTAAAATATTTTCATCCTTTTTGTATTTAAGATATTCCGACGAAATACAGGTGTGATTTCTACATTGAGACTATTACTAGATAAATTCACTGATCGCATTTTTCACCATGCCTCTTGGAAGGGCTACTGGGAAGTGCTGATGCAGCAAGTTAAACCCGCGTGGCGCGATGGGTATTTCAGAGCCAAAGTTGTGGCAGTAAAAAAACTAAGCGCTGATATGCTCGAGGTGTTACTTATGCCAGAGAGGTCTTGGCCAACGCATGTTGCAGGGCAGCATATCGCATTAACCATAGAAATTAATGGCAGGCTCACCACTCGCGTGTTTACCATAGCGAGTGGTGCTAACACCCGACAAAAAGAAAAGCAGATTCGTCTTGTAACCAAGGTTAAAGCTCAGGGCGCATTAACACCTTATCTTCACTCTTGTGTGCCTAATCAATGGGTAAATATCTCAGCCCCTATGGGGGAATTTATCTGGCCGAAGGTTGAAAAGCCCCTACTTATGATAGCGGGCGGCTCGGGTATAACTCCTTTCATTGCCATGCTTGACGATGCCGTCAACAACGCGCAGCTAAACCATACACCGGTACACTTACTTTATTTTGCTAAGCCGGACGAGCATGTATTACTCAATGAATTATCAGCGTTCAGTCAGCGCTGTGAGCACTTCACCTATGATATTTTGAGCAAGCAAAAAGACGGAGACGTAGAAGCGCATCTGTGTAACTTTGCCAATGCACACTGGTTAGTGTGTGGTCCACATGCCATGTTCGAGCAAGTTGAAAGTTATGCAAAAGCGATCAACGTGCCTGTTTCGAGCGAGCACTTCGCTGCGCTTCCTGTGGTGAGCAACACCAGCCTTACCGAAATCGAAACCTTTTCCCTGGTACACAATGGCCAATCTTTGGCTATCGACAATCAGCAAACCCTACTTATACAACTTCAGCAAGCAGAACAACCTGTGACTTATGGCTGTGGCATGGGAATTTGTCATCAATGCCAATGTGTTAAGAAACGGGGCGTAGTGAGAGATACCCGCACGGGTGAGCTTTCAGATAGCGCAGAGCAACTTATTCAGCTGTGTGTATCACAAGCCGTTACTGATTTGGAGATTCAACTATGAACACCAGCGTTGCAATAGACAACCAACACCGTGAAGAAGCCATCGAACAAGCGCATGCTCCGATAAGTGGAACCAAAGCAATTCGGTCAACGAGCACTAAAGAGAAACCGAACTACGAGTTACTTGCCGCTCAGCTTGATGAAATTAAAGCTGACATTAAACGAAAAGTGGGCGCTGAAGATGCGGCCTATATCCGACGTATTATTCTTGTTCAGCGAATTTGCGAGTGGAGCGGACGGATACTTTTAATGTTGGGGTTCATTCAACCGCTGCTCTGGGTTGCCGGCGTATTGAGTTTAGCTACAGCAAAAATTCTCGATAATATGGAAATAGGCCACAACGTAATGCACGGCCAGTACGATTGGATGAACGACAAACACATTAATTCGAAAGGCTATGAGTGGGATATTGCCTGCGATGGTGCGAGCTGGAATCGCGTTCATAATTACGAGCATCACACGTATACCAATATTATTGGGAAAGACAGAGACTTTGGCTACGGCTTGCTTCGCCTGTCTAACGATTTTAGATGGCGTGTAAAAAACCTATGGCAGTTTGCGACTTACATCGTACTTAGTGTTTTATTTCAGTGGGGTGTGTCGTATCACGAAATGGCCGCTGAGCGGGTCTTTTTTGGAAAAAAGAAGGACAACCGTAAGAATCAGGTTACCCATAATGAACTTAAGAAACGCTTTTTTAGTAAAGGCGCACGTCAGTTAGTAAAAGATTATGTACTATTTCCTTTGTTAGCTGGGCCGTTATTTTTATGGGTATTTACCGGCAACCTTATCGCCAATTTGCTACGCAATTTATGGACATCTACTATTATCTTTTGCGGCCATTTCACTGGCGACGTGGAAACGTTTAAACAAGAAGATTGTGTTAATGAAACCCGAGGGCAATGGTACTACCGACAAGCGCTGGGCTCGTCGAACATAAAGGGCGGAAACCTGTTTCACGTGCTTACTGGGCATTTAAGCTTTCAAATTGAGCACCACCTGTTTCCAGATATCCCAGCCAGACGCTACCGAGAGATGGCGCCCAAGGTAAAAGCCGTATTCGAAGAACACGGCATGCACTACAACACTGGCGGCTTTTTAAAACAATACGCCAGCGTGTTAAAGCGCATTATTCGCTACTCTTTCCCTTAACCAGTTGAAACCCTAACCAGCCGGCCATGGCGCTAGCGCTGGTTAGGCACGTACCCCACGCCCAATCAATCAACATGATAAACAAAGTAAAACCTTCAATAATGCTGTACGCCGTTAAGTTGTAGGCGCCATAACTGGCCAACCCTAGAAGCGCGCCATCGATCCCTGCATAAAGTAACGACTTATCTCTGTTCGCCACCACAGCAAGTACAAACACCACACATCCATACATGAGGTAAAAAACCACCCAAGGCCACGTGATAAATTGACTTCTAAGCAGAGGAGCCATTTCACTTTGATACCAGCCATCCGCAATAACGCCAAGCCACAAGAAGTCGAGCACACCAAAACACACAAAGATTGCAATTAACGACACGACGATGTTTTTCGCAAAGCGAATGATGTTGGAAAGCATGGAACCTATCCCTGTAAATAAGCAAATTGCGGATGCAAGTGATTTAAAATATGAATACGCAAGTGTTGCACAATAAGCGCATCACTTGAATGATAATTCAAGGTAATGCGCATGGGATGGTAATTCACTTAGCTTTTAAATACTCAGCTTTTCATTTTCGCAGCAAGTGTTGCACGCAGAGTTGCAGTTGGACGACCAAGTAGTGATGATAAGGTGACGCTGTTATCTTGGAGCCACCCCGAGGCGGCGTAATGCTCTGAATCTGCTAATGCTGCTGCCATACCTTCAGGCAGCCCAGCTTTAATGAGTGCTTCTCTATAAGCGCTCTCATCCATGTCTAAAAAACCAATATCTTCGCCGGTAATTTCAGATAGGGTGGAAGCATACTCCATTAGTGTAAAGCCCGTGTCGCCAGCAAGCTCATAAATTTTGCCTGTTTGATTTTGCGATGATAGAAGAACGGCCACTGCGGCGTCTGCATAATCTTGTCGGCTAGCGGTAGACAAAACTCCCTGCTTTGCAGCGCCTACCACCGCTCCCATCTGCAGTACGCCATCTACATTATCGGTATAATTTTCCGTGTACCACCCATTTCGAAGAAACACGAAAGGCGCTGACACATTTTTAAAGTAAGCCTCGGTTTGTTTATGTTCTTGCGCTAACAGCAAAGGAGACGTATCTGCTTTCAACAAACTGGTATAAGCAATGAGGCTAACGTTTTGTGCCATAGCTGCATCTATTACCGCTTTGTGCTGCTCAAAGCGTTTCCCAAACTCTGTACCTGATATTAGCAACAACTTCTCAACACCCTCAAAAGCTGACTTAAGCGTTTCCGGGTTATTATAGTCGGCCTGCCGTACTACTACTCCCAACTGCTTTAATGCGTGTGCGTTATCAGGGTTGCGCACTAGTGCAACAATTGTGTTTGCCTTCTCTGTATTAAGCAGTGTTTGAATAACTTTTTGACCTAATTGTCCGTTAGCGCCGGTTACTGCAATCATAATCTATCCTCTATCAATTAAATGAGTACTGGTTGAACACAGAGGTGATTATGTGCGTGAAACACTGTTATGATAAGTAGACACATACAGAACGAATTGTTACGAATATGAGTACAATTAACTATTCACATCTTAAGGCACTCGCCATATTTGCCAGCGTAGTAGAATGTGGAAGCTTTGCGGAAGCTGCCCGCCGTTTAGGCACCAGTCGATCTAGAGTTAGCGAGCAAGTGGCAGGTTTAGAAGCATCTCTTGACGTGCGATTACTGCAAAGAACTACTCGACAGCTCATGCTTACTGACGAGGGAAATGCTGTATTTTCCCATGCGAAAAAGTGCCACGAGATTTTGCATGGTATTGATGAAGAGCTGCGTCAAACAGCGCCAAAAGGAAGAGTATCAATAACAGTCACCAACGACATTGCACACAAGTTTTTATTACCGTTGCTGCCTGAGTTCAAGCGCCGCTATCCTGAAATAGATTTACACATAGTGAGCAGTGACGATAAGCTCGACCTTATCGCTCAGAATATTGATGTAGGACTTCGAATTGGTTTGCCACGAGACGACTCGCTCGTCGGTAGGGTCTTATATCAAGAACAATTCGCCTTATATGCTAGCCCTGATTATATCAAGAAATATGGTGAACCTAAGACTATTGCAGAACTGAATAATCATACCTGGATTTTGCTATCTCAGTTAAATTCACGAATCATGCATTACCTAATGCTGGACAACACACCAATCGACATTACACCCAAACATTACGAGCTGTGTAATTCTCCTCACCTTGTTCAAGAAATGGTCAAAGCAGGGTTGGGAATATCTACGCTGCTACCTTCAACTGTGCAAAAAGAAGTCGCATCTAACGAACTGGTACGAATTTTCCCTTCACTTGGAAGTGAAACCTTGTTGTTTACCTTGATTTATCCTTCTCGTAAGCATGTGCCAAGCCGTACCCGAGCACTTATTGACTATCTGGTTGAGACTTGTCGCTTCGGCAATGCCGCTTCTTTTTGACGTAAAATGCATAACGTAATGAGTGTTGCTTGTAACGATACGCTCGTTATGAAGTTTGCATACCGAAATGCTTTACTTAAAACTTACACTGGGTGCTGCAACTAAAGAGGCGTTTGAATCTCAAAGTGACGTGGTTCAAATAAGCGTTAAATAAAATGAATAAAACACTATTAGTAATAACGACCTCTTTGATTGTCAGTGCGTGCGCTCATAGGCCACCACCTTTAGACATGGATGAAATATTTTTTGAAACGAAGATCAAGCAAGACGGTACCAAGCTCTTCGCCTTTAGCATTCCGTTAATGCAGCATCGTGACAGTACCAAAGGTGGCGGTAAAGGCGGCCGTGGTCAGGGAGGCGAACGAAGTGGTCGTGGCGGTCGCCAAGGACAGGAAAATCGCGAAGGCTCGTCACATAGCAGCGATAGAATGACTGAGCAACTTTATACATCTCTAGATGAGAAACTGGATGAGACCGGTTACTGCCAAACGGGCTTTCTAGAAATAGATACACACCAAACCGAAGATAGGCTTCACCTATTAGGTGAGTGCAATGAAACGGCGAGCGAACTGGACAAAATCGAGTTCCCCAACGTTAATTAACCCGCGTTGTTGTGAAGCGCATTGCCGATGGCGTGCGCTTCATTCAACGTTCGTTTGCTAAACAACCTCTTAGTCAACACACAAGGTATGCTCCACAACGCCGTTAGACACATAGGCTCTACAGCCGAATAAGTCCGTACTTTCTAAACACACGCCGCGCGCCTTTTCTCCCGCTTCCATATTATTGTTTTCCGTAACACAAGCCACTTCGCACTCGCTGCTGTCATTACACGCATTACCAGCATCGTTTGCTGGTAGCACACAAGCATGCGCCTGCTGTCGGCCTACTTTCTTCCAGTTACCACCGTGTTTATCGCACACTTTTTCGGACTCAATGGAATAGGCCTGCTGTACCAAAGGCAATGAGGTATCAACAACTTGCTCTAATCTTTCGACGTCTTCAACACTCGCGATTGGCTCATCAATAGGTTCTGGGGGCTGAGCGCCACAAGCAGACAACGCTGCACACACGCCTGCTATTAACCAGATCCTAAAACGCTTCTGTGCTCTACTGCTTGCTTGTTTCATTTTTTCTCTCAATTTATTTTACTTTCTAAACCACTACTATTTAAGCCCTACACTACTTAAGACCTAATTTAATTAAGACCGCTGCTACTTATGACAACCGCTATTAGATAAGTTCTTATTTTGTCGATAAATCCTTATTCGCGTATCGCGCTGTGCCTAATAAATTATCAAACCTATGAAATTTTAGTGCTACCTCGACGGGTCTCTACATACACTTCGCAAAACTAGCAGTATTTACGGACGCTTTATGACACTAAACCAAACCGAAAACATGGTCACCGCATTGCTCACTTTTAGCTTCGCAGTTCTTGGCCTAACATTTTTATTGGGTGCAAACCCCAATGCACTTATCGCTACATTTAATTTCTACTCGTTAGACACTGTGTTGAGCGAGAGTGCCCTTGGTGCTTTTTCTGGTATCGCATTGCTGTTACTACCGTTAATGACCATTGCAGCACGTTTTAACCTTGTTTCAGCAAAAGCAGTAACACTATATGCCGCTTTTGTAACTGCCATTCCATTGCTGACGTTATTATCACCAACAAGATGGATGGCCGATTTAGGGGGCTTCCCGATTATTGGCAGCGGTCAAGGCATCATCAAGTACTTCGCAGTATTACCGCTTTTCCTATTCTTGTTTTATCGCGAAAAATTTTCGCACAAGCAACTGACATACCTCAACTTTGCTCCTGTAGCCATGGTCTTATTATGGATAGGAGGCATGAAGTTTTTCGAGTTTGAAGCTAATGCGATTGTGGGGCTAGTTGAAACATCACCGTTTATGTCGTGGCTATATGCTGTGTTTAGCGTACAGGGGGCATCGAATGTAATTGGTGGGTTTGATGTCCTCTTTGCACTGCTATTGGGTGCGGGCATCTTTACTAAGAACAAGCCGGTGATCATTGCGAGCGGACTGGCTTGTTTATCGGTTTTTCTGATGACACAAACGTTTTTGTTTACTGTACCGGATACCTTTAACAGCACGACTATCGTCAACCGCCTAGGTCAGTTCGTTATTAAAGACCTTTGGTTTGTCGCTAATCTTGCTGTGGTGGCTTACTTTACGCTGTTCGAGGCAGTTTCACGAGATCGCGAAGAAGCGCAGTTGGGCCAATCGCCACAGTAAGGCTTTACGGCAAAGTCAGGTTAAAGATGTTGTAGTAATTGACCACTACCCCACTTATCGTTTATTCGAAAATGGTCACTTGGTTGCGGCCATTTTCTTTTGCAGTGTAAAGTGCTTGGTCGGCATGGGTTAACATTCTGTCGTGATCTCTCGCGCCATCTGCACTTGCTACACCAATACTGATTGTGACTTTCAGCGTTTGCGCTATAAAACTGAAATCATGTGCTGCCACGATTTTTCGAACATGATCCATAGCTACCCTTGCATTTACCAAGTCATATTCGGGTAACAACACAGTAAACTCTTCGCCGCCCCACCTTGCACATTTAGCATAATGCGGAACTTCGCGATTTAATATACGGGCCACCTCAGTAATGACTTTATCTCCTACTAAGTGAGAGTACTGATCATTTACCTGTTTAAAATGGTCGATATCGATAACGGCAAGACATAGAGGAGATTGTTTCGCTTTAGCCTCTTCAAAATATTGTACAAGCCAGCGGTCGAATGCTCGTCTATTTGCAATACCGGTTAGATCATCGTGAGTTGCTTGGAACTCGAACCGCTTGGTTTGTAATTCTAGTGATCTGGTTTGTTCATCGACCCTTTGTTTTAAAATCATTTCTGATTTTTTCAAGTGATGAAAACGTACTTTATAAAGTGCATAGATAACAAAACAGAAGAAAAGAAAAACCGAGAATTTAAAAGCAAATGTCTGATAAATACTGGGTAACACGCGAATAGAAAATGGTGACGCAATCTCTTGCCAGGGACCACCAATATAACGAGCACGTACTTTAAACTGATAACGACCAGGTGCTAAATTAGTGTATTCAGTCATTCTAAATTGATGACGGTTAACCCAATCTTGGTCATATCCTACTAACATAGCCTGATACTCTATACGCGAAGGCATAGCGAAACCCAACCCTGCATACTGAAACGCAACTCGCGTGGTTAACGGCGTTACGTCTACTTCCCTTTTATCCGTATCAAATTGCTGGTCAGCACCGTCCAGTAGTACCGCCTCTATACTTACCGGAATAGGGAATTCACTCAACATGGCAAGGTTTGCAGGCGTTACTGTGGCAAGCCCTTTCGCAGTAGGAAGCCAAACATTTCCGTCTACATCGACAAACTGAGATGGCTGTGACCCACCATTGATTTGAATACTCGCCAGGCCATTTTCTTCCTTAAAATGCTCAAATTCCAATAATGCACTTGGATGTGTCAGACACTCCTTAAGACTTGATAGTGAAGTGAGAATGACCCCTTGGTTTGAACTTAGCCATACACCGCTGTTGTGATCTATACCGATCGAAAACAGTTTATCTACGGGAAGCCCCTGCGACTTTTCGATTACACTAAGTGCCTGAGTAGCATTGTCAAAATACGCAAGGCCTCGATCGGTTGTAATCCAAGTTCCCTTTTCAACAACGCTAAAACTGAACGCGTGCTGCGCATCTGAATGTTCAGGAAACGAAACTACGTGCACAATACCCTGTTGGATATAGGCGAGCCCTATCCCTGTAGCAATCCAGATTCGTCCTTCACGATCTTCTGCCAAGCCCATCGAAAAATGGGCAGGTAGCCCATTTTGTTCATTAAAATGGCTTAGCTTTCCATCTGGCGTTTGTTGAACTACACCTTGCGCCGTGGCATACCAAACACTGTTATCACTCGCTAAAAGAATGGCCCTTACTTCATTACTCGGTAACCCTAAATGTCTATTGAGGTAAGGAGTAAGTTGGTCATTTTCATATCGCAGTACACCTTTTGTGTAGGTGCCAACTAACGTTACCTCTTCAGTTACCGCTGCCAAACTCAGTACAGAAAAAGCTTCACCCGTAGTAAGCGATGCGCTGGAAAACGCATCATTGGAAAATATATCTAATCCAGCACTTCCACCTGATAAAAGTTTGCCATCAGACGTTTGCAAAACAGTTCGCAAAAAGTCTCCACTCATTCCTTGGCTTTGCGAGAATGTGGTAAATAGCGCACGACGCAGCCTAAACAAACCACCATTAGTGCCAATCCAGATATTTTTTTCCAAATCTTCAAGCAGTGAAAAACACGGTTATTGGGAAGACCTGCAGTTGCATCCAGTTTTTCTAGGCCTAAGTCGCTTAGACGATAAAGGCCATGATTGATGGTGCCTACCCAAATGCTATTTTGATGATCAAGCAAAATACTACTAATTGATTTGTCGGCAAGTGAGCTGTGAAGTAGCGCGAAGGTACCGTTTCTTTGCTGCCAAACACCGTGTTCTGTGCCAACTAAAACACGTTTTTTGCTATCAAGAGCGAGAGTAAATGATGGACCAGAGAGTATGTTGTGGTCGGGTACAGCTAGCTGAAATTTATCGTTTATGTATTTGAACAAGCCTTGATTTGTTGCAAACCAGATTACGCCAAATCCGTCTTCGATTATGCGGTAAGCACTCGAATTTACAATGTATTCTTTTTGCGTGCCGTCAGGCGTTCTCATTGCAATCCCCGTGTCTTCCAGCGCAAACCACAACACGTTATTACTGTCTCTGAATGCATGATTAACCATTGAAGACAGGGGCGCTTGAGCATGCCACTGCTCTGCGATAAGCGACGTTACACCGCCTCGGTTTCCTGCCACAAGTAGCTCGTCGCGGGGCTTGTTGTAATACAAGCTTCGAATGCCGGAGTCTGGTAATCCTGTTTGCGCGCCGCGGGTAAATACAGTGAACTGCTGACCATTAAACCGAGCTACACCTTCCCAGGTACCCGCCCATAGATACCCATTGGACGTTTGTGCTAATGCGTGAATACTATTGTGAGGAAGCCCGTCTTTCGTTCCCCACGATTGAGGGAAATACCGATTGAGCGGCATGAGCTGAGAAGACTCTACCGAAAAGCCATCTATGGGTATCACCCACAGCAAACACATCACAAAAGTGAGAGACACAAACTTCAATGGCTTCTCGGTACATTATTAGATAGACGGTGTAATAATACCTCTATCTATTAACTAACACAAAAATTGTGGTTTTTAGTTATCGTCGGTCAACGACAAGCTAATCCAAACTAACCTGTGATCTGAGCTGGCTTCGCGGTCTTTAACTAATCGATATAGGTCACTGGTTTTTGCAGGCCAGAAAACGCCAGCATCGTTCACATCGAAGCCAAATCGAGATGGCAAAACATAGTCAGCTCTGGCTCCCCAATAGGCAGTAAAGCGGTTACTAAACTCTGCACCTGACGCGCCTGCACCACCTGCGCTTGTTGGAATGATGTCGTTATTAACTAACGGGTGCTCAGTTAACTGTTCAATTACACCCTCGCGATGTTTATCTCCAATATCCGCCGCGTTAAAATCACCAACAAGTACAAAACGCGCGTTCTCTGACAGGCTGACTTTCTCGCCATTATCATCGTAAATGTAGGCCCCTTTATCCGGAGAAAGATAATCTGCCATAAGCCTAATTTCGTCAAAGTTGCGCTTGCCGTTGCGATCCTCGCTTCCATCGAAATTAGGTGGTGTTGGATGCATAGCAAGTATGTGTACGGTTTTACCCGCTACTTTCACCGGCACATCCCAGTGAGACTTAGAACTCAACCTTAGCGCGGCCCACTCTTCTACGTCGTACCATGGCTTGCCCTTATCAGTACTTCCGCTCTCATCGGGAATAATAGGAACCTGTGGATGAGGCATGTGATGCCATTTAAACGTCTGAAAGGTGCGAATACCATCAACATCAATAGGGTATTTTGACAAAAGCGCCATACCATATTGCCCGGGATAAAGCCCAAAACCATATGCATCGCCACCAAAACCTTCTGCTTTGCCATTGTTATCTAAGTCGAATTTCGTGGGCTCCCCTGTGTTGACTGTGGCCACATACGTATATGGGTAATCCACAGGCTCAAGGCCGCCTTGTGAAACATTCAGGTAGTTCTTAACAAATGCATCTACCCCTTTACGCTTATCTGCAATGTAGTCAAATTCATTCAACATCAAGATATCGGGGTTAACGCGTTGAATAATTTCAGCAATGTTTTTAACTTGGCTATGCTCACCCGTTGAAAGAACGTGTTGAAGTACCTGATCGCTTGGCTTCATACCCAACGCTTTGTAGTTAGTGGCTTCCATACTTACATTAAACGTTGCGACTTTAAGCATTTGCTCTTCTTGCGAGCTAGCCAGCGTAGATACGAATAATGCGGGTAAAAGAGCTATCGCACAGAAAAGCGCCCTATTTTTCATGTTGTTACCTGTAAGTAAAAGCGAAATGCAAAGATAGCAACTTTAGCGGCTTATCTGAACTTTTTTGTTTTATTAAAGACCGTTGTATCAACAAGACAAACATGCTCTCGCTCTTACACAAAAAAGAAATTTATTTTCACAAATGAGACCAAAGAAAGAAATATTTTTTACTATAAAGCCCTAAAGCTAAAATAACAGAATCAAATACTCGTTCTTAACTGGTATTCTATTTTTGTTTTATACAGCTAGCATTAAGCGAACTACGCTTAACGTTTCGCATTTTGGGTGAATGAGAGAAGGTTATGAAAAGCTGGGTTTCAAAAGCGATCAATATTATCAATGCAGATTATCAACGTTCGGCTGATACGCACTTAATCAAATTAGAGCAGATCGCCTTTAGAGATATTGATATCTATCTTAAAGATGAAAGCACCCATCCAACAGGCAGCCTAAAGCACCGTCTAGCCCGGTCCCTTTTTCTGTACGCCCTTTGTAATGGAAAAATTGTAGAAGGAACTACTGTAGTAGAAGCCTCGTCAGGCAGCACAGCGGTGTCTGAAGCTTATTTTGCTAAAATGATTGGCGTTCCGTTTGTTGCGGTTATGCCTAAATCTACCGCCCAAAGTAAAATCGCGCTTATTGAGCGATATGGCGGGCAGTGTCACTTTGTAGATTGCCCTACGCAAATGCACAGCGAAGCAACCAAAGTAGCTCACGAGCTTAATGGTTATTTTATGGATCAGTTCCTTTTCGCAGAGCGCGCTACAGACTGGCGAGGCAATAACAATATTGCTGAGAGTATCTTTGAGCAAATGAAAGCCGAGCCCCACCCTATTCCACACACCGTGGTTATGAGTGCAGGTACAGGTGGAACATCAGCTACCATAGGGCGTTACATTCGCTACAAAGGTCTCTCTTCTCAGCTTGTCGTGGTAGATCCAGAATTCAGTGTGTTTTTTGATAGCTTCAAAAACAACGATCATACACTTACCGCTACCCGTGGTAGCCGCATAGAAGGGATAGGACGCCCTAAAGTGGAAGCCTCTTTTCAACATGACGTTATAGATGACATGATTGCCGTTCCCGATGCCGCCAGTATTGCAACCATGCATTGGTTAAACAACACCATGGGAATTAAAGCTGGCCCGTCTACCGGCACAAACCTATGGGGCGCATTAAGTATTGCTGAACAAATGAAGCAGCGAGGAGAAATGGGATCGATCGTAACGCTTATGTGCGACAGCGGAGAGCGGTATAGTGAAACTTACTATAATGCTGGTTGGGTAGAAAAGACCATTGGCTCACTCGCTGAATACACCACCAAACTAGAGGCCATCGGGGCCCCTGCTTAAATAGCCTGTTTCTGCTGTTTAAAGTGCTGGGGCGTTATGTATCGCGCAGCACTTTATTCAAAGCGTTTATCTCTATACATTGGCGATATACTTCTCATTGATAAAGCGCGCAAAATTATGATCAAAATAAAAAACGTTGTTAGCTGTACAGTTGCATTTGCCACAGCGTTTGCTGCACACACTGCCTTTGCTACCAGTACATCGACTGTTGAAATTGCGAACACAAGCAACACTAGTATTAACCAAACCGCAGACGCGACCGCCAACGCTGACGTCCCTAACAACAATTACGAAAGCGTTTTTGCTAACCTCGCGCTTCATTGTATTCATCAAGAGTTTCCAAATGTAGTGAAACACATGATGAATAACGGCGATGACGTTAAGGCACCAAATCAACTCTACCCTTCATTTTATGGTTGTTTAGACTGGCACTCGTCGGTTCATGGCCATTGGCTTTTAGTAAGAATGCTAAACACTGCGCAAGATGCAGTGGATAAGGATGAGATCATTGAAAAGCTCAACATCAGCTTCACGCCTAAAAATATCCAAGGTGAATTGACGAGCCTTAAGCGTGAAAACAATGCCTCATTTGAACGCCCCTATGGTCTTGCTTGGTTCCTGCAGCTAACCGCTGAACTACGTCAATCTTCCCTTCCTGAAGCAACAAAATGGCTAAATACTTTACGTCCTCTCGAGGACGAAATTGTAGCCAGAGTAAGCGCATGGTTACCCAAATTAGCTTACCCAATCCGTACGGGTGAGCATAGCCAAACCGCCTTTGCTTTTGGCTTAATGTTGGATTGGGCGAAAACAGCAGGTAATAAGGAGTTTGAAGCGCTGTTAACGTCCAGGGTGAAAGACTACTATCAAGACGATTCACAGTGCCCTCTTGCCTACGAGCCTTCGGGACAAGATTTCTTATCACCGTGTTTGGCCGAAGCTGATTTAATGCGAAGAGTAATGTCTAAAAAGGACTATAGCCAATGGCTTTCAGCGTTCTTTCCAAGCCTCACAGCTAGAACATCAAATTGGCTAGCTCCCGCTACAGTGACTGACAAGACGGATGGTAAACTCGCTCACCTAGACGGGCTGAACATCAGCCGAGCGTGGATGATAGAAGGCATAATGCAAGCTTTGCCTGAAGGTGACAAACGCTTACCTGTGCTTAAGAAAGCATTAAGTTCACATCGTGAGGCCGGGCTCAACGCGGTGTTTGGTGACATGCACTATATGGGCAGCCATTGGCTTGGCAGCTTTGCCAGCTACTTAGAAACACAGCGCGGTTTGAATTAACTTATATCCTACTAAAGTGTGAGATGAATGAGCACTAAAGTGCTATTCGTCTCACACGCCTACCGTGGCATGCTCATTCTATGGTGATATGAATAAAGCGCAGCTATGGAAATTTTACTTGTTGATGATCACGCAATAGTGAGAGAAGGCTTTTCTACACTGTTATCTTCGGTACTCGAAGGCGCTGTCGTCACCAATGCAAAAAATGCGCAGCAAGCCACAAATGCACTTCGTGCCAACCACTTCGACCTCATTATTTTAGACATTAATTTAGGAACCACCAGCGGACTCACGCTGGCGGAATATATTGTTCAGCGCTGGGAGCACGCAAAAGTACTTATGTTCAGCATGTTCGATGATATTTCCATCATCGATAGAGCTATGAAACTAGGGGCAATGGGCTATGTTAGTAAACAAAGTGAACCTGATGTACTGATAAGCGCGGTGACATCTATCATTAAAGGCCGCCGTTATTTAGAACACAATACTGCCATTGAGCTCGCTACATTCAACCTGTCACATTCTGGAGGCAACTTAACAGATCTGACACAAAGAGAGTTGGATATATTTCTTGGTATAGCCAACGGGCTTTGCCGAAAACAGGTCGCTGAAAGCCTCAATATTTCTGAAAAGACGGTCTCAAACGTTATCACCCAGCTCAAGCGAAAACTTGAGCTACAGACAAATGCCGAGTTTGTTCACCTTGCCATAAAGCAGGGTTATATCAAAATTGCCAGCTAAACAAGCGCCACTAAACAAGGTCGGGAAAACTTCCCTGTACTTTCGTATTTTTTTATACCCCTTTGGTACTAACTTTGTCTCATGATAAAGATACCTCATGTAAATCAATATATTAGCGTTTTCATTACACTTCAATCTAAGGGAATTTTTCCCGTATTTTGAAGGACGGAATCCGTTTATCAGGGCCTCTACTTAGTTACATACTGTTAACACAACATCAAGGTAACAGTGGAAATAAAACTATGGCTAAGTTCTATTCAAAGGCTTCATTGGCCTTAAGCGTAATTATTGGTTTAGGTACGAGTTCACATTTATATGCGGACGATGGCGTGACATGGGCAGACATTGAAAATGATGCCAAGACGCCTGAGAACGTACTGATGTATGGTATGGGTCCAGAAGCTCAGCGTTACAGCGGACTTGATCAAATCAACAAAGAAAATGTACACATGCTATCTCCGGCTTGGGTGATGAGTTTTGGTGATGAAAAGCAACGGGGTCAAGAGTCCCAAGCAATCGTGTACGACGGTATTGTCTATGTAACCGGTAGCTACTCCCGTATCTACGCCTATGAGGCAAAAACAGGTAAGAAGTTGTGGGACTACGCCCACCGCCTTCCAGAAGGTATTCGACCGTGTTGTGACGTGGTAAATCGCGGCGCAGCAATTTATGGTGACTTAGTCTTTTTCGGTACGCTGGATGCTGGCGTTGTTGCCCTTGACCGGCTAACGGGCAAAGTAAAATGGAAGAAGCGCTTTGAAGACTATCGTGCAGGCTACACCATGACGGGGGCACCTACGATTGTTAAAGACCAAAAGTCAGGAAAGGTCATGCTTATTCACGGTTCATCAGGTGATGAGTTTGGTGTTGTAGGAAAACTGTTTGCACGCGATCCTGAAACCGGTGAAGAGATTTGGATGCGTCCATTTGTTGAAGGGCACATGGGCAGATTAAATGGAAAAGACAGCACACCCACGGGTGGTTCATACGAAGTGACAACGTGGCCAAAGGATGAAAACGGCGAAATGGTTGAGGCTTGGCACCACGGTGGTGGCGCACCATGGCAGAGTGCAAGCTTCGATGTTGAAACTAACACTATCATCATAGGTGCAGGTAACCCCGCTCCTTGGAATACATGGAAACGCACCGCCAAAGGTGGAGATCCGCGAGATTGGGATAACCTTTATACTTCCGGACAAGTGGGTGTAGATGCAACCACTGGTGAGGTTAAATGGTTCTATCAACATACACCTAACGACGCATGGGATTTCTCTGGCAACAATGAACTTGTTCTATTCGACTATTACGATAATGGAAAGCTCATAAAAGCGACGGCTCATGCAGACAGAAATGGCTTTTTCTATGTAGTTAACAGACAAAACGGTGAATTCATTAGAGGATTTCCCTTTGTAGATAACATTACGTGGGCCACACACATTGACCCTGACACGGGTCGCCCAGTTGAAGTAGACGGACAGCGCCCGCCACTGCCTGAGCCGGGTGAAAAACGAGGAAAGTCAATAGAGGTATCGCCTCCATTCTTGGGCGGAAAGAACTGGAACCCGATGGCCTACAGCCAGAATACCGGCTGGTTCTATATGGGCGCAAACCACTGGAAAGAAGACTACTGGACGGAAGAAGTGACCTATAAAAAAGGTGCCGCTTACCTAGGACAGGGTTTTAGAATTAAGCGCATGTATGACGACCACGTGGGCGTACTTCGTGCCGTAGACCCCATTTCAGGTGAAATTAAATGGACACACAAAGAGAAACTTCCTATGTGGGCTGGGGTACTGGCGACGAAAGGCGGACTCATTATTACCGGAACGGGCGATGGCTATGTCAAAGCTTTCGATGAGGAAACCGGTGAAGAACTTTGGAAGTTCCAAACGGGCTCGGGCATCATTTCATGCCCTATCACCTGGGAAGAGGATGGTGAGCAATACATCGGCTTAGCGTCAGGGTATGGTGGTGCAGTACCGCTATGGGGAGGAGATATGGCTGAACTCACCAAACCTGTCGCGCAAGGTGGTTCGTTCTGGGTATTTAAACTTCCTAATCACAATAAAAAGCAAAACGTAGCTAAACAATAGCTTTATCTTTGCAACAAACCAAACCGAGAGGCGGTGAAAACGCCTCTCGGCATTAAGGAGCTCTCATGCGCTTACGTTTTCAAGCAACCAAACAACTCCCCATATTATTAGTTGTCCTATATTCAGCAACTGCCAGTGCCATTCCCGATTTCGAAGATGACGTGGAAATTATCAACGGATGTGAAATAAAACCAAAGACAGTGTGTAGCGATACAGACTTAAGCGGTGCTGATTTGAGCCATGCAAATTTGCACGGGGCAGTATTCACCAACGTTAAGTTCAACAAAACAGATTTAAGGCACGCCAACTTAAGCTATGCGACGTTTAAGAAAAGTAACCTAGATCACGCTGATTTAGCTACCGCCAACTTAAAACACGCAGATTTACGCAGCTCAAAAGTTCGCAACGCTAACTTAGAAGGCGTAGATGGCTGGGCGCTTTTCGGTCAAGGGGTTGATTTCACTAACTCCAACTTTTCAGGTGCTAACCTGGACCAAGCGCGTTTATCAGGTGCGACAATGGTAAACACCAACTTACGTGCCGCACGCTTAGAGCGGGTTTGGATGAACAAAGCAAACTTTGAAGGTGCTTCACTGATTAACGCCAATATTCAGGAAGCAAAACTGAACGATGCAAGTTTGTATCAAGCAAACCTAACCGGCACGCGCATCCACTACGCAACATTTCAGGGCACTTTCATGGACGAATGTATAAACTGTCCTATTAACTGGTAACTGTGATTGGGTGGAAAGAAAACATTGAGCCGTTCGATATAGCCAGCGCCCATTACCTTCACTAACACCCATTCATACTTACTTTCTTAATATCCCCACTTTTGCTCCCATTCATCTAAAAGAGGGGGACATTCAGAGAAAAGCGTTGGGTAGTTCTCATACTTTTGCATTGAAGACTTATACACTGGTTGACTAACTTGATAGTAGCTCGGTGTTTGGAACAAAGGCGAACTATTACTTTCTAAGGTCTTAGTCTCCCCTTCTGTCAGCCCTGAAAACTGATATATGGATGCTATAGAAGATTCAGGGTCAGCAACAACATCTTCATATTTAATGCTTATTGCTCTGTCCCTTAAGATTGGTTCCATTTTTTCCCAGCACGTGAAGACTTTATTATAAGCCTCAGCGAATTGCTCAACGGTGTACAAGTTTATTTCCTCGAACTGTAAACAACTCAACGCAACTGCCTTCGGGTTACGTAGGCAACAAAGTACTTTTGCGTTAGGAAATAAGGTCAACATTGCAGGTAAATAAGGGAAGTTAAGCGGCATCTTATCTACGATGAGTTTATTGCTGTCAACACTAGGAGAATAAGCCGTTAAATGCTCAAGATAGTCATTTGCCAAAGCGTCTAGTTCACTTTGGTTTGTCCGCTTTATATCACCCGTCTCAGGGTCAACAATCTCGCGTTCAACCATCTGGTTATAAAAGGTTTCGACAGCATCTGTTTCTTCTAATAACTCAACATTCGCATTTTTAAGTAACAAACTTTCTATCAATGTCGTTCCCGAACGAGGAAATCCAACAATAAAGAGAATGTTTGTGCTGTTACTTGACGTGTTAACGATAGGAGAAGGTGATACATCAAAACCATTGAGCATGACGCCAGAGGACAAATCTGCGAATTTACTGGAATGAAGGTTATTCACGTTATGTGCGATAAACCTGATGACCTCTTCGGCATCGCTAAAACGCTTGAGCTTTTCAAGGGTTCTAATCTTCTGGTAAAGATGAGGAAGGCTTTTGGGTTGTTTTACTAAGAAGTGCTCGTTAATTCGCAGCCCCTCTTCAAACTCTCCTTTTGCGAAGGCCAACAGCGAACGTTTTAACTCGTGTTGCTCCTTGTCGCCCTCAGCTTGAATTAATTGAATTTTGCCAAGAAACTTCTCAGCTTCAGCTAGCTCACGCCTGTTTTCGTTAATATTAAAGGCCAGCTCTAGTAACTGAATGTTATCGGTGTTTTCAAACTTTCTATTGAGGACATCAAGGTTGTCTTTAGTGGCATTGAGTAGCCAAGAAACATAGTCTAAGTACGTCAGTAACTCTTCTTTATCCGATGAATCAGCGAGGGAAAGTGATTTTTCAAGATGACGCTTTGCATGAACGTAACGCTTCGACTCCAATGCTGACAACGCCAAAAAATAGTGGATCGAATAAGAATCTGAGTACGTTGAACTTAGCATATTACTCTGCTTAGCTAATTCTCCTCTCGAATGAATTCTGTAACATGCTTCTGTATACAGTTCAGCGCTAAGTTTATCGCTTAGATGAAGACCCTCTCTTTTAATATGCGCGACCAACTGAGACCATTTTTCCTGCTGATAAAGACACTTACTCAGGCTTTGTCCGTACTGAATATTTTTAGGATTTTTTGCTATTGCTTTTTCATATGCTAACTGTGCTTCTTCATATCGGCCAAGCTCAGACATTAAATTTCCAAGTGCATGAAAAGCAACGTGGTAGTTTGGGTTAATTGCTATCGCTTTTGAAAGCTGCATTTGTGCGTCATCAAACCGCTCAGCTTCTTTTAGCAATAGCCCATAATTATACGCCACATCAGTGTTTTGAGGATAATCAGACTGAAGGCTTTCAAATATTTCAAACGACGTAGTAAATTCAGCAACCTTTCCTAGTGCCGTAGCATATACCATTTTTGCCATTGGATGCTGCTCATAGACAGGAGAAAGCGTCGATATGACTCGGCTAAATTCACCGGCACCGAACGCCTGCATTGCTTGATTTATTATTTCTTGAGTAAGTTTCATGAATATTTTATTTTTGGAGATATGTGCGTCTGTAGCAGATTTTGCAGTAATGATTTGTCTATAGTAACACGCTAAAAGTTGAATTTAAGCACCCTCAACTAACCGTGCACAAAACTAAAACCTCGAACATTCACCGAAGACTAGCCACGCGTAGATACTGCAATTACAAGGTGGCCAGTCTTTATTTAGTAGGCTTCAAATTTGATTACCTACTTTCAGCTATTTTACTTTGGCGGCAAGCTCGGCAGTTTCTTTACCCAAATTTTTAAGCTGCTTAATCGTCTTTTCATCCGTAATTGCGCCATCTTCCATAAGCGTATTTACCTTCGCAATAGCTTTTTGGTTCGGCAGCACCATAGTACCTAGATTTTCAAGTAACATTCTCAGTACCACCAGCACGCGCATGCCGCCTAGCCCACCAGCAGACGCAGCCATAATTCCAGCCACCTTACCGCGATATGCTTGTAATGGCTTTTCGCCTTCCCCCATGCGCGATGCCCAGTCGATGGCATTCTTTAGCAGTGCGGGATAGCTTGAGTTGTATTCTGGTGAAGCAATAAGAAAACCATCATGGCTCATTAGCAATTCTTTGAACGCCTGTGCTTTTTCAGGCATACCAAACTCGGCTTCCTCATCTTCATTAAACAACGGCATTTGAAAGTCAGCGAGGTCTATAACGGTAACCTCTGCGCCAGCTTCACGTGCGCCCTCTGCGGCAACTTTCATAACAGCTTGGTTGAATGAACCTTTACGGGTACTACCTGCAAATGCAAGGATCTTAGTCATTTGAGTTTCCTGTCGTTAATTTAAGTAGTGTTCTAGTTGTCTGATTTATAGGAAGCTATCGCCCTATCGGTTCTAATCGAAATGTTATACCACTGTACCTGCGGTTACACGCCGCGATTACGAACATTTTAAGTCTCGCTGAGTACGCAATAATCTATGCCCACTGGTATAAGGATCACGATTAGCGCAAACGAGCGTTGTAGGGTTGACGCTTATGTTTCGCATAAAAAAAGGCTGACAATCAATGTCAGCCTCTTTGTTATCAATATGTATGTTGTACCGCGAACACTACATTTTTTCTAGTGTTTCGATGCCAAGTAGGGTTAATCCTTGCTCTAGCGTCTTGGCAACCAGAGCTGACAACGCTAGACGGCTATCGCGTACGGCTGGCTCAATACCGTCTTTTAACATCGGGCACGCTTCGTAGAATGACATAAATGCTGAAGCCACATCATAGAGGTAAGTACACAGTACATGAGGCGTGGCTTCACGAGATACTGTACCAATCACCTCTTCAAACTGCATAAGTAATACAGCTAGCGCGTGCTCTTGTTTCTCAGCAATATTGATATCTACTGGCATGGTGGCCATATCCACACCCGCTTTTCTGAACAAGCTTTTCACACGGGTATAGGCGTACTGAAGGTAAGGCGCGGTGTTACCTTCAAAGCTTAGCATGGAGTCCCAATTAAACATGTAATCAGTTGTGCGGTTTTTAGATAGGTCAGCGTATTTCACAGCGCCAATACCCACCTTGTGAGCGACTTCTTTAAGCTCGTCTTCGCTTAAATCGTTGTCGCGCTCGGCGATAAGTTTGCCCGCACGCTCAACGGCTTCATCAAGCAATTCGACCAGTTTAACTGTACCGCCAGTACGCGTTTTAAATGGCTTACCGTCACTGCCTAGCATCATTCCAAATGGGCAATGCTCGTAAGTTTGCTCTTCTTTCATAAAGCCCGCTTTACGGCCCACAATTTCAGTTTGCTTGAAGTGCAGTGCCTGACGCGCGTCAGTAAGAATCAGCGTACGGTCAGCGTTTAACTTGCCGCTGCGATAGCGCATTGCCGCAAGGTCTGTCGTTGCGTATAAATAGCCGCCACCCGACTTTTGAACGATGTAAACCGCAGGGTTACCTTCTTTATCAGCAAGCTCAGGTATAAATACTACCTGCGCACCTTGGTCTTCTACTGCAAGGCCTTTCGCTTTAAGGTCACTGATTACGTTGGCTAAATCGTCGTTGTAAGCCGACTCACCCATAATATCTTTACGGGTCAGGCTTACGTTTAGCTTGTCGTACACTTCTTCTGAGTGAGCAATAGACACGTCAATGAACTTTTCCCATAGCGCCAGACACTGAGCGTCACCGCCCTGCAGCTTAACTACGTATTCACGGGCGCGGTCGGCAAAACCTTCTTCTTCGTCAAAGCGTACTTTGGCTTCGCGGTAAAAGTCTTCAAGATCAGAGAGTGCAGTTTCAGCCACTTCATCTTGTAGCTTGTCTGAAAGGTGCGCAAGCAACATGCCGAACTGTGTGCCCCAGTCGCCCATGTGATTTTGACGAATAACGTTGTGGCCCAAGAACTCAAGCACTTTAACCACAGCATCGCCGATGATAGTAGTACGCAGGTGGCCCACGTGCATTTCTTTGGCCAGGTTAGGCGATGAGTAATCAACAACAATGTTTTGTTCTTTTGACTTAGCGATACCTAAACGTGGGTCGGTTAGCGACAACTCACACTGATTAGACAGCCATTCGTCATTTAAATGAACGTTGATAAAACCAGGGCCCGCCACTTCTAGCTTGCTGGCAATATCGTCGAGCTTTACAGTCTCAACAATTTTATCTGCAATATCGCGCGGCTTTTGCTTAAGCTGCTTGGCTAGCGCCATCGCGCCGTTAAACTGATATTCACCAAATTCAGGTCGAGCGCTGCGCGAAACTGGCACTGGCGCATTTTCTACGCCCATTTCTTGTAGAGCTTCAGTGAAACGGTTAACTAATAGTGCATGTATATTCATAATATATTGTGTCTTTGTTTAATCTTTATTAGCTTAATTTTCGCGCGTGTTCTTGAACTGAATATCAGGGTAGCGCTCTTGCGCTAGCTGTAAATTCACCATAGTAGGTGCGATGTACGTCAAGTTATCGCCGCCATCTAGTGCAAGGTTTTGCTCACCTTTACGGCGGAATTCATCAAGCTTCTTCTCATTGTCAGAGTAAACCCAGCGGGCAGTGCTCACGTTAATATGCTCATAAAGCGCGTCTACGTTGTATTCGGCTTTCAAGCGAGCGACAACTACGTCAAACTGAAGCACACCTACTGCGCCAACAATCAAATCGTTGTTGGCAAGCGGTCTAAACACCTGTACCGCCCCTTCCTCAGAAAGCTGGATCAGCCCTTTCAGCAGTTGCTTTTGCTTAAGCGGATCTTTCAAGCGGATGCGTTTAAATAGCTCAGGCGCAAAGTTTGGAATACCCGTAAAGCGGTAGTTATCGCCTGACGTGAAGGTATCCCCTATGCGTATGGTACCGTGGTTGTGCAAGCCGATGATATCGCCGGCATAGGCTTCTTCTAGCAATGAACGGTCACCAGCCAAGAAGGTTAATGCATCCGAAATACGCACATCTTTACCTAAACGGCTGTTGCGCATTTTCATGCCTTTTTCGTACTTGCCCGACACAATACGACAAAACGCGATGCGGTCACGGTGTTTCGGGTCCATGTTGGCCTGAATTTTAAATACGAAGCCACTGAACTTACCATCGGTACTTTCGATAGTCCCTTCTTCGGTTTCGCGGCCAAGTGGCGCAGGTGCCCACTCAACCAAACCGTCAAGCATATGATCAACACCGAAGTTACCTAATGCTGTACCGAAAAATACTGGCGTTAACTGGCCTTCCAAGAAAAGCTCTTGTTCAAACTCGTTAGATGCACCGCGTACAAGCTCAAGCTCGTCACGCAAGGTTTCAGCGAGGTCACTTCCTACTGCAGTATCTAACTCAGGATTATCTAACCCTTTGATGATGCGCACGTCTTGGATAGTGTGACCCTGGCCGCTTTGATACAAAATAGTTTCGTCGCGGTGAAGGTGATATACACCTTTAAAGCTCTTACCACAGCCAATTGGCCAAGTGATTGGTGCACACAGGATATCAAGCTCGGTTTCTACTTCATCGAGCAGTTCCATAGGATCGCGAATATCACGGTCAAGCTTGTTCATGAAAGTCACAATCGGCGTATCGCGCAAACGGGTGACTTCCATAAGTTTACGGGTTCGGTCTTCTACACCTTTCGCTGCGTCGATAACCATAAGGCATGAGTCAACCGCCGTCAGTGTTCGATAGGTATCTTCAGAAAAATCTTCGTGCCCCGGAGTATCGAGCAAGTTGACCATACAGTCCTTGTAGGGGAACTGCATCACCGAGGAAGTAACCGAAATTCCTCTCTGCTGCTCCATGGCCATCCAGTCGGATGTGGCGTGACGGTCCGATTTCTTGCCTTTTACCGTACCCGCCACTTGTATCAATTTGCCGAGCAGCAACAGCTTCTCGGTAATGGTTGTTTTACCGGCATCGGGGTGCGAAATAATGGCCAGCACGCGTCGGCGCTGAATGTCATTGCTCAATGAGGAAGCCATGGGAACCTTGGAATCTACTGCGACAGGCCAAATTATCCTGCACGCCTGCAGACATTGGGCTGATTGCGAAAAAGGCGCGATTATAACAGTTGCGCGACCGGATGCTCTACAATGGCTACGGTCTGGACTGGCGAGCACACAGGAAGCGAATAATGGACTTTACCCTCAATGCAGAACAACGCGCTCTTCAAGAGTCGGTACGGCAATTTGCTCAAGGCGAGCTACCGGAGATTGCGCGTGAAATCGAGCTATCTGACGAGCCACCGAGCCTGGAGCTGCGCAAGCGCTACGCAGAAATGGGTTATCTCGGGGTCAATCTAGATTCCCACTATGGCGGAGGCGGCCTGAGCCACCTGGATGCGGTATTGGTGCTCGAGGAAGTTGCCAAAGTTTCTATTGCTGTGGCCTTTCCGATCTTCGAATCCTGTTTTGGTCCCTGCCTGGCTGTCGCCCACTTCGGCAGTGATGCACTCAAGCAAAGGCTCTTGCCAAAAATTTGTTCGGGAGAAACCATTCTTGCCGTGTCCATGTCAGAACCGGATGCAGGCTCCGCCCTTACAGATTTGAAAACCCGCGCGAGTGTGAAGGAAGGCCGGGTTTTGATTAATGGCAGCAAACGCTGGTGCTCCGGTGCTGGTCATTCCGAGGCCTATCTCGTGTACTGCCGCATGTCAGATGATCCTGGCGCCAAGGGCATTGGCGCGGTGGTTGTTGAAAAAGACTCTCCTGGGCTCAGCTTCGGTGAGCGTGATCACCACATGGGCTTTCGCGGCGTCTATAGCGCGGACATGTATTTCGACAATGTCGAAGTACCCGCGGAAAATATTCTCCTGCCCGCCGGCGGCTTTCCCAAATTAATGGAAGCATTCGATCTCGAACGCTGTGGCAATACCACCATGTCCCTGGCTGTGGCTCAATCAGCCTTTGACTATGTGTTGGACTACTGCCAGGAACGAGAACAGTTCGGCAAAGCGCTAGTCGATTTTCAGGCAGTACAAATTCAGATCGCTGAAATGAAAATGCAACTTGATGCTGCCAGACTCATGCTCTACCGTGCCGTGGTGAATGCCGACAAAGCATTGCCCAGTATTGCCGACAGTTCACTGGCGAAGTGCTACGCCAATGAGACAGCGAGGCAGGTTACAGGAAAGGCCATGCAACTCATGGGCGGCTACGGCTATTCAAAAGACTACCCCATCGAACAGAAAATGCGTGATGCCTGGGGATGGGGCATTGCTGGCGGAGCAATCGATATCCAGAAGGTCAATATCACGTCAGCATTGGTAGGCCGTCGCTTCAATCAACGTGCGACGTAAAGACCGCACGCCGCGAAACTTCGAGATTCGCAAGTAAACTCGTAGCGAAGCGAAAACACTATCAGGCAGACAAAAGCCCGGGAAACGACTATGGAGCCCATGCGTTTTTTAGTAAGCGAAGTTCAGACAGCCAACAAACTGCGAGGCAGACTTCTCTCTGGTCAGCTACTTAGCAAGGACAGTGTGGTACTCGCACCGGGGGGACAACAGTCGACTGTCATGGCGATGAGTACACCTGCCGGCGACTCTCTCAAGAAACTCCGTGCACAAGACGAGGAACAGGACGTATTAGTCGAACTGACCTATTCACTTCCGGCAAAGCCTGGCAATTTAATTGCCAATGCCGACTCCAGACCCGAATTTGCCGACCAGTTTGAAGCGCAACTACACTGGCTTGCCAGCAGTGACCTCTTACCGGGGCGCAGTTATTTGCTTGAGGCCCTTGGCGGTCAAAGCGAAGCAAGCATCAGCCGCCTCAAGTACCGGCTTGACAACGATCTTCAGTTCGCCGCCAAGACTTTAAAAGCTGGACAGGACGGTGTCGCCAATCTCGCACTCACTCGTGCCATCAGCTACGACGCCGCCAGCGTCTGCCCGGCGACATCCGGTTTTATCCTGAAAGATAAAAACACCGGGCAAGAAGTTGCCAGCGGCAGTATTCGCCACGGGCTGCGCCGGGCCAGCAACGTCCATTGGCAAGCACTCGATGTCGACAAGCAATCCCGTGCGGCAATCAAACAGCAAACGCCGAGAATCATCTGGCTTACCGGACTGTCTGGCTCAGGAA
>ENA-OWNT01001495-OWNT01001495.1-seawater-metagenome-genome-assembly--contig:-NODE-1495-length-29188-cov-15.437738_pt1 | contig 29188 bp, 26 predicted proteins | sample MGYA00238136_ERZ651165 | MGnify/ENA primary metagenome ERZ651165 (study PRJEB26861, sample SAMN08777766) | seawater metagenome | isolation source: coastal seawater | place: USA: Florida | collected...
GCGGATCACAGGGACAGCGGAGCTTTGGCGTCGGTCTTGCCCTGGTCCGGGAGATCGTCGTCGCCGCGGGGGGCTCCGTCGAGGTGGCCTCGACCGGTCCCGAGGGAACCGTCATGAAGATGACGCTCCCGCTGGCCGGCGTCGGGAGCCCGTGAGAAGTCCGGGTACTGAACACCCGGGCCCAGAACAACTGTGCCCATTAACACCAGGGCATAGGAAAGACCGGCGATCGCTTCCCCCCAAGGAAATTCGATCGCCGGTCTTTCCGGTCTGACTAGCCCGGGGCGGGCTGTCCCGCCCTCAGGGGCTTAGGCCCGGACGAAGGTCACACCGCCGGTGGCGGTGAGCCAGGACAGCGGGTGAACCATCGTCTGGTTGATGCCGTTCATGCCACCGCTGACTACCTGGCCGTTGCCGGCGTAGATGCCGACGTGGCCGGACTGGACCACCATGTCGCCGGGCTGCGGGGTCGCCACAATGGTTCCGAGGCCAAGGAATGCCCGGGGACCGATGTCGCCGACCGGCTTGCCTGCTGCGCCAAGCGCCTTTTCCACCATGGCGGTGCAGTCCTGGGTGATGCCCAGCTGACTGTAGGCGGCAGAGAGCATGATGGCGTTCCGGCCACCGGCGGGCGCCGCCGCCGGGGCGGCCGGAGCGGCCTGCACCTGGACGGTTGCCTTGGGTGCCGCCTTCGGCGCTGCCGCGGGTGCTGCCGCAGGAGCCGCGGCGACGGGCTTAGGCTGTTCGATGACCGGTGCGGCAACCGTGGCCACCGCGGGGCGGTCAAAGCTGATCTTGACGCTTGAATCGGCGCTGACCGGCGCGCTGACGAGTCCCTTGACGTCCACAGTGGACGCCGGGGCGGAGTCGCGCTGAGCAGGTGCCGCGGCGGCATTGGCTGCCATTCCGGTGGTGAGGACCAAGCCGGATGCGGCGGCGAGGACGGTGGCATGGCGCGCAAAAGTACGGATTGAAGACATGGATGTAGCCTCTCCCAATGCCTGCGAGGTGAGCTGTCGGATTCGGATGGGAGTCACCCGGCCGCACTCCCGGGCCCGTCGTTGCGGGCGCTGTGCGGCTTCACCCCAAGACCTGCATGTATCAGCAGGCCAAAAGTGGTTTCCCCGTCTCTGCCGGTCGTTGGTGCGAGTTACCCCCGGGCCGCGGCAGAGTTAGGCAATCGGCTGGGGAGCGCCCGTATCGGAGACAACAGGCACATATCCACGGTAGCGCGAAGCGCACCCGAATGTCACATTAAGGTAACGGAGGCCACGGTACCGCCCCCGCAAATGCCCATAGGGCGGGGCCGCCTTTCGAACATAGGATGATGCCATCAGCACCACCTTCGAAGCGGAGGCCCGAAATGAACAGCCACTGTGTCGCCATCTGCCAGTTGAGCAATCAGCCCCAGGAGGATTTCGACGTCAACACCGAACTGCTGATCCTGGACGGCCGGGATGTCCACGTGTCCACCTGGGATGCTGAACCGCGGGACGGCGGCTTCGACGAGCACGTCCTGAACGACCGGGTGGACGCGCTCGGCTTCATGGTTGTCAACGACTGGGCCTTCCTGGACGGGAAGGCGTACGCGGTAGTGGAGCGGCGGACAGCAACGTAGGCGCACGCCACTGTTCACGGGACTAGTCTCATTCCATGACGAAGGATCCGACGGCTCTGGACACCGCCATCCTCCTCACGCCTGCCGTCCCGACGGGCCGGCGGCCGGACCGCAGCGGCAAGCCGTGACGTTCCTGTCCCTGGCGCTGATCGCCGTCGTCGCACTGGCTGGCCCGCTGCTGGCACTGCCGGTGCGCTGGCGGCTGCCGGTGGTGCTGGGCGAACTGCTGGCCGGCATCGCGATCGGGCGGTCGGGCCTGGCCCTCGTGGATCCGTCCGATCCGACGTTTAGCCTGCTGGCCAACATCGGTTTTGCGCTGATGATGTTTGTGGCCGGCACCCATGTTCCCGTGCGGGATCCGCAGATCCGTTCCGCCCTCGGCAAGGGCTCCCGCCGGGCGGCGGCGGCAGGGGCGGCGGCGGTGGCAGTCGGAACCGGCATCGGCCTGATCTTCGGGACTGGACATGCTCCGCTCTACGTCGTGCTGCTGGCGTCCTCCTCGGCCGCCCTCGTCCTTCCCATCGTCGATTCGCTGCGCCTGGGCGGGCCAGACGTCGTCGCCATGACCGCACAGGTGGCGATCGCCGACATTGCCTGCATTGTGGCGCTGCCGCTCCTGGTGGATCCGCCCCACGCCGGCCGGGCGGCGCTGGGCGTAGTCACGGTGACAGGCTGTGCGGCGGCGCTCTATGTCATTCTGCGCTGGCTGGAGGACACCGGACTCCGCGGGCGCGTGCACCGGCTCTCGGAAAACCGCAAGTTTGCCCTGGAGCTGAGGTTCCAACTGGCGGTGCTGTTTGCCCTGGCCGGTGTAGCGACGTTCACCAATGTCTCGGTGATGATGGCGGGCTTTTCCTTCGGCTTGGTAGTGGCTGCCGTCGGCGAACCCAGGAGGCTGGCCCGTCAATTGTTCGCCCTCAGCGACGGCTTCCTGGGCCCGTTGTTCTTCGTCTGGCTGGGCGCCTCATTGACCCTGCGGGACCTGGCCGGGCATCCGGACATGATTGCCCTGGGCCTCGCTTTGGGGGCCGGGGCGCTGCTGACGCGTTCCGGTTTGGTGTTCCTGGGGCTTCCGCTGCCGCTCGGGGTGTTATCGGCGGCCCAACTGGGCATTCCGGTGGCGGCGGCGAGCATCGGGACGCAGCTGCAGGTCCTGCTTCCCGGCGAGGCGGCGGCCCTGCTGGTAGGCGCGCTGGTCACCATAGCCGCGAGCGCTGTCGCCGGGTCACGGGCAGCCAAAGCATTCTCTTTGCCCGCGAATGCCGGCGGAAAATCCGGCGGGGCCGGCAGCACTGTCGGCCAAGGCGATCCGGGCGATCCCAAAGGCTGAAGGGCGCCCGCCGGTTCCGACCGGCGCCGCTGGTTCGGACCGTCCCCGCCGGTTCCGACTGTCACGGCCGGACGGAGGCGAACTGCAGCTCAGGCCTCTTCTTCGCCATCTCCGCCAGGACCCGGGACACCGCCTCCCGGACCACCGCGCCGTCGGTGTCGGGGTCGGTATCGGGGTCGGAATTAGACGCCGCGGAAGGCTCGTCGAGCACGGAACCGGCGTGGCGGACGAATCTGTCCCAGTCACCCGCGCCCGCGCGCAGCGCCAGCAGCGGCGAGAGCAGCGCGGCCCGGCGCAGCCAGGCATCGGGCTCGCGCACCCACCGGTCCAGCACGCTGTCTGCCCGCACCCTGCCCGGAACGTCGAGTCCGTCCACCAAGGGCCCGACGACGTCGACGGCGAGCGGGTCCACGAGGTCCCGCACCCTTGCCTCCCGGATGAAGCCCTCCAGCCGGGTGAGGTCGGAGTTGGTCAACAGCTTCACATGGGTCTGCAGCAGCACCACCGCGGCCAGGCGCCGCTCGAAAACCGGCAACGCCCACAGTTCCGAGCTGAGCGCCGTGATCTCATCACGGGACAGACCGGGATAGCGGCGGCCGGCGTTACGGACGGTCCCCCGCACGGCCCCCACGGAGGCACCGTAGAACCGGAGCCTGCCGCCCCCGGCTTCGTTGCCCAGCCGGGACTGCAGTTCATCCGCACGGCTCCAGGAACTCTCCTGCTGCAGCGCGGCGTCAATGAATTCGCCGGCATCACTCACGCGTCCATTCTTTCCCCTCGCGGGACACGATGGAAACGCGGCGCCACTGGACAGTTGGACCCTCTACGTGAACGGCCGGAAGTACGACGGCGGCATCCGTGACCTGCCGTTGAAGGCACACGACGAGATCCTTCTGTCCTACGGTGCCGCCCCGGCAAAGGTCGCTGCCGCATACGATTTCCCGCCCGGGGAATGAGATGCGTGCGGCACTGCCGAGCCGCTTGAGCCCCGCGACCCGGCCGCCGTCCGCACGGCCGGAGGTTTGCGGGGAAAGGTAACGATCAAGTAACGTTGCCCACTGGCCGTGAAGGCCAGGCCCGAATGCAGGGCCCCGGACTGCCCGCACGCCGGGCCCGGTTGCGCCGTTCGGCGTCTGCTCGCCCGTGCCCTCGCGGCAGGGGCAGGATGAAGCTTCCCGCACCCGCCGCCGCCCTCGCAGCGACGGTCAGGTGTGCCAGTCACAAAGCCCGGAGGGGTCCGTTGTTTAAGCAAACACCGTTCAAAATAGCCCACATCAAGCCAGCGGAGTCCAAGGCAAGCAACTTCAGCAAGATAGCTGTTGCGCTGACCATGGGCGCCTTGTCATTGACTGCGTGTGGCGCTCCCGCGACCGGGGCCGCAGCCCCCTCCGCGGCCAGCCAGGCCGCCCGCCCCGCCGCGGCCTCCACGTCCTCGGCGGCTACCGCACCTCAGGCGGGGGCCACCGCGTCTGCCCTCAAGCCCGTCGCCGGGCGAGCCTCCGCGGCGGCGGACTCCGGGGTCAAAGCTGCGCCTCCAGCCGCGGCGCCGGCCTCCCCGGCAGCCCCCGCGCCCATCGCCCCGGTCGCTCCGGCCGCTCCGGTCGCTCCGGCCGCTGGTGAGACACAAGCGGCAGCGGTTAAGGGATCGACGCCGGCCGTCGCGCCCATCGCGGCCCAAGCCGCCGTCGCAGCGACCGGTGACGGTTCGCAGGCCGCGACGGCCCGGGGCTGGGGAGCGGTTGTTGCGGGCGATGAGTTCTCCAACACCGGCGCGCCGGACTCCACCAAGTGGAGCGTCTTCAAAGGATCCGGGCATGCCGGCAAGGGCGTGCGCAGCCCCCAGGCGTGGTCAGTTGCCGGCGGCGTGGCTACAGTCAGCGGCAACTCGGCAGGCACCACGGGCGGCATGTCGGCCAAGTTTGCGCAACAAAAATACGGCAAGTGGGAAACGCGCATGAGGACCAACGCCCGGGACCCGAAGTACCACCCGGTGCTGATCCTGTGGCCCAACAACAACACCTCGCCCAACTGCGCCGAGATCGACTACGCCGAGGGCAGCACCAACACGGCCCAGATCAAGTTCTTCCTGCACTATGCCTGCAGCGGTTCGAACTTCCAGACCACCGCGGCCAAGACCATCGACACCACGCAGTGGCACAATTACGCCGTGGAGTGGACTCCGGCAGGCATCACCGGATACATCGACGGCGTGAAGACGTTCTCCGATACGAACCCGTCGCACCTGCCGTCCGTGGGCATGCACCAGACGCTGCAGCTGGACTGGTTCCCCGACGGATCGGCCACCAAGCCTTCACAGATGCAGGTCGACTGGGTCCGCGTCTACAAGTAGGGCCCAAAGAAGTAGGGGCCTGCAGGTAGCAGAGACACATCACCGCGGCAGCCCCGCGCCCCCAACGGGGTGCGGGGCTGCCGTCTCGTTTGGCCCGGATCCGGTGGCGCGGTGCCCCCGGCACCGGACTCAAACCTCCTGCAGCTCCCGGGCGAGAACCGCCGAGACGAGCATGGAGCCGGCGGCCGTCACGGCGTCGATGACAGGAACACCGAGGCGGCGTCGAAGCACGTCCGCCATGCCGATGCTACTCAGGCCCGTGCTGGCCTGGACGATGACGTCGGCACCTGCATCAACAAGCATGTGGGCCGCGGCGAGGGTGTCGAAGATCCCTGTAGGCATGAGGAATGCGTCGGGCGTTTCGACGTGCCCCACGCCGTCGATCAGCAGCATGCGTTCGCCCAATGCGTCTGAGATCGGGCCCGGCACGTGGGCTCCGAGTCCCAGGACGCCAATCCTTCCGCCAAAAGTTTGTGCCGCTGCCGCCGCAGCGGATCCCGCCCCGATGACCGGGATATCCACGGCCGCCCGGGTTGCGGCCAGCCCGGGGTCTGACGCGCAACTGATGATGAGGGCATCGGCATCGGCGGCCATTTCCCGCGCCAGCTGGACCACCTTGGGTGCCGCAGACTCGAGGGACGACTGATCGTAGACTCCAGACGGCTGGTCCGGAATGCAGCGGGAGGTAACGGTAAATCCAAATGCTTCCTGCAGGAGTTTCCCGTGGGCGTTGAGCAGGCGGCGGTCCGACGTCGTCATCACCCGGATCAGTCCAACACGCATGATGTACTACCTTTCCGAACGGAATCCATGGTGCGAGGCTACTCGGCGAGTATTTCCGTGTCTTTTCGGGGAGATGACCAATACGGGCCCCGCGGGGCAATCATGACGTGACGGCGGCGGACGTGGGCTCGCCCAAGACCCCGACGCCGTAACTTGTGCATCACCTTGGCAAAAACTTCGTCTCCGTTGGGGTTGGGTGCCCGGTGCCGTTATATGGTGTGTCACGGTGGTCCGCCTTTGGATCCGGGGCCCATACCCGGGATGGGGGGAAGTCGGAAGACCGGTTCCGGGCTCAGCCGGAACGATGATCAAAGGAATAGCCCATGTCGGTGGAGCCGTCGTCCACTCCCGGACGCCCCCAGGAACCCGTTGATTTGGCCTCCGGCGCGGAACATGCCGCCAATGCCGCCGGAATCCGTCATCAGGCCGCCAGAATCATCGAAGCCGTCCTCGCCGACACCGCACCGGAGCATGACAACGTCCGGGAGTTGCTTCGCCAGAAAAATGCTGCGCACCCCGGGCACCCGGAACGGGCCCTCGCGGAGCATCTCGCCGCGTTGAATGCTGCGGCGGGGCCCTTTGAGGGAATGTCCGGCGCTGCAGGCCGGGTCTTTCCGGACATCGCCTCCGGAGAGTAAGCGCGGCTCCAGGCGCTCACCTCCCGGGCACTCACTTGTAGACGCGGATCCAGTCCACCTGTATCTGGCTGGGTTTGGTGGGGTTCCCGTTGGGGAACCAGTCCAGCTGCACCGTTTGGTGCATCCCCACTGTGGGCTGATGCGCCGGGTTCGTGTCGCTGAACCATACTGATCCGTCGAGGTATCCGGTGATGCCGGCCGGAGTCCACTCCACGGCGTAGTTGTGCCATTGAGTCGTGTCGATCGACCGTGCGGCCCGCGTCTGGAAGTTCGGACCGCTGCAGGCATGGTGCAGGTTGAATTTGATCAAGGTGGTGTCCGCTGTGCCTTCCGCATAGTCAATTTCGGCGCAGGTGGGCGATGTGTTGTTGTTCGGCCACAGCATCACGACAGGATGGTATTGCGTATCCCGTGCATTGGTCCTCATCCGGGCTTCCCAACGGCCGTACCGCTGCTGGGCGAACCTGGCGGACATGCCGCCCGTGGTGCCTGCCGCGTCGCCGCTGACGGTCACAACACCGCCGCCCACCGTCAGCGTCTTCGGGCTCCGGACCCCCTTGCCCGAGTGACCCGGACCGTCGTAGACCTTCCATTTCGCGGGGTCTGGCGGCCCGGCGTAGTTGAACTCATCTCCCGCCACCACCGGCCCCCATCCGCGGACGACGGCGGCTTGGGTTCCGTCGGATATGGCCGTCACGGCGGCCTGCCGGTCGAGGAAAGCCGCGGCGCCGCACCCGGTCAGAGCCAACGCGCCTGCCGCAGTCAGCGCCCCCGCAGTCAACGCCGCAGCCGTGAGCTTCGCGAACATCGCGCCTCCTGGTGACTGAAATGAGTAGAGCCTGGAATGCGGAGCCGCCGTTGCCGGCTCACGGCTGCTTGGAAGGCGGGCTGGTTGCGGCAGCCACGCCCTCAGACATACGTGCCGAACCATGCCAGGGTGTCGTTCCACGCCGCGGTGGCCTGCTCCTGGTTGTAACGCTCCCCGGTGTCATTGTGGAACGCGTGGTCTACGCCGGGATAGACCTTGAGTTCGTGCCGGACGTCGGTCTTGGCCAAGGCATCCCGGAGCGCCGGCATGGCGCCGGTGATCCGCTGGTCAAGTTCGGCGTAGACGCCAAAGACGGCCGCCTTGATGGCTGCCACCTTGTCCAGATCGGGTGCGGGCCCATAAAACGCGGAAGTGGCCTTCAGCCCGGGCAGCGCCGTCGCGGCCTGCCAGGTGATGCCGCCGCCAAAACAGAAGCCGTTCATGGCAATACGCCCGTGGTCAACGAAGTCCTGGGCGTTCAAGTAGTCGAATCCCGCGGCGAAGTCGGAGACGTGGCGCTGGGCTCCGGCCTTGGTCAGTGCCCCCGGTACAGCGTCCGGGTCCATGCCCGCCGTTCCGCCTTCCCGGCTCAGCAGGTCCGGGGCCAGTGCCGCGTATCCGGCTTTGGCGTAGCGGCGGGCCACATCCTGGATGTGCGGGGTCAGCCCGCGGTTCTCATGGCAGATCAGCACGGCGGGTCCGGCCGAACCATGCTCCGGCCGGGCGAGATAACCGCTGATCTCGGTGCCGCCCGCAGGGAACCGCACTGTCGCCGTCGTGAGTCCGGCCGCACCTTCGGGGACGGACAGCGGGCTTTTTGCCCCCGGCACGGCGCCCGCCGGCGAGGTTCCTGGAACTGGCCCCGTGCCTGGCGAGGACGATGATGGCGTCGGCATGGGGTCGGTGCTGCGGGGAACCTCATCCGGAGTGCAGCCGACCAGGAGCATCGCTGCCGACGCCGCCGCCATGCTGCCCGTGATGAACGCCACCCGGCGCGTGAACGTGCGCTGGCTCATGGCGCCCGAGCGGTAGTCGTCGAAGAATTCCTCAATCAGATACGTCTCAAACTTGCCAAGCTGGATCATGACGGGCCTCCTGGATGTGCCGATCATCCTCCTCCGAAGGACGCCTTGAGTCCAGAGAAATCAGTCAACGGTTCGTGGGCTGGCCTGGCAGGCGGCCCGACAGCGTCTGGACTGTCTCGGCGATACCCACGTTCTCTCGTTCAACCTCTTCCATGAAGAGCCGTCCGGCCGTTATGAGGCCGTCCCGGATCTCGAAGATCGTGACGCCGCGCATGTCGAAGGGCTGCCCGTCAGTGCGGGTGCCTGCCCAGGTCCATTCGCTCCACGTGGCGTCGCCGTGGTCCACGGATCGGAGCACGTCCGCGTGGAAATCGGGAATGCCAGCGAACATCGCTGCCCAGTTCGCGTGCATCTGTTCCCGGCCCACAAACGCCCTGGCCGGGTGGGCCGGCTGCACGCTTTTGTACGACTCATGGAACAACCCGGCTGCCGACTCGAGGTCGTGGTCGTTCATCGCAGCCAGCAGGCGTTGGATCACTTCACTCATAAGAACACTCCTCCGCTCACCTATTCGCGCGGCGGGGGCTCGCGCACGGTCTCACGCGCGATCCCATGACTCACGGGCTAGGCGGCGCCCACCGCAGCGGCCGGGTGCATGCCTGCCCTCATCGTCAATGTACGCCGCCGCCCTCGCCCACTTCCAGACCCTTCGGCCCCGGCTCCGGGTCAGGCACGGCCGGCACCGCTCCGTAAATGCTGGTGAGCCAGATGTGCAGCAAGGTCTCGACGGTTTCCCCGACGGCGCCAGGAAGCGCTTCTGCCGGAAGTGGCGGTTCTGTCGGATCAAGTCCGGTCAGGGCCGCCGTGATGACGCGTTCGTTGAGCAGGTTCAGTGCGCTGGCCAGCAGCCGCGGCTCCGGGCCGGCGGGCGAGGCGCCGCGGTCGCGTTCGGCCCGGATGGCGGCCGCCGTGGCGTCGATCCAACGGTTCGTCAGCGTGGCCCACCCGGCGGCGAGTTCGGGCTCCGAGGAGCGCGCGGCCGCAGCGGCTACTGAGACCCCCCGATGCGCCGCGAACGTCCCGGCGAAGGCCTCGATGGCCTTCCGCCACGCGGCCGAAGGTGCCGTTGAGAGGCTGCTGAAGACCTCGGCCGTCCGTTTCTCGGCTTCGCGGGCCACCTGGTCGAGGAGTGCCAGCAGAACGGCCTGCTTCGAGGCGAAGTAGAAGTAGAACGTCGGCCGCGAGATGCCGGCGCCCCGTGCGAGGTCGTCGATCGTGACGTCCGCGAAGTCTTTTTCACCGAGGAGCCGCTCTGCAGCCACGAGGATGGCCCGCTGGCGTTCGTCGCCGGACAGCCGGGCGGCGCGGCGGCCCCGGTTGGGGACCGCGTGAGCAGCAGCATCTGGCGCACCATGCGCAGCCGGCGCGGAGGCAGCCGGCGCGGACATCGCCGGTGCAGTTTCTGCCGCATACGGTGAGTTCATGGCGTCAGCGTAGCACCCTCTCGACAGGGTGTTGACTTCATCAACACCCTGTTCATAGACTGCCGGGAACCGGGCCGCACTCGTTGGTCCGCACCTAACAGGGAGCACCGTCATCGCCGAACATCTCGACGTCCTCATCGTCGGAGCCGGTCTCTCCGGCATCGGCGCGGCGTGCCGCCTGACCACTGCTTTCCCCGCCAAATCGATTGCCGTCCTCGAGGCCCGGGAATCCAGCGGCGGCACTTGGGATCTCTTCCGCTATCCGGGGGTCCGGTCTGACAGCGACATGTTCACCCTCGGCTATTCGTTCCGGCCGTGGCAGACGTCGACGTCGATCGCCCCGGGCGCGTCCATCCTGCAGTATGTGCGCGAGACCGCTTCCGCCTATGGCGTCGACCGCTTGATCCGCTACGGTCACCGCGTGGTGGGCGCCGACTGGTCCTCTGAAACCTCGCTCTGGACGGTCGAGGCTGTCCGGGACACCGGGCCTCCGGTGGCCTTCACGTGCTCGTTCCTCTTCGTCTGCTCCGGCTACTACCGCTACGACGAGGGCTACAGCCCGGCGTTCCCCGGCCAGGAAAGCTTCGCCGGCCAGATCATCCACCCGCAGCACTGGCCCGCGGACTTCGATGCAAGCGGCAAGCGGATCGTCGTGATCGGCAGCGGCGCCACCGCCGTCACACTCGTTCCCGCGCTGGCCTCCACCGCGGAGCACGTCACAATGCTGCAGCGCTCCCCCGGCTACATGGCCGTCCTCCCGGACACCGACGACGGCTTCGACATCCTTGTTTCGCGTCACGTTCCCCGGCGCCTGTCCGCTGTCGTATCGCGCTGGAAGGGCATCGTGCGGGCACTGCTGAGCTACCAGATCAGCCGGCGGAGTCCGGAGAAGATGAAGAGCATCCTCCGGCATCAGGTCAAGAAGCGCCTGCCCGAGGGGTACGACGTCGACAAGCACTTCCAGCCGAAGTACAACCCCTGGGACGAGCGCCTGTGCATCGTGCCGAACGGCGACCTCTTCACGGCGATCCGGTCCGGCCGCGCCGGCGTCGTCACCGACACGATCGATACCCTGACACCGGAGGGGATCCGGCTTGCGTCCGGCCACGAACTGCCGGCCGACGTCGTGGTGACCGCCACCGGCCTGAATCTGTTGCTCTTCGGCGGCATTGACCTCAGGGTCGACGGCGTACCGGTCGACCCGTCGCAAAAGGTCACCTACCAGGGCATGATGCTCGCCGATGTCCCGAACCTGGCCTTCGCGATCGGCTATACGAACGCGTCCTGGACCCTCAAGATCGATCTCGTGGTGCACTATGTGGCCCGGATCCTGCGCCACCTTGACCGGAGCCGTCACACGACGGTGACGCCGGTGGCCCCCGCCGACGTCGGCGAACTCAGGCCGCTGATCGATCTCACCTCGGGCTACATCCGCCGCGGCATCGGCCAAATGCCCAAGCAGGGCGGGCACACGCCGTGGCGGCTGCACCAGAACTATCCCCGGGATGTCAGGATGTTCCGGCTCAGCAGGCTGCACGGCAACGGCCTGCGGTTCAGTGGACGCAGCTCACGCCGCGGTCGGGCTCACCCGAGCGGGTGGCGGCCTCGTGAGCGCGCACTCTGTGCCCGCTGCACCCCGGACGATCACCGTGGACGGCCGCACCGACTGCTGGGGGCCGGCCATCGGGTGATCAGCCTGGACTGACGCGCATCACCGCTAGCCGGTAACCTTCTTGGCCGTCGCGTTCCATGTCAGCCGCCCTTGCTGGAAATCCGTTGCCCTGCCGACGGATACCGTGTATGAGTCGCTCGTGGGATAGCCCAGCCGGCTCGTCTCCCAGCCCAGCGACGCCCACTTGGACCGGATCGCACCGAACACCGAGTGCGCCCGGGTAGTCTTCGTCCAGTAGATCGATGCCCCTCCTGCACCGGAGAAGTGGTTGTACCGCCCGGCCTTGTCCGGGGTGCCCTTTTCGTCCGTGATCGGGTAGCGCAGCGGGCCGGTCTCCCAACCCTGCGCCGCCCATTTGGACCGGATGGCACCCATCACAAAGTGCGCCCCGGTTGTCGGTGACCAGAAGATCGAGTTTCCACCGGCCCCGGAGAAGTGGTTATAGAGGCCCACCTTGTCCGCGGACTTCGTCGTGTCGGAGGTCGGATAGCCCAGGCCTGTCTCCGCGCCAAGTGCCGTCCACTTCGCACGGATCGCCCCCGTGACCGAGTGCGCCCCGGTCTTCTTTGACCAGTAGACCGATGCCCCGCCTGCTCCAGAGAAATCGTTGTACGTCCCCACCCCGTCCGGCGTGCGCTTCTCGTCGGTGATGGGATAGCCCAGCGGGCCCGTCTCCGCCCCCAGTGCCTTCCATTTCGCCCGGATGGCACCCCGCACATCGTGCGCCCCGGCAGTAGGCGACCAGTAGATCGAAGACCCGCCCGAGCCGGAGAAGTTACTGTATTTCCCTACGCCGTCCGGCGAAACCTTCTCGTCACTGGTCGGGAAGCCGAGGACTCCGGCCGCACCGCCCGCGGCCCTGTACCGGCGGTTGATCTCGCCGATGACCGCGTGCGCCCCGGTCGTGGGTGACCAGCAGATCACGCCTCTAAAGTAATCTTGGCATTTTCCTCCCGCCACGGCGTACTCCGCGGTCAGCGACCGGCCGAGCACCGAACCCGGGCGGCCGGCGTTGGTCTTCCACGCGTAGGCGGCGATGGGGTCGTCGGTGCCCTTCCCGGTCAGCATCACCTTCAGCGCGCCCTGGCCGTCGTCCGTGGTGATCAGGTAATAGGTTTCCGTTGTTCCGGCCTGACCGACGGCCGTGGGCTTGAAGGTCACACTCTGGTACGCGGATTCACCCGCGGGAATCTTCAGTCCCTCGGCGATGGGTGTGGTGGTTGAAAAGGCCCCCTGCGGCGCCTTCGCCTTCGTGATGATCATCGGGACGTTGCCGGTGTTCTCGATCTCGAACGCCCTGGTCAGGGAGGTCCCGACGGGGACGTCACCAAAGTCCAGCGTGCGCGGCATTTGCAGGTGCGCCGCGCCTGAGACGGCAGTCGCGGTCACCTTGACGGTCACCGGTCCCCGGTCGCTGGTGACGACGAGCGAATCGGTCACCGGATTTGCCGAAGTGGGACTGAACGTCATGGACACGGCAAGCGATGCGAGGGGCTGGATCGTCTGCCCCACGGCCGGGACCGTGGCGGCGTCGACGCGGAGTTGCGGGTTCGCCGGCAACTTGACGCCGGTGATCTTGGCGACACTCGTGCCCGTGTTGACGATGTTGACCGTCTGCCGGCTGACCGTTTTCGTCGGGACGTCGGTGAACTGGGCCACTGCCGGCGTCGCACCGAGGCCCTCCTTCGTGCCGACAGCGTGGAGGCCGAGGAGATTGGTCTCGCCGTCGGCCGTCTTGACCGTCAGTGTGCCGTCAGCCTGGCCCGGCACTGTCGGCGAGAAGGTGACAGGTACCGTCATGCTCGCGCCTTTCGCCAACTTCCGAGGCAGCGTGAGCGTGGTTCCGATCTTGAACGGGGCGCGCGTGGTGATGGAGCTCACCGTTACCGCCCGCGACGCGGTGATCGTCACACTGCCGCTCACCGTGGAACCCACCTTGGCCTTGCCGAGGTCGGTGTTCTTTGCCCCCACCGCTGACGTTGTCGGGGCGCCGAAGCCCATGACGTGCCCGTCCCGGGTGCCGACGTACACGCGGCCTTTGTCAGTGGCCACGGAGGAGAACTTGGCCCCTATGCCCAGTGGGGCGCTGAAGACTTCCTTGAGGTTGCCCGTATTGTCCGGCATGGCACGGTAGGCGCGCAGTTCCGCATCGGCCCCGGTCCCTGCGCTGACATAGACCACCCAGACAAGGCCGGAGGACCCGTCTTTGCCGGAGGACGTCACCACCGGCGAACCGGAGCTGAACCCGAACGTTCCGGCGGAGGTCCCGACGGCGGCCAGGCTGATCCCGCCATTGGAGCCGGGCACGAGCTTGAACGCCCGCAGGTACCCGTTGCTCTCGACCACGTAGAGGTATCCACCGCTGGTGGTCCCGAAAAACGCGGGCTTGCCCCACACTCCGCTGTACGGACCGGCTTTGTCCAGGACGGCGTCGGTTCCGCCGGGGCCCTGCCCCATGCCGCCCAAGTTGTCCCGGTCCAGCAGGTACAAGGTGCCGTCTTTGCCGATTTGGGCCATCAGGTGCGGGTGCGCCGCGGTGCCATAGCCGTCCGGGATCCCGACGGGAGCGCCGGACCCCAGGTCGGCGTCGTTTCTGTTTAATTTCGCGTTGTCGGCCGGGCTGAAGAAGTCTGTGGCCTTCAGGTTGCCGTCGCTGCCCACCCGGAGCCGGACCACCGCCTCGGCCAGGGTAGTGGGAGGCTTCGAGCCCGGGCCGGGCTTCGGGGAGATGCCGTTACCCGTCGTTAGCAGGATCTGACCGGGACCGTCGGACACCAGTCCTCCGCCGGACTGCCAGATCCCGCCCTCCGCGTTGGCGTTGCCCGATTCAGTCGCCCACATCGTGGTCTGCCGGCCGGCGGTCGATACACCGACGACATAGCCGACGAAGGGGGTGTAGTCACAGTGGCTGGCAAATCCCGCGTAGACCACGCCGTTCAGGAGCAGCAGCCCTGGGCGCTGCATCGCCGTCATCGGGTTGAACGGGCGGTTGGGGTCATTGGTCGGGGCGCCCTCGATTGTGACGGGGAACCCGGGCCTCTCCGCGCCGGTCGCCACATCCAGGGAGTGCATGTACCAGTGAGGGAGCTGTTTACTTGCCCCGTCGTTTGTCTTCGCCAGCAGGAAGACGCTTTTCGTCGCCGGGTCGTAGACCGGCGTCGACGTGATGCCGATGTTGGGGGTGAGGTCACCGCAGTGAACGGTCGACGCCGGCCACGCCGGCCCGAGTTTGCGCGACCACTTGGCCGCACCCGTGGCGCCGTCCAGCCCGTAGACGGCATTGTTTTCCGTAGCGGCAATCACCGTGCCGCCCACGACGAGCGGCTGGGCGTAGACCTGTCCGTCCACGGTCGCGGAGAACAGCTTGCCGAAGTTCGATGATGCGACCGCCGACGGCGATAGTCCGGGCTCGTCCTTGTCCCAGCTGGTCCGCAGCGAATCGTTGGCGATGGTGCCCACGTCCGCGGCGGCGGTCTCACCGACAGACAGCCCGGCAAGCGCCAGCGATGCCGACAGCAGGGATGCCCAGGCGCCTCGGGACCACGGGCGGAGCTGGGGCGACGTTGTGTGGATCGTGGCCGCCCGATGTTTCGGAAGGTGTGGAGCGCGGCTCGCCCGTCTGCTGCGGGGATGGCCCGTGGAATGGCCAGAGGACACCCGAAGTTCTGTTTGATCATGCATGGCTGAGACCCGTTCCTGACCACTACATTGACTTTATTAACCCAGTACTGAGGAGCCTAGAAGCCGGTAATGATTAGCGCGCGAGTGGGGTCTACTCGACTTTTCGGGAGCGGTTCTCGCTTTCTTTCGGGGGCTACTTGCCCGTTGCGCGGGCGCACCCGAGTGCCTACTTGCTTCTCCGGATCTGCCCGGGCGGCAGCGCATGGGCACCCGCTCCCCCGCTAAGGGGAACGCGCTACCGGTTCATCAATGCGTGCAGAATCGCCGCGCCCGGACCGGCGGAAGTTAGCGCCAGAAAGCCGACGGCCGGGGCTCCGAGCACCCAGGCAACCCGGCGCCGTCGGGCCTGGCCAACCAGCCGCCGGAGGGCGGCAAATCTTCGTTGGAGTTCGTCCGTGTTGGCTGGCGGCATCGGTTTCGTGTGCCACGTCCGTGCCTTCATGGCGGCGGAGGCGATGCTTTGTACCTGCGCCGGGTTCAACACGGCCGTACGCCGCTGCAGGGAGCCCAAGAGTTGCCGCTCAGTCAGCACCATCACCTGACGCGGCTTTTCCCGGATCGTGAGCCGTCGGGGTTCCACGATCACCAGGACACCCGTGACGTCGACAGCCGTGCCGGTTGCGGTGCTGAGCAGCTTCGAGGCCCGGGCGGCCTCGTGCGCCGAGTTGTAGAGGTGGCGTTGTTTCGTTCCTGACACCATCAGGGTCTGCCCCGCCACCCAGATGGATTGACCCGCGTGGTTCTTGGTGTTGAGGGTGAAGACGCCGGCGGGACCGACCAGGACGTGGTCGATGTCCGACCAGCCCGAGCCGACCGGGACGGCATGGAGCACCAGCCATTCGGGCCCAAGCCCCGCCAGGATGCGTCCCACGGTGATCTCACCCAGCGCACCTTTGTACCAGGGCGAGCTGGCGTCACTTAGCGGGCTGGCCCCGAAAATCCGCCGGGGCAGCGACCGTGGCGGAACGAGGTGCTGCAGAGCCAACAGCTCTTCGATCACGGACTGGGCCGCAAACCGCTCGGTCAGCGGTGTTGGCGCCGGGCCCGCGCTCATGGCCGCGGCTCTGTTGTGGGACGCATGCGTGGGATCCTACTGGCACGTGGCCGGCCCGGGCGGTGCGGGTGTCGGCGCGCCGGATTCTTTGTCCCTGGTTTGCGCAATTCTGCAGCTGCACGCGGTGGGCGCCTTTCGCGTTCCGGTGTCGCTTAGGCTCATCTCATGTCGCCTGATCGCTATCTGGCAGCGTTGGCCAGCTTCCTGGACCGCCTGTGCACTCTCGCCCGCCGGCCGGAGGACGTACTGATCCGTTCCGTTCCGGCTTGCCCCGGCTGGACACTCGACCAGTTGTTCGGGCATCTCGGGTCGATCGAGCGGTGGGCTGCCACGGTGGTTCGTGGGGGCACGTTCGTCGAGGAACAACCTGCTCCGGCAGTGGGAGGCGCCGCATGGTTTCTCGAGGGCACGGCACCTTTCCTCGAAACTATGACGGCCCTTGATCCCGGGAAAGAGTGCTGGAACTTTGGACCGCCGCCGCGCACGGCCGGGTTCTGGCTTCGGCGGCAGGCGCATGAACACGCCATCCACCTCACCGACGCCTGCCAGGCACTGGGCCTGGGAATCCCCGCTCTTGGTGAGGACTTCATGCTCGATGGAGTCGACGAAGTCCTGACGATGTTCGCGCCGCGCCAGGTGCGGCTGGACCGGGTGCCGCCTCCGGACAAGGCCGTGACCTTCCACGTGCCCGGGGCCGGGAGCTGGACGCTGGGCCCGGGCCCAGCGCTGGCTACGATTACCGCCCCGTTGCCTGAGATGTATCTCGGCCTCTGGGGCCGGTCCAACCTTCAAGCCTCCGCCGTCATCGAAGGTGACGCCGCCCTCGCCCTCCGCGTCCTTCGTGGACCGCTCACACCGTGAGGGTTCATCGCCGGGCTGCTAATCGGACTTCAGGCCCCTGGCGTATGCCGCCTGGCCCACGTGCTGGAGGCAGTCGGCAATAGTGCTGACCAGCCGCACCCCAAGTGTGACGGGCGGGTCCCAGCGGGTATCGACGACACGGTCGAAGTCGTCGTCGCCGAGGGACTGCAGAAATTCCACGGTCTGCCGGTGGACGGCGTCGTAGTAGTCGAGTAACAGCTCCGGCGGTGCCTGCACCGCGTCGACCTGGCTGCTCGAATGGCCGTAGCCGGTGTCGCGTTGGGGTAGCGGCAGGTGGAACCGGCCGGCAAAACCCTGCGAGGTCCAGACCTGTTCCAGGCCTGCCGCGGCGGCGAGCTGCGCGTCCTCGACCCGGCTGAGGTGCCAGATGAGCCACGCCATCGAGTTTCCGTTGCCCGCGGGCCGGCGGAACAAGGTCCGGTCGTCGACGCCCTCAAGGGCGTCGGCCACGGTCTCATGGATCCGGCCGAAGGCGTCCAGCAGCAGTTCGTTGGATTTCATCGAGTCCCCTCACGGTGCATGATCGGTGAGTCCCCATGCTGGCACGGGGACTCACCGGCGCATAGGGCCGCGCGACTCACGCAGAGGCGCGCAGCATATCCGCGGCCTGATCATTCCCGGCAGCCACCTCGGGGGCCGGGCTGCCGTCGTCCTCATAGTGGGTGGCGTTGGCGAGGTCTCGGCCGGCGATGTAGCCGAACGTCAAGGCCGGGCCCAGGTTGATGCCGCCGGCCGGGTAGTGGCCGCCCATCACGGAGACCTGGTCGTTTCCGGCAACGTAAAGGCCGGCGATGGGCTGGCCGGATTCGTCCATGACGCGTGAGCGTGCATCGGCGGCGAGTCCGGCGAAGGTGCCGAAGGATCCCGGCACGATCCTGACCGCGTAGAACGGTCCCTTATCCAGCGGGCGCAGGGACGGGTTCGGAGTGTTTTTCGGGTCCCCGCCGTAGCGGTTGAACTCGCTTGCGCCGCGGTCGAAGTCCGGGTCGACGCCTTGGCGGGCGTTCTCGTTGAATTCCGCCACGGTCCTGGCGAGGCCGTCCGGGCTGATGCCGCAGGCAACTGCGAGTTCCTCGATCGTGTCGCCTTTTTTCAGGTAGCCGGAGCGCAGGTAGGGGAAGAGCGGCACGGGCAGCGGCTTGGCCATGCCCAGCGGGAACTTGCGGACGAACGCGGCGTCGGCGATCTGCCAGGCCTCCACCGGTTCGCCGTCCGGGGTCGCCTCGAGCAACCCGTCCACGTAGTCGTAGTAGCCGTTGGCCTCATTCACGAAGCGCCGCCCGTCCGCTCGGACCCCGATGCTGCCCGGTTTGGCCCGGTCCATGATGTGCGGGAACGTCCCGGTGCGTCCGCTGCGGTACGGGACCAGTGAGACCGGGCACCAGGCGGCCGGGGACTTCACGCCGGTGTCGAAGCGGGCTCCCACGGCCTGGGCCATGGTAATGCCGTCCCCGGTGGTCTCCTTCGGTGCCAGGGTCCAGTGGTCCCGGCCGGTGGGAGTTTTAGGGAACAGCGCGGCGCGCCGGGTGACGTCGTTCGGGAAGCCGCCGGCGGCCAGCACGACGCCGCGGGTGGCGTTGATCTGCAGTTCGCCTTCCGGTGAGCTCACCACGGCGCCGGTCACCTTGCCGGCAGCGTCCGTGATCAGGCGCTTGGCCGGTGTGGAGACGCGGAGGTCCACGCCGAGGTCATCGGCGGATTTCATGAGCCGGCCGGTGAGCGCGGTGCCGTTGACCAGCTGCATGTTCCGGCGGTGGGTGAGGAGATCCAGCAGGTGCAGCCCCACCCGCCAGCCGGCGTGGAACAGTCCCCGGATGTTGCCCTGGGAGGCTGAGAGGAACTTGGTCAGGTCCGGCCCCGCCATGATGCCCATGCCCAGGAACGAGGTCTCGTAAAGCTGGTGGCGCATCTTGGCGCGGAGCTCGGGCCTGATGCGCCGGGCGTTGAACGGCTTCGGCGCCACGGAGCGGTGCCCGGTCCCGGCGCCGGGCGTGCTGCCATAGATGTCCTTAATCTTGGTGCCCGGAACGAACTGCAGGCTGGTCTTGTCGTGAAAGAAGCCAACCATGTGCGGGACCGCCTCGAGGAACGCGTCCACCTTGTCGTCGCGGTAGTTCCCGCCGAGCCGGTGGCGCAGATAGGTGCGGAAGAGTTCGCGGTCCTCGTTGACGCCGTCGGCCTTGGCCAGCGGGTTCCCCGGGGTCCAGGCCCAGCCGCCGGACCAGGAGGTGGCACCGCCGCAGACGTCGGCCTTTTCCACCACAACGACTTTCAGTCCGTGGTAGGCGGCCGTGACCGCGGAGGACAGCCCGCCGGCCCCGGAGCCCACCACCAGGACATCACAGTCCATGCTGGGACGGTTGCGTTCAGTGTCTCGGGATGTAGCCATGTCGTGTCTCTTTCAGTGGAAGAAGGTGTCGGAATCCAGGCGCGGCGGGGCGCCGGTTTCGAGCGCGTCGATCGCATCGAGCTGTTCCCGGGTCAGGGAGAAGCTGAAGACGTCGAGGTTTTCGCGCTGACGGTCGGGGTTCGCGGACTTGGGTATGGCCACGCGGCCGTGTTGAACGTGCCAGCGCAGGACGATCTGCGCCGTTGTCCTGTCCAGGTCCCGGGCCGGCCCGGTCACGGCCGGGTGGCCAAGGAAGGCGCCGTTGCGGCCGAGCGGGCTGTAGGCGGCGGTCAGTATGCCGTGGTCGCGATGGTAGGCAAGCTGCCCCGGCTGGCCGTGTTCGGGGTCGACCTGCACCTGGTTCAGCGGGACGTGCAGCCCGGCGTCTTGAACGAGGCGCAGGTGGGCGGGCTTGAAGTTGGACACGCCCCAGGCCCGGATGGCGCCGTCCTCAACCAGCCGTTGAAGTCCTTCGCAGGCTTCGACGAATTGCCCCTGGGCCGGGTTGGGCCAGTGCACCACGAAAAGGTCCAGATAGTCCGTGCCGAGCCGCTTCACAGCGTGGCCGAAGGCCTCGCGTACCCCGTCCCGGCTGTGCCATTCGCTGTTGAACTTCGTGGTGAGGAACAGTTTGCTGCGCTCGATCCCGCTGCGGCGGATCCCTTCCCCCACGGCAGCCTCGTTGGCGTAGTTCTCGGCCGTGTCGATATGCCGGTATCCGTTGCCAATGGCCTGGGCCACTGCCGCCGTGGCATCCTCGCCCGTCAGGGGCCAGGTTCCGAGCCCGATGAGCGGGATGCGGATGCCGGACGTCAGCTCCGTCGTCATGATGTCCACTTTGGTGTCATTCATCGGGGGCCTGCTTCCTGGAGGTGTTCTGCTTCGCGGAGGGTGCCGGCGGCAGCCAGCACGGCCTCCATGCCTGATTTGAGCCGGTGCGCCCAGCCGAGTTCGCCGAGTTCGGCCACGCGCCGGTCCGACGGCGTCTCCGCACTGAGCGGGAGGCCAACCGGAAGGGCGGCCACTGTAGCGGCGAGGTTGAAGTCGCCTTCGCCGGGCACCTGGCGTTCGGAGCGGGATTCGATGACGAGCTCCTCACGGCTGGCCGGCCGCCGGGACGGTCCGTCGCACAGCTGGAGCAGCGGCACGAGGTCTGCGTTGGCGCGCAGCTGGTCCCATTGACCGGCGTCGTCGCCGGCGTCGTTCCCGCTGAAGCGGTTGAAGTGCAGGGTGTCCACCACGATCCGGCAGCCGGCCTGCCGGGCGATGTCTACGGCCTGGGCGATCGAGGCGACGGGCTGGTAGGAGATCGCTTCCAGGGTCGGGGTGATGCCGAAACCGCGGCCGTCCTCGGTCATCCGGGCCAGCGTGTGGACCAGCCGGTAGCTGTCCGGGTCGGCTGCCGCGACTGTCAGGGAGCCGGCTCCCAGTGCCTGCCCGGCTTCCATCATCCGCAGCCAGGCCTCGCGCTGGTCGGTGCCGTCCAGCAGCAGGAATTCGATGTCACGGACGCTCACGCCGGTGTCCCTGATCCGGGCCAGGGTTTCCCGCAGCATCGGCGAGCCGGGCTGGAGGTCGTAGGGCCGTTCGGTGGGGGTCACGGGACGGACCCGCGCGCCGATGAAGTCAAACCCTGCCTGGGCCGCGATGCCGAGCAGTTCGGGCGGGGCGGTGCCCAGGAGGGACAGTTGGGCCAGCCCCAGTAGTGGCCGGGTGGCGTGGGTCATGATGCTGCTCCGTTCAGGGTCATCGTTGTGCGGTCAGTGGCGCCGGGGGCCAGGAGCGCAGCGATGCGCTGGGCCGCGTCGTAGCCGCTCTTGACGGCGTTGGAGGCAATAGCCGGCGTCCGGTCCACGACGGTTCCGGCCAGTGTCACCGGCACCCCGGCGGTGCCGCTCAGTTGCGCGTCGCGGATGTTCGCCGGTACCGGGCCGTCGAGCGGGACCACGGACCGTGAGACCAGGAGGGGTCCCGGTGCGGCCAGCCATTCGCCGTCGGGCGGAAGGTCCGGGCCGCTGATCCGGACGCGGGCGCCGTCGTACTCCTCGATCACGGACGCCAGCCGGATCCGCACCCGGGGGTTGGCCGTCAGCCGGGGCACGGCCAGGATCTTGGCGCGGCGGCCGGATTCGGGGGCGATGACGTCCTGGGGGCCCACCAGGAGGACGGCGGTCCCACGGTCCGCGAGGGTGTCCGCCACGCTCATGGCGACGGAATCAGCGCCCCAAATAGTCACGGCCCCGGGCACGGGGGCGCCGGTGGACGCGCTGGCGTCAAGGATGTCCGGGTGGGCGGCGAGCCATTCGCGTACATCGAGGACGTTCGGGGACTCGTCGCCGGGGAACCCGGCGGCCGGCCGGATCCCGCCGGTGGCGATCACGACGGCGTCTGCCGCGGTGGCGCGGACCAGTTCGCCGAGGTTGCCCGTGTCCGCGCGCGTGCCCAGCCGGACGTCGATGCCGAGGCGGGTGTTTTCCTCCGCGGACCACGCGGCGAAGCGGTGGAAGTCCGGGGTGGACTTCATGCGCTCGGCCAGGGCAAACTGTCCGCCGGGGCGGGCACCGGCGTCGAGCACGGTCACGGAAGCGCCGGCTTCGGCGAGTTCCCGGGCGGCGGTCAGGCCCGCCGGACCGGCGCCCACCACCAGCACGCGGGAGCCGTCCCGGACGGCCGGCGTGGGGACGGGGACGCGGGACCGGCCCACGGCCGGGTTGACCGTGCAGGTGACCTGCCCCTGTCCCAGGTTGTCGATGCAGACATTGCAGGCAATGCAGGGGCGGTAGCGTTCGCCGTGCAGGACGCCGCCCACGAAGGCGGGGTCGGCGTGGATGGCGCGAGCCAGGCTGACGAAGTCGCAGGTCCCCTCGCGGAGGACCTCCTCGATGATCTCCGGGGCATTCAGCCGGCCGGCCATGCCCAGCGGCAGCCCGAACCGGCGGTAGGCCCTGGCGTAGTCGGCCAGGATGCCCGGCTTCCATTCACCGGACTGCACGATCCATTCGCCGGCCTCGTAGCTGCCTGCGGAGATGTCCAGGAAGTCCAGGTGCTCCAGATGCGCCTTGGCAATGATCTCCACTTGCTGCTCTGCGGTAAGTCCGTCCGCCGGGCCTTCCACCACGGAGACGCGCAGGCCCACGACCGTGTCGGGGACCGCCGCCCGCACCGCGTCGATGACCAGGTTCATGAAGCGTTCGGGCGCGGCGAACTCGTCCGTGCGGTGGTTGGAAATGGGCGACATGAACTGGTGGATCAGGTAGCCGTGCGCGCCGTGGATGTTGATGACGTCAAAGCCCGCCTGCACGGCCCGGCGGGCCGCCTGGGCGTAGGCCTCCACGAGTTCGTGGCACTCGGCGATGGTGAGTTCCCGGGGAACCTCGCCGCCCGCCGTCGCGCACGGTACCGGCGACGGTGCCAGGTTCTTGAACCCGGACACGGCAGCCTGCGCGGTGCGCCCGCCGTGGTTGAGTTCGACGGCGGCGAGCGCCCCTTCGGCGTGCAGGGCGTCGGTGAGACGGCGCAGGCCCGGGATCATCGCATCCGTGTGCAGCCCCAACTGGTGCGTGCGTCCCTTGCCGTCGGCACGGACGAAGGTGGCTTCGGTGGTGACCATCCCCAGTCCGGCCCTGGCCCGGGTGACCAGGTAGTCGATGTACTGCTCCGTGATGGCGCCCTCGGTGGTGCCGTAGTTGCGTTCCATGGGCGCGGAGGCGAGCCGGTTGCGGAGCGTTATCGGGGTGCGGCCGTTGCGGCCCAGTGTCAGGGGCTGGGCACTCAGGGTTTGGGCGCTCAGGGTTTGGGCGGCGTGGCGGGTGTTCTGTTCCATGATTGTTCCTTAGCCCGCGACGAATGCCGGCGTTTGTAGATTGGACTGCGTATGCAGGGCATCGGCGAACCGCACCGGGAGCCCGGACCGCGAGGACTCATAGACGGCCAGCAGGATCCGCAGCGCCTTAGTGGCGTCCTGGCCGGTGATGGCCGGGTCCGTGCCGTCCCGGAGGGCCTGGACGAAGTCGCGGACCTGGGTGGTGTGGTGCGGGATGAGCTGGCCGTTGATGCTGGCAAGGTCCACGTTCGGGTGGCTGCCTTCCGGGTGGGCGGGTTCGGTGCTGATCGTCTCGCCCACGGCCCACAAATCAACCCGGGCGTCGCTGCCTTCGGGGAATTCGGTCAGGGAGGCGGAGGCGCCCGTCTCCCCCGTGATGCGGAGCTGCACTCCCAGGCTCGGGGACACCGCCGTCGAGGCTTCCAGGGTGGCCATGGCCCCGGAGGTGAACGTGATGACGGCGGTGGCGGAGTCCTCCACTTCGATGTGCCCGCCGTGCTTGTAGGTGTTGATCTTGCCGTAGACCTCGGCCACGTCCCCCAGGAACCACTGGAGCAGGTCGATGTAGTGGATGGCCTGGGTCATCAGCACCCCGCCGCCGTCGCTGGCCCAGGTCCCCCGCCAGGCGTCACGGGAGTAGTACTCGGGTTCACGCTGCAGCATTACCGAGCACTGGCCCATGATCGGCCGGCCCAGGGTGCCGTCGTCGATCGCGGCACGGATGCGCTGCGCAGCCGGCCAGAAGCGGCGCTGGAACAGCACGCCCAGCAACACTTCCGCGGCGTCGCAGGCGGCCACCATGCGCTCCGCGGACGCGAGTTCGATGGCGATCGGCTTCTCGCAGAGCACGTGGACGCCGGCCGCGGCAGCCTGCAGCACCACATCCTCGTGGGTGGGATGAGGCGTGCAGACCGACACGAGGTCAAGGCCCAGGGCCAGCAGCTCGCCCACGCTGCTCACGGCGGCGGGAACATCCCAGGCCGCAGCGGTGGCCCGGGCCCGCTCCGGGTCGACGTCACACACCCCGACGATCTGCACGTCGTGCAGGGCACGGAATGCCTCGAGGTGGTTGCGGGAAATGGCGCCGCATCCCGCGATTCCAACGCGGAGGGTGCGGGGGGCTGTGGATGCTGAGGTGGTCATCGGAAGGGCCGTCTTTCTGATGCTGGGATCGTGGAGGACTGTGGTGGTCTGGGTTGCCCGTGAAGGGCCGGCAGCGCCACTAGTACGTGGCGCGGCCGCCGGAAAGGTCAAAAACGACTCCGGTGGTGTACGACGCGGCGGGGGAAATGATGAATTCGATGAGTGCTGCCGCCTCGGCGGGCGTCCCGAACCGGCCCATCGGAATCCTGGCCGCTTGTGCCGCCTGCTGTTCCGCCGGCACTTCCTGGAAAAGTGGTGTCATGACGTTGCCGGGGGCCAGGGCATTCACAGTGACGCCGGAGAGGGCAAACTCCTTCGCCAGCGACTTCACGAGGCCCAGGATGCCGGCTTTGCTGGCCGAGTAGGCGGGCATATTGATGACGCCTTCCTTGCCCGCCGTCGACGAAATGTGCAGGAGCCGGCCGTACCCCGCCTCCGCCATGGCGGGCAGGACGGCCTGGGAGACGATGAACGCTCCTGTGAGGTTGATCTTCAGGATGCGGTCGAAGTCTTCGACCGAGGTGGTGAGGGCCGAGGCCACCGGGCCGAGGATGCCCGCGCAGTTCACGACGGCGTCGAGGCCGCCCATCGTCCGGACGGCTGAGGAAACGGCCGCCCGGACGGACCCGGGGTCCGTCACGTCCAGGGGAAGGGACGAGCCCGGGGGAAGGGACGAGCCGGCGTGGTTGCCGGGCCAGCGGGCTGACGGGAGATCCGCCCCGATGACGACGGCGCCCGACGCCCGGAGGCGTTCTGCCGTTGCCAGGCCAATGCCGCTTGCTGCCCCGATGACGAGGCAGCGTGACTCAGCGATGGTGCCGGGTGCTCTTGAGACGGTGACCGGTGCTGGTGCTGAATTCATGGGCGGACCGCGTCCCGGAAGGCGGCCAGCATGCGCCCGGCGTCGGGTTGGATTCCGGTGAAGAGTTCAAAGGCCGCGACGGCCTGCCCCACCACCATTCGTCCGCCGTCGAGCACCTCACAGCCCCGGTCCCGGGCGGCCTTGATCAGCTGGGTTTCGAGGGGCCGGTAGATGACGTCCGCCACCCAGAGCCGGGAGTGGATGTGCTTGGGATCGACCGGAAGACCTGGATGGCCGCTCATGCCGATCGGCGTCGTGTTGACCAGCCCGTCGGCCGTCAGGAGGCTCAAAGCCACGGAGTCGGTCCGGCTGACGGAAACCTCACTGTCCGGAAAGTGCGGGGCAAGCCGCCCGGCGAGGCTCTCTGCCCTGGCTGGTTCGATGTCGGCGATCACCAGCTGTTTGGCGCCGGCGCGCAGGAGTCCGTAGGCTACCGCCGCGCCGGCTCCGCCCGCGCCGATCTGGACCACCAGGTTGGTGGCGGCGGTGGGGAGACCGGCCCGGAAGCCGCCGATGAAACCGATGTGGTCCGTGTTGTGGCCGACGGCCTTCCCGTCGTGGAAGGTGATGGTGTTCACGGCACCCAGGATGCGGGCGTCGGGTGAGAGATCGTCCAGGCCGGCCTGGACCAGCTGCTTGCTGGGATGGGTGACGTTGAGCCCGTCGTAGCCAAGGTCGGCCGCGTTGCGGACCAGGGCGGCAGACCGCCCGGCTGGCTGGCCGACGGCGTCGAGGTCGATCACGCGGTAGGTGTAGGACAATCCCAGCCGGTCGGCTTCGGCTTCGTGGAGACCGGGTGTCAGCGATCCGCCGATGCCGGCGCCGAGCAGGCCGACGAGGTGCCGATGGGTGCGGTCAGCAACGCGGGGCTGGAACGCCCACGTGCTCTCCTGTAGCTGGAGGCTCATACCGGCGCCTTTTCCGACCCGACGGCAGCCGACCCTCCAGCCTCTGACCCGACGGCCTCTGACATGCCGGCCTCTGACATGCCGGCCGACGGCGCCTGGAGCCGCCTGTGGGATTTCTTCAGCCCCAGCAATGCGGTCGGAGTCCGGAATGTCTCGGGTCCCGTGAGCGTCGCGATCGCGGAGATGAGGCAGGCCACGGCCGCAAAGGTTGCCACGGGTACCCAATTGGCCTTGTTGCCACCGATCAGGAGTTCGGCTATCGCGGGAGCGAACCCTGCCAGGAGCAGGCCGAACATGAGGCTGATGGCCATCCCCGAGTAGCGGACCTTGACCGGGAACTGCTCCGGGAAGTAGGCGGGGTAGATCGAATTCGCGCCGGTGTAGGCAACGCCGATCAGCAGGATTCCGGTCAGAAAGATCAACGGAACGTTGGCGGCGGACAGGGCCGCGAAGAAGACGTAGATCATGCCGATCTGCAGCACGAGCCCGGTGACGAAGACAGGCTTGCGGCCGATCCGGTCCGAAAGGATGCCGGCCAGCGGCCCCATGGCGACGGCGGTGAGGTTGGCCACGGCGATCACCACCAGCATGAGTCCCTTATCGACGCCGACCACCGACGTGGCGTACGAGAGCGCGAAGACGTTGACGATCGTATTGATGATGGTGAACAGGGACATCGCGGTGATGCGGAGCACTGTGACCCAGTGGTAACGGAACAGGGTGACCAGGGGTACCTTGACCACTTCGTCGTTCTCTTTGACTTCTTCGAAGACGGGCGGCTCTTCGAGGAGGCGCCGCAGCACAAAGGCGATGACGGTCACGACGGCGCTCGCGAGGAAGGGGATGCGCCAGCCCCAGGCCAGGAGCTGCTGCTCCGGCATGGATGCCACGGGAATGAAGACGAGGGTGGAGAGCACGATTCCGAACATGATGCCGCTCATGGTCCAGCTCGTGTAAAAGGCGCGCTTCGTGTCGGGGGCGTGCTCGAGGGTGAGCGAGCTCGAGCCGGGCGATTCGCCGCCGGCGGAGAGTCCCTGGAGCAGCCGAAGGGCCACGATGAGGACGGGTGCTGCCATGCCGATCTGGCTGTAGGTGGGGAGGCAGCCAATCAGGAAGGTCGAGGTGCCCATCAGCAGCAGGGTGAAGAGCAGCACCCTTTTCCGCCCGAACTTGTCGCCGAGGTGGCCGCAGATGACGGCCCCGAGCGGCCGGGCGACGTAGGCGACGCCGACCGTTGCGAAGGACAACAGCATCGACGACGGGCCAGGGGCGAAGAACAGCTTCCCGAAGATCAGCGCTGCCGCTGAGCCGAAGATGAAAAAGTCGTAATACTCCAGAGCGCTACCGACAAACCCCGAGACCGCCGCGATTTTGGCGTTGTTCCTGGGCTGTACTGACGCCGATGTCGACATTGACATGGTGTTCCCTTCATGTGACCGGGAACCGAAACCACGCTGCCTCGCAGAGCCAGCGACTATCCGGATCGGTTCCGCCGCTTTGTGCGGCTCATCCACAAGTGTGATGCGTGGCACTGTGTAAGTCCACGACAGAAATGATCTATCACTATGTAGATTTCAGTCTCAATTTCGCTCAACCGAGCGGGTTGGGAAAAATCTCTTCGACGACGGCGAGGACTGCCGCCAGGACGGCCGAGTCGTTTTCTGTGGACCAGGCGATCGCGTGGTTCATGTAGTGCTGCGGGTCCTCCAGGGCCACGTAGGTGGCGCCCGAAGGGATGATGCCGGCTATTCCGCTGCTCATCAGCGTGACGCCGACGCCGGCGGCGACGAACGTCAGGACCATATAAGGATCCGAAAGCTCCTGCACGACGCGCGGCCGGAACCCCGCCGCCATGCATGAGGCGAGGAGCACCTCGGTCATGGCGGACGAGCCGTCCATGGGCGGCGAGATGAAGTCATCCCCCGCCAGGCTCTGCAGCGGTATGGACGTTTCGCGAGCCAGCGGGTGATCCAACGGGAGCACGGCCCCGATTTCCTCGCGGGCCACCAGCCGTGCCGTGACCGAGGGCACCGGGGATTCGGGGAACCCGACGAAGGCCAGATCCAGCGTGCCGTTTGCAACGCTGGCCAGCCCGTCCGCCGTGCGCACCCTGCTGGTGAGGTCCAATTCGATGTCCGGGTAAAGTCGCCGCACCGCGCGGGTTAGCGGCGGCAGGGTCAAGTGGTTGACCGCCCCGGAGAAACCGATTCTGATCTTGCCCCGGATGCCGGCAACCTCCGTCTGGGCGGCCTCTCGGGCCAGACGCATCTCCTGCAGCACGCGGTAGGCCCTCGGCAGGAGGGCATGGCCGGCGGGAGTCAACGCCACGCTTCGGGTGTTCCGTTCGAAGAGCCGCGTTCCCAAGTCGGACTCCAGCTTGCGGATCGTCTGGCTCAGCGGGGATTGGGACGTATGCAGGCGCAGCGCCGCACGGCCAAAGTGGAGTTCCTCGGCAACCGCAACGAACGCTTCAAGCCATCGGATTTCGGTCACTTCGCTCGCCCTCACTGACAGTTGCCGCGGCCCACGCGCGGGCGCCGCTCCGGCTCGACGCCGATGCAGATAATGATATGAATCAAAACAATAGTGGGGTTATTGAACTTGATTCAAGCCTGATCGCCTGCGGGCCGAAGGTCCACATCAGCCGGCCCGTTCGGCGAACGCGGGCGCGGGCTGATCAGACGGCGCCGGCACGCTGAGCCCGCCCGGCAGGCGCCTTCCGGGGTACTCCCCCGGAC
>ENA-OWNT01001498-OWNT01001498.1-seawater-metagenome-genome-assembly--contig:-NODE-1498-length-29093-cov-5.275469_pt1 | contig 29093 bp, 21 predicted proteins | sample MGYA00238136_ERZ651165 | MGnify/ENA primary metagenome ERZ651165 (study PRJEB26861, sample SAMN08777766) | seawater metagenome | isolation source: coastal seawater | place: USA: Florida | collected...
CACCGCCGCCGCCGCCGCCGCCGCCGCCGCGCTCACGCGCCTCGTTCACGGTGAGACGTCGCCCATCCAGCTCAGTGCCGTTCATCGCCTCGACGGCGGCCTGCGCCTCCTCGTCGGTGGCGAAGGTCACGAAGCCGAAGCCTCGGCTGCGGCCGGTGTCCCGGTCGGTGATGACCTTGTGGTCGACAACTTCGCCGAACTGAGCGAATGCGTCGTGTAGCCCCTGGTCGTCGGTGGCCCACGCCAGACCACCCACGTACAACCTCTTGCCCATCCTCTGACTGCTCCTCGAACCCTGGTCTTTCCACCCATCAGAAGGCGTGTCTTCGTGCAGCAGTCGGTGCTGGAGGCAGCTCGTCGGGCCGTTTCGTTGACGCGCCCCGTCGGGGGCATCTGGTGCTCGTACTTCTGCGGCCCGAACCTCCGGGCTCGCGCTTCAACGCTACCGCGGGCCGCTCCGTGCCGTCCAGAAATCCGCAGTCCAGGCCCGATTTCTTCTCGTGTCGCCATGGACCGGGTAGGGCCGGCGTGATGACCATGAATCCCGACCACAGCGGCCTGGGGCGTGCCCTGGCGGTCCCCGCAACCAGCGGACGGGCCGGCGTGGCCGTTGAGCGCGTCCGTCTCGTAGATCGAGCCGCCCGTATGCGCTTTGTGCGGGCGGGCGAGGCGCTGCGGGCGACCCATGCGGTGTTCCGGCCATCCGCACGCCACGATGAGGCCTTCCGGATCGACCCCACCGAGGCGCCCGGTGCAGGCTGCCAGCATGTGCTGGGTCTGCTGGCGCACCGTGCGGGGCGGGTGGTGGGACGCCTCGTGGCTCTGCGACCTGTCGACGGGGGCGAGACCGGCTGGTTTGCGCGCTTCGACTTCGACGGCGACCCCGATGTGGCCGATGCCCTCTTCCGAGAGGGCGCTCGATGGGTGCGGCGTGGTGGGGCAGTTCGTTGGATGGGACCGGTCGGACTGGTCCCTGGGGAAGGATGCGGCGTGCTGGTGGACGGCCGGGTGGGGCGCACGGTCGGTGATCTCGCCTACCACCCCCCCGAGCACGCCCGGTGGCTCGGCCTCGGTGGCTGGCGCGGCGCGTCGGAGGCCGGGGTGTGGCGCATCGCGGTCCGCACGTCGCCAGGCTCCCACACCGATCCGGCGCGGGCGGGGCTGGAGGTGGTGCCCGTATCACTCAAGGCCCCGGCAGAATCCTTGGATGACGCTGGCTGGGCCGCCTTTCTCGCTGCATTGCCCCGGAACACCGATCCGCTCGTACGCCTTCGGTGTGGGGCCACGGAGCTGCGGCATGAGCTGCTGCGCACCGCGGCGGAAGGCGGCATCTGCTTTGTGCGCCGGCGGGGGCGCGTGGTGGGCCTGGGCGTGCTTCGGCCACACTGCGCGTGTGCCTCGGGCACACGGCTTCCTGGCTGGATCGGGCGGCTGCGGGCCTGGAAACAGCGCCGGATCACCCGGGTGGGCGGGCTACGAATCTGGCGGATCGCCGAGGGGCGGACGGATCCCGAGCCCACCGAGGTGCTGCTCGATGCCTTGGTGGAGCGCGCCGAGCGGCTGGGCTTCCGGGAGCTGCTGGTCGGACCGATCCCCGACGATGCATCGGGCACGATCGCGGCGGTGCGCGCGCGCGGCGGTCGGATCGATCGTCGATACCGCGTGTTCGCGCAAGCGATCGGGTAGGTTGCAGAGAGCGCGAAAGTGGAAGTTGTGCCCGAAGATGGGCATTGACACGTCAACATTGAAGTGGTTTCGAGGGAGTCGGTTGACGTGCGCCGGGTGACCGGTTGAGATGAGTGTGCCTCTCGTGTGTGCCCGCCTCTGCACGCACAACCAGAGACGTTGTTCGCCGCACCGTCCTCCCCGCCGCTCTCTCCAGGTCGTCCACCATGTTCGAGCCCCCCTATGGCAAGCCTTGGCTGCTCTACGGCATCCTCGGTTGTTCCCTCGCCCTCAACCTCGTGATGGTGCTCGACCGCGACGAGCCAGAGGGCGATGCCCCTGAAGTCGCCGTCGCCGATGCAGGCGTCCAGCCGGATGCGCCGGCCGCAGACGCGGTCGCTACCGATGTCGCCGGTGCCGTGGCCGCTCCGGCCGACGCCCCGGTGGTGCCGCGAGATGTGGGCGCCGCCCAGTGGACGGTCTCTTCGGCGCGGGTGCAGTCCACCCTGTCTGGCGCCTTTCGCGGGTCGGTCGGTGAAGACGGCAATGCGCTGTCTGCCGTCTTCTCGCGCTTGTTCGTCTGGGACCTCGACCTGCGCCGCGACCTTCGCAAGGGCGACAAGGTGGAGGTGGCCTGGAACCGGGCCCCCGACGACACCATCGAGGTGCTGGCCGCCCGCCTGCACTCCTCCAAGATGGGCAGCACCGTCGCCGCCTACCGCTGGCAGGCGCCCGGCGATGCCTTCACCTCCTACTGGCAGGAAGACGGCACCGAGGTCCCCCATCGGCTGCAGAACCCGCCTTTGCGCGACTACCAGCAGATCACCAGCCTGCTCAAGGACCGTCCATCCCACCAGGGCATGGACTTCAAGGCGCCCATCGGCACCCTTGTCGTTGCGCCCTTCGACGCCACGGTCACCCGCTCCAACTGGAACTGGAAGAGCAACGGCAACTGCGTGGAGCTGCGGTATCCCGACGGCGCCATGGCCAAGTTCCTCCACCTGTCAGAGAACCGCGTGGAGCCGGGTGACACCGTGAAGGCCGGCGAGGTCATCGCGCTGGTGGGCAACACCGGCCGGTCCACCGCTCCCCACCTGCACTACCAGGTCGAGGTGCGGGGCAAGGTCGTCGACCCGCTGGAGTACCACGGCACCGTGCGCCGACGGGTCGAGGGACCGAGCATGGCGGCCCTCCAAAAGGAGATTGCCCGCCAGGAGGTCGTTCTCGGCCAGGGACTCGCAGCCCGCTAGGCCGGCTCACTCGACCAGCGGCCTCACCCGGTACAGGGTGGCCTGCTCCTCAGGCAGGCTCGCCACCACTTCCAGCGCCACCCCTGCAGCCTGTGCGGCTGCTGCGAGGTGGCGTCCGCGCGTTCGGAGGTTGTAGATCATCGGAGCACTCGCCTTCACCGTGAGCAGGTGGTCCCCCGAGGCGGCGCGGAGCAGATCCGCTGTGAAGGTCTCTCTCAGCGCGTCTTCGTCCGCACGCCGGCTGGCCGCCCCCCACGCGTGCACCACCTCGGTGCGGGCATTCAGCTCCCGCAGTCCGAGCTCCAGGGCGCCCATCGCCTCGTAGTCGCACACCCACACCCGCTCGACCGACTGCTCGACCAGCATTGCTGCCAGCGCGGCTTGTCCAGCACGGCGAAAGGTGGGCGTCTCGATCTGGCGCACCACATCGTCTGTCGCGAGGAGGCTGGTGGTGCCGCTCCAGACCCAGGGCAGCACCAGCAGGGCAGCGGCTGCGGACCGTCGCCGGGACCGAGGCGGGAAGCGGGTGCCGGCGAGCTGGTCTGCGGCGAGACCGGCCACCAGAGCGGTGACGACCGACATGGTGGCGAGGTGGTGCAGGTCGCGGGCGACGACCAACAAGCCCGCGACTCCGAGGAGCAGAAACAGGCTCGCAAACCGAAGCAGAGCATCCCGCGGGGTGGGGTGACGGTGGACCCACGCGAGGCCGGCTCCCAGGACCGCGATGGACCACCCGAGGCCGACCCACAGCCAGGAGGGATCCGGCAGGTCGGCGACCGAGTAGGCGCGGCCCAGGAAGCCGAGGGGGTCGCCGAGCCAGGCGGTGATGTTGCCGAGGCTCTCGCGCGTCGGGGCCTGTTGCCCGGTGAGCGCACCGAGCACACGGTCGAGCTGGAGGGCGACGTGGTCGTGGCTTCGGACTCTGGGATGGTCCGGGAAGGTGGACTGGTGGACGGCCGCGAGCACGAATGGGACCAGCGGAAGGGTGAGTCCCACCAGGGTGGGGCCGACTCGGGCGGGCTGGGGCGGACCCATCTGAGGACGGTCCCACCGCGACAACAGGGCGGCCAGACCGATCGCCAGGGCCACGACCGCGAAGGTGAGCTTCGCGTGTAGACCGGCCCCGATGGCGAGCCCGAGCACCACCACCCCCCACCGTCCGGTTCCCCAGCGGCGGGCCCACAGTCCCCAGAGGGCTGCGAGGGTGGCGCCCACCAACACCACCTCCGTGCCGCCGAGCACCGAGCGGTAGAACAGGAAGTCCCAGCGTGTGGCGAGCACCAGGGCGACCGCTCCCGCCGCGGACCGACCTGCAAAGCGCTCGGTGAAGCGCGCGAGCGATGCGAGTAGTGCAGCCCCCATGGCGAGGTGGAGCAGCTGCACCAGCCACGTCGAGCCCGTGGCCGCATGGAGCAGTCGGGCAGGCCAGTCGGGCAGGCCGCCGGTGTAGCTGTTGATGGCCAGGGGCAGGTGGGCGCCGCCCAGCTCCAGCCGCTCGATGGGACGGGTCTGGCTGGCGTGCAGGAGGGGCCAGTTGGCGGCCCCGTCCTCGGTGGTTGTGTGGTCGGGGAGGTCGAGGAGCACTGCAGGCGGCGGACCGGACATCCAGCCAATGGCGACCTCGCCCACCACCCCCACCTCCCGTACGGTGGTGAGACCCAGCACCACATAGAGCAGGACCGCCAGGGCCACGACAAGGCGGGGCGCGCGTGCGGCGGGGACCGATGGGGGATGCACGTCCGCGACCCTGGGGTGGAGATGGCCGGCTGGTGGACCGGGTGTGCAGCTTCGCTATCGGGCCTGCGGGGCGGTGGGGAACACCGCCGGTGAATGGGGGTTGCAAGCATTGGACGAGCAGCGAAGCTCAATCCCGTCTGGCCACCCGCCGATTGTCGTCTATATTGTTCCCTCTCCCGGAGGCGACGCTTGACCCACGCTCGACCCGAAGGCCTCATCCCTCCTGCTGTTTCCGCCGCGGACGATGCGGCTGACAGCCGGCAGGCGAACGCGGCGTGGATGTCCGGTGAGTCCGACGGGGGCAACGCGACCCATGATGCCGCGGGCGACGAGCGCGAAGAGGAGCCACCCCGGGTCGACTGGGGGCAGCGGCTCAAAGAGTGGGCCGCGCAGGTCGGGGACTGGGTGGAGGCCCTGCTTCCAGCGCCCGAGCCGGTGTTGATTCCGGTGCCCGTGCCGGTGCGTCGCCGCCGACGTTGAAGGCCGCCCCACCTCCGACCGCCCGACCCGCTTCGAGGTCGGGCGGTCGGCGTCTTGGGTGGGGGCGGATGTCCTGAGCGCAGGGAGGCGGGTGGGGTTCGGTCGTCCCAAGAATCAGAAAAGCCCCTGGCCCGAGGGCCAGAGGCTGGTCTGTTGCTTGTCGGGCCCGCCGAAGCAGGCGCCTCAAGCCGAAGAGGATCTACTCTTCGGTGGTGCCGGTCTCGCCACCGTCGTCCTTGTCGCCACAAGCGACGAGGGTCATGGTGCCAAGGCTGGCAAGGACAAGCAGAAGGGCCTTGATGTTCTTCATTGTTGCGTCTCCTCGAGGGAAGGTGTCCCGGGCGCCGAGCTCTGGCGGCGGGAACGGGGGGTGCGCGGTATGCGCTGCTACGACCGGTCGGTCCAGGGAAACCTCCCACTGCCGACACGTCCCGTCAAGTAGTGCCGCCTGCTGTTGGGCGCCACGCGGCAGATAGACTTTTTGGCGGCGCCGCCGCTTCGGGCGGCCTGGAGGTCGGTGTGGACTGGGTCCCCGTTGTGGAAGCCGCCGCTGGAGCCTGCGCGGTGTGGGCCGTGTGGGCGAGCATTCCCCGCGCCCCCGCGCTCGACTGGGAGCGGCTGTTCAAGGCGACCCTGTCGGTGTTGTCGTGGGCGGAGGCCGAAGAACACCTCGCTGCGGAGGGCGAGGGGACCTCCCCCCCGTCGGTGGAGGCGGTGGAAGCGCGCTGGCGGGCTGCGGTGGTGTCGGCCATTCCCTTTCACCCCGGTGGTCGGCGGTGGCACGACAAGCTGTCCTCACCGAACCCTGACGCGATCGATGTGCCCGCGCTCCCCGGAGAACGTGCGCTCGTGGAGGCGCTCGCTCGCCTCGACACGCCCGCCGCGCGATGGGACCGCCTCTTCGGCCAGGCGATGCTCGACGCCGACCTGCACGGTGCCGAGTCGCTCGGCGACCCCCGTGCCTTGGGAGCACGCTACGATCCCGCCCGGCTGTTGGGCCCCGAAGCCGGATGGGAGGGCATCAGCGCCTGGTCGGCCGCGGTGCGAGCGGGTCTCGGCCGGCGACTGTCTCATGTGGTGGTGCTGCTCACGGGCGCGCCACGCGTGGGTGAGCTGGCCGACCAGGCCGACGGACTCCGCGTGGTGGAGCGCTCGGTGGATGGCCTGGGCGGTTCCGCCGGAGTGCTGGCATTGATGGCCTCTCCGAGCGATCGGTTGGTGTGGATCCACGGTGGGTCCGGCTCCCTCGGCGCCCTCCAGGTCGTGGCGGACAGCCCGGCGCTCGTGGATCGGCTCGAGGGCTTCGTCGCTCTGGGCGGTTGTGTGAGCAGCGATGACAATGAGAGACAACAGCTCGCCACGCTGCTGCACGATGCCGCCCTGGTGCCTGAGCTTCAGCGGAGAATTCCGCTCGTGTCGGTGAGCGATGTCGACCCGGATGCTCCCACCGCCCACGCAGATGGGCTGCTGCGCTTTCCAGCCGTCGACCCCGCTGCCACCGACCGACCCGGCGTGCTGCCCATCGATCTGGGGCCGCTTGCGGTCAGCCGGCTGCCCGCGGACCAGCTCGGACGGGCCGTGCTGCTGACGCTGGTGTTTCTCCTCGACGCCTGACACTGGTGGGTGGCGCTTTCGGCCGGTATTGTCGGCCCATGACAGACCGCATGCACCACCCTGGATCCTGCTCCGTGCCCGCCGTCGGGCGACGCTCGAGCGCACTGCTCCCCGGCTGCCTGTTGGCAGCCACCGTGTCGTCGACCGCTTGGGCCGGTGGTGCGGTGAAGGTGTCGAGCGACGTGGTCGGCATGCAGATCTTCATCGACGGTGCAGACACCGGGCTCACCACCCCGGCCACCGTGGGCAACCTCAGCGCAGGTCGCCATGAGGTGCGGGTGCGGGGAGACTGTCGCGTAGGCGCCAAGCTGGTCGATGTGGTCGATGGCGCCACGGTCGATGCCAGCCTGTCCACCGCCGAAGGTCGCGGCCAGCTCACGGTCGATGTGGTTCCCGCCGAAGCCAGTGTCCGCATCGATGGCGCCGCGGTGAGCGGTCCCCATGTGGTCAGTTGCGGCGAACACACCGTCATCGTCACCCATCCCGGCCACCTGCAGGCGGTGGTGAAGGTCGACGTCGATGTCGACGAGCGGCGGGGCATCGATGTGGAGCTCGAGGAGCTGGGCACCGCCACACTCGTCATGACCGTCGTGCCGGACACCGCCGAGGTGGTTCTCGACGGCCGGGTCATCGGCACCGGCTCCATCACCGACGACACGGTGCCGGCCGGTCCACACATCATCGAGGTGCGCGCGGATGGCTTCGTCCCCGCCTCCCAGCAGCTGCTCATCGATGCTGGCGAGACCCGCGCCTACACCTTCGACCTGCAGCCCGCCGAGGGTGCGGTGGTGCCCCCCGCGGTCGCCAGCGGCCCCATCGATGACGGCAAGGGCCCGGGTCGGTCGCCCCGCCAGAGCACCATCTCGCCCCTGAAGGCCACCGGCATCGGTGTGGCCACGGTGGGCGTCGGGCTGGGCATCTATGGGCTCACGCGCTTTGGCAAGGCGGGCGAGGCCTACCAGGAATACGTCGATCGGTCGGCCAATGGCCCCGGTCCGGAAAGTGAGATTGCGGCGATTCGGGACGACGAGATCGTCCCATTGAGAAACCTCGGGCTCGTCACCACCGGCCTTGGCACCGCCATGCTTGCCGGCGGCATCACCTTGGTGGTGGCGTTCTGACCCGACTCTTGGAGTCCCCATGTTCCTACAGCGCTGCACCGTTCTCGCATTGTTTTCAATCGCGGGAACGGCCTGCTTTCCCGAAGTCCCCTACGAAGCCGGGAAGCTTGGGGAGGTGGACGACCCGGGCGGCAGTGGCGGCGGCGATGACGGCGGCTCGGGGTCTGGCGACGATGGCGGCGGCAGTGGAGGGGACGATGGTGGGGACACCTGCCAGCGCTGGGAAGATGCCGACGGCGACGGCTACGGTGCGGGCGAGGCCTTGTCGGTGGACTGCGACGCCTCTGGCTATGCCGCGAACGCCGATGACTGCGACGACGGCGATGCCGACATCTTCCCGGGCGCCCACGAGCGCTGCAACGAGCTCGACGACGACTGCGATGCGGTGGTCGACGAGGACCTCGTCTACGACTGGTATGTGGATGCCGACAGCGACGGCTTCGGCTCCGGCGATTCCCTGAACGACTGCGACCCGCCGGAAGGCTCCGTCGCCAACGACGACGACTGCGACGACACCTTCGCCACCATCAATCCAGATGCCCAGGAGGTGTGCAACGAGGTCGACGACGACTGTGACGGCGACATCGACGACGCAGACGCCTCGGTCGACCTCACGACCGCCACCACCTGGCACCTCGACAACGACGGCGATGGCTTCGGCTCCTCCACAGACACCGAGCTCACCTGCGAGGCCCCTGGCGAGCATTGGCTGGAGGACGGCTCGGACTGCAACGACATCGACCCTGCCGTCCACCCCGACGCCACCGAGGTGTGCGATGGCGAGGACAACGACTGTGACTTCGCCATCGACGATGCCGACGCCTCGCTCGATCTGAGCACCGCCACCGAGTGGCACGCCGACACGGATGGCGACAGCTACGGCGACCCCGCGGTCGACGCCACCACCTGCCTCGCTCCTTCCGGCACAGTGGCCGATGCGACCGACTGCGACGACGGCGACAGCGCCGTCAATCCGGGCGCGCAGGAGGTCTGCAACCTCATCGACGACGACTGCGACAGCGCCATCGACGACGCCGACAGCAGCCTCGACACCACCACAGGCTCGGCCTGGTACGCCGACAGCGACTCCGATGGCTACGGCGATGCCACCACCGAGGTCTACACCTGCACGGCCCCGTCCGGCACCGTCGCAGATGCCACCGACTGCGACGACCTGTCCAGCGCGGTCAACCCGGGCGCCACGGAGATCTGCAACGGCATCGACGACGACTGTGACAGCGACATCGACGACGCCGACAGCAGCCTCGACACCAGCACTGCCGACCTCTGGTACTACGACGGCGATGGTGACGGCCTGGGCGTATCGAGCCCCACCACCCGCGCGTGCGACGAGCCCTCCGGCTACGCCGACAACGACGACGACTGCGACGACTCCGGCTTCACCGACCTCGACGGCGATGGGCTCCAGAACTGCGAGGACACCGACGCCGACGGGGATGGCCTGAGCTCGTCCTACGATGTCGACGACGAGGACGACTCGCTGGTGCGTGGCCCCACCGGCGGCTTCGGCGGAGACGGCGTCTTCACACACTCCGCGACGGGCACCTGGTCCGATGCCAGCGACTTCAGCCTGCTCGCCTCCGATGGCAGCTCGGGCGACTCCTCCATCACGGTCGACGACGGCTCGCCCTTCTCCGCAGACGACGAAGTGCTCGTGTTCAACGCCCAGGGCGATGATGCGGGCGACTACGGCTACTACTTCGTCACCAGCGTGAGCGGCGCCACGCTCTCCATCGAGCCGCCGCTCGTCACCGACTTCGACTCCGACGACGTCGTGGTGGTCCACCGCGTGCCCCACTACACCACCGTCAACGTGTCCGGCTCCCTCGAGGCCCAGGCATGGGACGGCGAAGGCGGCGGACTCGTCGTGTTCCGCGCGACCGGCTCGGTGACCATCTCCGGCACGGTCGATGCGTCGGGCACTGGCTACCTCGGTGGCGATGGCGTCACTGGCAACAGCTCCGACCCCACCTCCGGCGGCACCTGGAGCGAGGGGCCAGCAGCGGCCACCACCTACGGCACGGCAGTCGACGGCGGCGGCGGCGCGGTGGCTGGCTACGACGACCTCGCTGCATGCGGTGGCGGCGGCGGCCACGGCACCGCGGGAGGCGGTGGCGACACCTTCTGGGGCAACAACACCTACGCTGCGGGCGCGTCCTACGGCGACTCCACCCTGGCCACCTGGTACTTCGGGTCCGGCGGCGGTGGCGGCACGCCGGACACCGAGTACGACGGCCGCTCCGCCTACAACATCACGGGCGACGGTGGCTCCGGCGGTGGCCTCATCGCCATCTACACCGACAGCTCCATCACCATCTCCGGCGAGGTCGAAGCCGACGGTGAAGACGGCGAAGACGCCCAGTTCACCGGCAACTGGTGGGACAGCGAAGGCGAGATTGGCGGGGGTGGCGCCGGGGCTGGCGGCACCGTGCTGCTCGTCGGCGACAGCATCACCATCTCTGGCTCGGTGAGCGCGGTCGGCGGCGGCGGCGGAGACTGGAACCAGGACGTCAGCTCGGCGAGTGGCGAGGGCGGCGACGGCGGAGACGGCATCACCCGCCTGGAGTACACCACGGCCTCCGGCACCGGAAACGTCGACCCGAGTCCGTCCACCGGCACCTGGGCCGAATAGCCACCGCCAAGGCGTCCACGGGCTCCGCACCTTCGGGTTCGGGGCCCGAGCTGCCTCTTGGGGGCGGTTCCGGGTTGGCCCCGACCGCGCTGTGAGGCTACCCCCGCGCCGCACCCAGCCAGGACCGACATGAACGCCGTCTTCTTCGGGATCGTCCTCATTGCCGTTCTCTTCGCGGCCTGGAACTTCACCTGGCTCGCGCTGGCCGGAGACCTCGACGCTGCGGCGGCCGTGCCTGCGGCCCTCGGTGAGGCTGCGCTGGGTGGCTCCAAGACCGCCGTCACGCTGGCCATCGGTCTCGTCGGCTACATGGCGCTGTTCCTCGGCTTGATGAAGGTCGTCGAGGAGGCCGGTGGCCTCAAGTGGATGGCCAACCTCATCCGTCCCGTCCTGGTGCGCCTGTTCCCTGACGTCCCCCACGACCATCCGGCCATGGGCGCCATGGTGATGAACATCGCGGCCAACGCGCTCGGTCTGGGCAACGCCGCCACGCCCTTCGGCCTCAAGGCCATGAAGGAGCTCGACGCGCTCAACAAGGAGACCGGCACCGCCACCAACGCCATGGTGCGGTTCCTGGCCATCAACACCAGCGGCCTGGCCCTGCTCCCCACCGGCATCATCGGCCTGCGGGCCCTCAAGGAAAGCGCCGACCCTGCCGCCATCTTCCCCACCACCCTCTTCGCCACGGGCATGTCTACACTCGTGGGGGTCTTCGCGGCCAACGCGCTGTCGAAGCTGCCGGTGTTCCGAGCGCCCGAGGCCCAGCGGAGTGCCGATGCCGAGACCGCCCAGAGCAACGCCGGCGCGGTGTCCCTCGCCGAGACCCTTCCACTCGCGCTCTTTCTGAGCTGCCTCGTGGGGCTCGTCTCGGTGGTCTACGTCTTCGGCGAAGCGGCCAGCGGCTGGATCATTCCCCTGCTCATCCTCGGCATGCTCGGCGTGGGCGTGGCCCGCAAGGTCAAGGTCTACGAGGTGTTCATCAAGGGGGCCAAGGAGGGCTTCTCGCTCGCCATCCTCATCATCCCCTACCTGGTCGCCATCCTCGCGGCGGTGGGCATGTTCCGCAAGTCGGGCGGCATGGACACTCTGGTCGCCACCATCGGTCCCTTCACCGAGGCCGTGGGCCTGCCCTCCGAGGTGCTCCCGCTCGCGCTGCTGCGTCCCCTGTCGGGTTCGGGCTCCTTCGGCCTCACCGCCGAGCTCATCGAGACCCACGGCCCCGACAGCTACATCGGCGAGCTGGCCAGCACGATGAATGGCTCCACCGAGACCACTTTCTACGTGCTCGCCGTCTACTTCGGCAGCGTGGGCGTCTCCCGCATTCGCCATGCCGTCCCCGCCGGTCTCGCAGCGGACCTCACCGGCGTGTTCGCCAGCGTGATGGCCGTGAAGCTGCTGCTTTCCTGATTGGGTCTGGACATGGTTGGTATACGCTTTAGGGCCTGTCCATGAACGGACTGCTGCTCGTCAACCTCGGCACCCCCGACGCCCCCGAGACCGGCCCCGTGCGGCGCTACCTGGCGGAGTTCCTGTCCGACCCGCGGGTGCTCGACATGCCCGCCATCGCGCGCTTTCTCCTGCTCTACGGCGTGATTCTGCCGTTCCGCCCGAAGCGCAGTGCGGCCGCCTACAAGAAGGTGTGGGACCCCGAGCGGGGCTCGCCGCTCCTCTTCCACTCCCGCGACCTCGCCGAGGGAGTGGCCGCTCGTCTTGGCCAGAGCTGGACCGTCGCCCTCGGGATGCGCTACGGGCGTCCATCCCTTCAAGACGCTCTCCAGCAGCTCATTGACGCAGGCTGCACACGCCTGTTCGTCCTCCCGCTCTACCCGCAGTACGCCAGCAGCACCACCGGCTCCACCACCCAGGCGCTCTATGAGCTCACCGCCAGGCTGGCCTGGGTGCCGCCCATCACGGTCATGCCGCCCTTCTTCGAGCACCCTCGCTTCATCGAGGCCACGGTCGAAGCCGCGGCGGACACCCTCGGCAGGGTCCGTCCCGCCCACGTCTTCTTCAGCTTCCATGGCATCCCCGAGCGCCAGGTGCAGGCCACCGACCTGTCCCCCGACCGCTCCCACTGCCTCGCGAGCGACGCCTGCTGCGAGCGCCTCACGGCCGCCAATCGAGGCTGCTACCGCGCCCAGTGCTTCGCCACCGCGCGGGCCCTCGCAGAGCGCATGGGGCTGTCCCGCTCCGAGTGGTCGATTGGCTTTCAGTCTCGGCTCGGCCGCATCCCGTGGATCCGGCCCTACACCGACGACGTGCTTCATGAGTTGTCCGAGCGGGGCGTCGGTCCGGTCGTGGTGCTGTGTCCGAGCTTTGTGGCCGACTGCCTGGAGACCCTCGAAGAGATCGGCATGGAGGCCGTTTCCGAATACGGCGAGCCCGGCCTTCACCTCGCGCCCTGCCTCAACTCGCATCCGGTCTGGGTCGACGCCGTGGCTGGCCTGGCACGAGAGGCCGCGGGTTCGGCTTCGGACTGACGCCCCCGGGGTCTAAGGTGGGACTCCTGCCAGATGGGGCTGCCGATGCTGACCTTCGAGATGAGCGACCAGCCGTGGACCCCCGCGCAGCTCGCGGAGGTGGGGCCAGACGAGCATGACTTCCAGGAATTCAAGGGCAGCGCCTGGCTGTATGAGGACGGCACCTTGTCCCCCTGGTTCCTCGGGGCGTTGAGCAAGCAGGTGTCGGCCTTTGCGAACGGCGCCGGAGGACGGATCTTCGTCGGCCTCGACGACACGGGCACCATCGACGGCGGGGTGCCGGTGGACATCAAGCCTGGCGGGACCCGGAGCTGGCTGGAGGACGTCATCCACCAGCTCGTGGACCCCCGGCTGCACCGCTTCAATGTGTTCGAGGTCACCGGCGAGCCCGACTCGGGCATCCGGCCGGGCCACGCCGTCTATGTGCTGGAGATTCCCCGCAGCGAAGACGCCCCCCACCAGGCCCGCGACCACCGCTACTACCTGCGGATTGCCGGGAAGTCCCGTCCCATGGGGCACATCCACCTGCAGGACATCCAGCGACGCACCCGAAGCCCGAGCGTCCGTCTCGTGCGCATCGGCCCCTTCGGAAGTGCTGTCTACGACGACAACGACCCCCGCGGTCCCCGGGTGTTCGTCGCCTTTCGGGCCTTTCTTCAGAACACCGGCCGCACGCTGGCCCACCACGTCGGCGCTGAGCTGCACCTGCCGCGACCGATGGTGGGGGCGGAGGTGCGGCGGCGCTGTCTTGCCGAAAATGGCGTCCACCTCACCCAGAAGCCCGGGTCCATCACCCTGTTTCGCTACCACCCTGTGCCGGTATTCCCCGGGCAGCAGATCTTCTTTCAGCTGTTCTGGGTTGGGCTACACCGAGCCAACCACGACATGGTGGCCAGCGGTGCCGCACGCCTGCGCTGGACGGTCTACGCCGACGACGCAAAGCCGCTCGAAGGCACGCTGCCCTTTCACGACTATGGCGTGGTGCAGGACGCTCTCGTCTGGCTCGAACAGCACTGACACTCCGGAGACACCATGGCCCGCCGCTTCTATGGCTTCACCCGCGAAGGCAGCTGGTACGACAAGCACAAGGGCGGTGAGTCCGGCGCTCCAGAGAGCCTGAGCCGGGCGCGTTCAGAGGACGAGTGGCGCATCGCGTTGTCCCCCGAGCGATTCCATGTGCTGCGCAAGAAGGGGACGGAGCGGGCGTTCACCGGCGAGTTCTGGAACACCACGGCGGCGGGCACCTACAGCTGCGCAGGCTGTGGACTCGACCTGTTCCACTCGAAGGACAAGTTCGACGCCGGCTGCGGCTGGCCGTCCTACACCCGGCCCATCGACGACAACGTGGTGTTCACCGAGAGTGACCGCAGCCTGTTCTCCAAGCGGGAAGAGGCCTTGTGCGCCGGCTGTGGCGGACACCTCGGGCACATCTTTCCCGATGGTCCGCCCCCCACAGGCGACCGGTGGTGCATCAACTCGGCGTCGCTGGTGTTCCGACCCGCCGCCGATTGAGGCCGGACCGCGCAGCGTTCAGTCGAGCTCGCCCTTCTTGGCCTTGTCGATCCACAGCTTCACCTCGTCTTCGACGATGCGCACCGCCTGGCGACGGAAGGGTCGCGCCGCCCAGGGCAGCTTGTCGAGGGCGAGGAGCACGGCGCTCGTCTCTACGGTGACGGCCCCCTCGATGCGCCCCACCGGGGTGACGAACCACACCTCGGCGCGGTCGTCGCTCGTCCAGCGGCCTCCTGGTGAGAATTGGGGGAAGCTCGACTTGTAGGCATCCAGGGCTGCGCGGGTGGCGCGGCGGGCGAGGTCGAGGGACAGGTCGTGGGCGATGCGGTGCTTCATGGGCTCATTCCGAAGGGTTGGGCGGCAGACTACCAGAGTGGGCGCCACGGTCGGCGGGACCCATTAGATGCGCGCGGACGCCCTGCTATTTCGCGCCTGGAGGACTCCATGGTCGCCACCGAGCCCGCCCCGAAGATCGACGCCACGCCCATCGAAGAGGTCGACCGCATGCTCGCGGCCCTCAAGCACGGCCAGGAGCGCTGGGTCGCCACCCCCGCCGCCACCCGAGCTGCCCTGCTGCGCCGCTGCATGACCAGCACGCTCGCGGTCGCCGACCGCTGGGCCGATGTGGCCTGCCAGATCAAGGGCTACGCCCCGGGCAGCAATGGGCACGGAGAAGAAGTGCTGGCGGGTGTTCTCGCGGTGATGCGCAACCTGCGCCTGTTTGCCGAGGCCCTCGACCACCACGGCCAGCCCCCGCTCCCCAAGAAGTGGCAGCGGCCCGACGGGCAGTGGGTCGCCCGGGTGTTTCCCCAGGGGCTGCTCGACGTCGCGCTGTTCACCGGCGTCACCTGCGACATCTGGATCGAGCCGGGCAAGCTGCCCACACAAGGTGAGCTGTACCGGCGCAAGGTGGCCGGGAATGGCGGCGAGGGCGGCATCTGCGTGGTTCTCGGTGCGGGCAACCAGTCGTCCATTCCGCCCATGGATGTGCTCTACAAGCTGGTCGTCGATGACGAGGTCTGCATCCTCAAGATGAACCCCGTCAACGAGGCGCTGGGGCCTGTCATCGAAGACGCTCTGCGCCCGCTGGTCGACGGCGGCTTCCTGCGCGTGTGCTACGGCGGCATCCCGGTCGGCGCCCACCTCACCGACCACCCCGATGTGCACAGCATCCACATCACCGGCTCCGCCTTCGCCCACGACGCCATCGTGTGGGGCGTGGGCGAAGAGGGGGACAAGAACAAGGCTGCCGGCACCCCGCGCCTCGACAAGCCCATCACCTCGGAGCTCGGCTGCGTGTCTCCGGTGCTCGTGGTGCCGGGCGACTGGACCGACGCCGAGCTCGACCACCAGGCCCGTCAGGTGGCCTCGATGCTCGCCTACAACTGCGGCTTCAACTGCAATGGCGCCCGCCTCATCACGGTTGCCAGGGGCTGGGCCCAGAAGGACCGCTTCCTCCAGATGGTGCGCGACAAGCTCGCCGCCACGCCCACGCGCCGTGCCTACTACCCCACCGCCGACCGCGTCCACGACGCCTTTCTCGGCGCCTACCCCGACGCCGAGAAGCTCGGTGAGGCGAGCGGAGAGGGCGTGAAGCCCTGGGTCGTTCTCGGCACCTTTGACGGCGACGCCGACGAGTATGCCTTCAAGAACGAGCCGTGGGCCGGCATCTTCAGCTTTGTGGAGCTCGATGCCGACGACCCCGCGGGCTTCCTCGACAAGGCCGTGCCCTTTGCCAATGACAGGTGCTGGGGCACCCTGTCCATCAATGTTCTCGTCGACCCCCGCTCCGAGAAGGCGCTGGGCGACAAGCTCGACCAGGCCATCGCCGACCTTCGCTATGGCGGCATCGCCATCAACTGCTGGTCGGGACTCAACTACGGCCTGGTCAACGCCACCTGGGGCGCCTTCCCCGGTCACCCCCTCGACGACATCGAGTCGGGCCAGGGCGTGGTCCACAATGGCTTGCTGCTCGACCATCCCGAAAAGAGCGTGATGCGCGCCCCGTTTGTGATGAAGCCCACGCCGGCCTGGTTCACCGACCACAAGAACAACCTGGGCCTGGGCCGAAAGATGGTGCAGTTCGAGATGAACCCGAGCTGGTTCGCGGTGCCGGGCGTCGCGATGCAGGCGTTCAAGGGCTGACCCTCCGCCTCCACACGGCCACCAGGGCGACCAGCAGGCCCCCCATCGCCGGCGCGGTCGCACACCCGCCCTTGTCCCCGCTGGAGTCGCTGGGCAGTGTGCCGTCGTCAGTGGACTGGCCGCTGTCGGTCTGCCCTGAGTCTTCGGGTGCCTCCGGCGTCGTCAGCTCCCCGGGACCGGCCAGCTGCAGCACGTAGTCGGTGCCGTCTGCGAGGGCCGTGACGCTGAGGATGCTGCCGGCCGCAGCCGTCACAGCTTCGCCCGGCTCGGTGGTGCCTCCCAGGATGACGTCGCCCGAGATGACGCCCACGTCGGTGTCTTCGTCGACTTCCCAGTAGTGGGTACCCAGCTCGGCCAGGGTGTCCGCGGCGCCGTCTTCCAGCTGTCCTCGGGTGGCGGCGCGGGTGTACAGCGCACTCTCGGGGAGGCTTCGGTTGCCGTAGGCGTCGGTGAAGCCCGCCCACAACGCTGGCGCCGACCAGCCCGTGGCGGCCGCCATGGGGACCGTCCAGGGCTCGCCGGGATGGTCGACGCCCGCTTCCCAGACCGCACGCATGCTGCCGGCGCCCAAGGTGTGGTCGAGCCAGGCATTGAACACGAAGATGCCGTACTGGTGGCTGCCTTCGTAGGAGTCGTACCGAACCTCGGGCCGCACCGCGTACCACTCGCTGGTGTATTGGTGGCCATCCACCTCCGGGGCTGCCAGCTCGCTCGCGTGGGTGGCGCTGGCCTCCCAGTACCAGTTCTCGATGTCGCCCTCGCTGCCGGCATAGTCGCGCATCCCGTACTGCACCGCATGCATGAACTCGTGCACCGACAGCGCAGCGTAGAAGGCTTCTCCGAAGGCCTCGCGTGTGTCGGGGTTGATGTAGATGGATGGATAGCCCTCGGGGTAGTCGTCGCTGAAGTACTCCGTGGTGTAGCCGGTGGTGCTCCCGAGGCCGGGGTCGAGCAGCACCCAGATGAAGTACTGGTCGGAAGACACGGGCGCGGGCCAGCCCTGTTCGTCGATGAAGGCCTGCCAGCCGGCCTCCAGCGCCTCGGCGGCGGCGCTCACATCTTCGGGGGACACCGTGGGGTCCCACCAGTTGATGGTGAAGTGCTCCGTGTCGTAGTGGTCGTCCCAGGGCGTGCCGTAGTGGGTGCGGCTGGGCGGCGGCGGGCCGTCGGGTGGGGTGAGCTGCGGGGGCCGGGACCGCATGCCGGCGTGTGTGGCGGGACCGAGGCCGCGCAAGGCATCGAGGGCCTGGGGGGTGCCGCACTCCATGGCATCGGCAGGGGTCGCTATGGCGAGGAGGGCGGACAGCAGCAGCATTCGAAGCTCCGGGGGACGCCGCTATTCTGTCCGGTGCGCAGCGGGCACGCCACCGAGGCAGGATGGAGGCGCTGGAGGACAGATGTCGGACTGGAGCCGCCCGCTCGATGCCCACGAACGCGCCTTGGTGGACGCGGCCATGGAGGGGGCCCGCGCCCGATACGCCGGCGAGGGAGTGCCTCATCGCTCCTGCGGCATCTCACTCGCCGAGACCTTCCAGCGTCGGACCGCGCCCTACCAGGCCCTGCGCAAGGGCGGCATCACCGGCCGGGGGGAGTGCGGTACCGCGCTCGGCGGCCGAATGGTGCTTGGCGAGCTGCTGGGCGACCCCGACCCGGGCGGAAAGACCACCGTGGCCCTGCGGGAGGCGGTGCTCGACTATGAGGCGCGCTGGGAGGCCCGGGTGGGGGTGGTGGACGGATGTCGTCGGTGTGACCACCTCATGAGGAGCTTCGAGGACTTCGGCGGACCCGCCCGCAAGGCCCGCTGCACCGGACTCGCCCAGCAGACGGCTGGCCTGGTCGCCGAGGTGCTGGTGCGGCACGGGCACGGTGTGCAGCTGCGAGGCCTCGCTGAAGACTGAGCGTGCGGGGAGACCCTCCCGTGACATCGATACCGGTCCGTCGCCGCCGCCCGATGTCGGGGCGGGGTGTCGCGTGACAGTCGAGGGTCGGCCCCACCGGCGGGCGCGCCGACCATGCAATAGGGTGGGGAAGACCCCCATGGAGGTTCGATGACCCCGCTCACACCGCTTCTTGCGTGGGCCGCCCTGCTCGCGGCCTCTCCGGCCTCGGCTGGCGACAAGGCCCAGCTGCCGGGCGTGTCGCTCGAATTCGTGGTGGACGCCGAGGCCGCGGGTGCGTGGAAGCTCGGCGACGACCTGCCCGCCGCTTTCGTCGATGCCGGCGTGCAGCCGGGCTGGACGCTCCTCGCGGTCGACGGGATCAAGGTGTCCGACCTGCCGGCCGTGCGCCGGGCGGTGGCGTCGGGGCCCTCCCGCACCGTGCAGCTCGAGTTCGAGACCCCCGACGGTCCCACTGTTCTCGTCGTGCAGCGGTCGGAGCTGGTGCTCGCTGGAACCATTGGCGTGCTGCCCTGGCCGGCCGAATTCGTGCGCGGCGAGGCGGGCTTCTCCATCTCGGCCGACGGCCACGGGCGCATCACCGACAAGGGCGGGGTGTGGTGGGATCTCGACCCCGACACCGGTGCCTTTGTCGTGTCCGACGACCAACATGGCCGCAAGCTGTCGGCCGGCGTGCCCGAGGTCTGGTGGCACCTGTCGTCGTCGCCGTGGGCTGTCGTCGACGACAAGGATGCCGCCACCGGAGATCTCGCCTGGGCCAGGAAGCGCCTTGCGGGAGCTGTCTGGCTGGAGAGCTTCCAGGGCGGCAGCTTCGAGCACCTGCTGGTGCCCGAGGCGGATGGAATCGGCGTCTACGCCATGTCTCCTCCGCGCGGCACCCCCTCGCTGCCCACCTGCGACGCAGACGTCCCCGAGTCCTGCCTCGTGGCCGGACGGCAGATTCGCGACATCCTCCTCGAGCGTCCGGGCGGTCGTGAGGCAGCCACCCAGGCCCTCGGCCTCGCGTGCGAGGGAGGCGTGTACCGGGCGTGTCTGGAGGCCGTGTCCCTCGACTCCCCGCGGCTCGAAGAGGGTGCGGCGGCCTGCATCGACGGCGACGTGGCCGCCTGCCACCGGGTGGGCAAGGCACGCATCGAGGAGGATGAGGCTATCGAAAGTGGCCTCACACTCGGTGTTCTCGAGTATGCCTGCGCCAAGGATGCCTCGGGCAGCCTCGGCGACCGCCTCCGTCGGGTGGAGGCCGTGGGCGAGGGCTGCATGATGCTGTCCGCCGCCTTCGACGCCCAGGGCGTGCCCGACCGCGCCCTGCTGTCCCTCGACCAGGCCTGCATGCTCGGCCGCGCCGAAGCCTGCGACGAAGCCACCCGGCGCCGGGATGAGGCCTTCGCCATGCGCACCGTGCGCGAGTGCGAGGACAAGGAGCTGCCGGTCGCGCCGTCTTGCACCCAGCTCGGTGTCCTCCTCGAAGAACGGGAGATCGGCGCCACCGACCTCGACGCCTTCGCGGCCTACCTGCGGGCCTGCGAGCTGGGCGACGATGCCGGCTGCATCGCGCTGGGCGACTATGTCGACCGATGGGGCATCGCCCATCCCCGCGTGGTGGAGGCCGAGCGCACGCTCAACGGGGCCTGCAAGCAAGGCGAACAGCGTGCCTGCGTGGGGGCGGCCCACCTCTTCGTGCGCCACGAGCCCCGCACCGAGCCCTATGGCTCCGCACTCCTGCTGTTTCACGGTGCCTGCGAGGAAGGCCTGCCCGGCGCTTGTGTCGCGGGTGCCGAGCAGCGCCGGAAGGGCACGGCCCGTGCGGTCGAGGCTCCCGAGCCAGTGGCCATGTGGGCCACCGCCTGTGAGCTTGGCAGTCCCGAAGGCTGTGGTGGCTACGGCGAGCGCCTGACCCGCAGCAAGGACACCTGGCCCGACGCTTTTGCCGCCTGGACCCGCGCGTGCGACATCGGCTCGGCCGCCTCCTGCACCGACCTCGGGCAGTTCGTGCAGAAGTCCCACGACCCGGCCTGGCCCGGCGAGCAGTCGGCCGACGCCTACCTGTCCCGTGGCTGCGACAACGGCGATGCAGAGGGCTGCTACTGGCTGGCGGCCGACGAGGTCCCCAAGAAGGAAGACCCCGCCGAGCCCGCCTACCTGCTGCTCGAACAGTCCTGCGACGGCGAGTTCGGCCTTGGCTGCGCCACCCTCGCGAAGGTCCACCTCAACCGCAAGACCAGCTTCGACGACGAGATTGCGGCCGGTCACCTCGAGGCCGCCTGCGACAACGGCCACTTCGACTCCTGCAAGGAGCTCGGCACCATGTACGCCCGCGGAAAGGGCGTCGAGAAGGACCGCCTGCGCGCGAAGGAATTCGCCCAGCGCTACAGCGTCAACGCCCGTCGCCGGCACGCTCGAGTGGGCATCCACGCGGGCTTCCCCTTCGTGGTGGGTGGCGAAGGTGAGCTGGTGGCACCCATTCCCGTGGGTCCCGCCATCGCCGTCACCGGCAGCTACTCCTACCTGCCTGGCATGGGTGGGCCGCTGATGCAGCTCCAGGGCGAGACCAACCCCGCAGACCCGCCCGACCTGTCCTACTGGGACGCCGGCGTGCGCGTGTACCCCAACAACAAGGCCCGTGGCCTGTTCGTGATGGCTGCCTTCCACCAGCTCACCGCATCGGGCGGAGAGGCCCCCGCGCCCATCTACCGCTCCGGTCCGAGCGCACGCCTGGGCATCCACAGCGAAAACAAGCTGCTCTACACCCGTGTGGAGATGGGGCTCGGCCAATACGGCATGATCTACATGAACGACTTCGACGAGGACGAGACCGGCAGCTTCCCCTTGCTGCAGCCGGTGCTCGCCTTCTCGGTGGGTGTGGGCCTGTGAAGACCGCAGGGCCGACCGCTGCTACCGGCGGCGGCCCTTGTCCTTGCGCGACCCACCCTTGTCTTTGCGCGGGTCGGTGAGGGCGTCGTCGTCGGTGGCGGCAGGCGCCTGGAGCACCTCCACCTTGGGGCCTGCCTCGTCGCGTGTGATGAGCCACAGAGCGTCGTTCCAGCGCACATAGGTGGGTTTGTCGCCGACGGTGGCCTCGAACAGCTTCAGCAGGTCGGCCCGGCTGCGGTCCTGCTGCATGCCCGCGAGCACATCGCCCCGAAAGCCCGATGGGACCACGATGGTGGCAGATCCGTCGAGCGTGAGCCAGGCCGACTGCAGGCCGGCGGTGGACGGCACCTGGGCCAGGTGGAGGCCGACGCGACGGGGGAGGGGAAGGCCATCGGGCACGGCCTGACCATCCACCCAGGGCGGAGTGGTGAGCTTCGGCGCCACCGCCACATGGGCGGACTCCGGCTCCATGCGCACCTGTTCGAGCAGCTCGGCGCCCGCAGCGGGCAGCTTTTCGTCCCACACGGCGTCGGGCGACATGGCGAGGGCCGAGCGAAGCTCCTCGTGGGCATCGGTGGAGTGGCCGGCGTCGGCCAGGATGCCCGCGCGCAGCAGGAACATCCGGGTGGCCACCTTGCGATCGACCCGGTCGGCGAGGCAGCCGAGCTGGGTGATTCCGAGATCGAGCTGGTCGAGGGCGTCCTGGCGCTCGCCATCCCGCCAGGCCACCTCCGCTCGGAGCTGCAGGGCGCGGATGTCGTTGGCCCGAATGGACTTGCCGGCGCAATGTCGCAGGGCGCCATCGCCGGCCACGGTGGGAGGACGGGCGGTGAGCTCGTCGATGTGGATTCCTTCGAGCTGGTCCATGGGCAGGGCGGTGCGGTGCGAGACCTGCCGCAGCACATCGGTGACGTCGCCGCTGTCGTGGACGACCACCGCACCGGCCAGCGCACCGGACGGCAGCAGGGAGCCTGCGAAGATGCCGGCCAGGAGGATGTTCACGGGCTGCCCCCGCACGCGGAATTGGTGTCGAAGGAGTAGCAGATGTCGACCGTGCGCCCGGCCCGGATGGTGACCGGAACACGATGGGACTCGCCCGCCGCGCTGCGAAGCTCGACGGTGTGGCTGCCGATCGGAAGCGAGTAGCCGCCTCCCTTGCGGGAAGGGGTGCGTCCGCCGACGGTGACACTGGCCCCGCTCGGAATCGTCCGCACTACGAGGATGCCGGTCTCATCGGGCGGCGCGGCAGAGCCGGTCTTGCTGTCGTCGCCGCTGGGCTCGGTGGGCGTGATGACCTGGATGACGCGACGGCCCCCCGTGCTGGTCGACCCTCCGCTGCCACCCCCCGACTTCTTGCTGTCGGTGGCGGCCGGCGGGGCCTTCTGGGACGGGGCCTCGGCCGTGCCGGGAGGGGGCTCCTCGGGCGCGGTGGGCGGGTCTTCCGGGGGCGGGTCGTCGGCCGCAGGGACCGCATCCGGCGGATTGTCGATGGGCGGGACCTCGGGCGGCTGGTCGACGAGCACGGGTGGGTCCTCGACGGGCTCGGCGCCGATTCGGTCGGCCACGAGCACGATGATGATGCCGAGCAGGGCCGCCACGATCATTCCGCCACCGGCGAAGGCGGCGACGGAGACCCACAGCGGGGCGCCGGGGCTGATGCTTGTGGTGTGCTCGGTGTGCGCGGCAGGCACTGCGGTGACGCCGATGTCTGTGGCGGCCACCTCGGTGGGGGCCACATCGGTGGGCGGCTCGGTGCCCGGGCCGGTGGACCAGGTGTCGTTGTAGCCGTCTTCGGGGACGGCGGTGGCGGCGCCCGCCTGCAGGGGCAGGTTGATGGGAATGGCCACGGTCTCGTCGTATTCGGCGCCCCAGCCGGGGCCCGCGCCCTCCGCCGAGCCACGCCAGGAGCGCAGCTCGGCCACCATGTCGTCCATCTCCTGGTAGCGGTCCTCGGGGTACAGCCGCGTGGCGGTCTGGATGATGGTGGCGAGGCCCGCAGGCACCCCGGCGTAGGCCTTGTCCCAGCCTTCCCGGTTGTGCAGCCCGCTGGTGCCTCGACCCGTGAGCAGCGCGTAGAGCGTGACCCCGAAGGCGTAGATGTCGGAGCGGTGGTCGACCTGGCTGGAGTCCTCACGCTGTTCGGGCGGCATGAAGGCCCAGGTGCCCATCACCGAGCCCGAGCGCGTGAGGGTCATGTCGGCATTCTTCACGCGTGCGATGCCGAAGTCGGCCAGCTTGAGCACGCCGTGGCGGTCGACCAGGATGTTGGCGGGCTTGAGGTCGCGGTGGATCATGCCCGCCCGGTGCGCGACCGCGAGGGCCTCGCCCACATGGATACCGATGTCAGCGACCTCGCGTGGACCGTAGCAGCCGTTGGCCAGCACATGGGCGCCCAGAGCCCCGCGCTCGGCGAGCTCCATCACCATGTAGACGCCCTGCTCGTCGTCCACCACGTCGTGGACCATCAGCACGTTGGGGTGCTTCAGCGTGGCCTGGGCGTGGGCTTCGTTCATGAAGCGCGCCCGGGTGCCGTCGGAGCGGGAGAACTGCGGGTGGAGGATCTTGATGGCCCGCTCGACGCCCATCCGGCTGTCGTTGGCGAGCAGCACGGTGGCGGTGCCCCCAGCGCCAAGGACCTTGGTGACGGTGTACCGGCCACGGTCGAGGGTGCTGGGTGGGATGAAGTCGGACACGGTGGGCTCGCCGGGCCTGTGGGAAAGCGGGTGCGGGCCGGCCTATCCTGCCGTGGCGGTGGACGGCCCCTACGTGCGAGTCTTCGCGGAAAGCCGAGGTGAGACGATGCCCCGAGGACCCTGGCTGTGGACCCTGCTGGCTGTGGTGGCCTGCGGTACACCTGCCGACGACAAAGACGCCGAGACCGGTGCACCCGACGACAGCGCCGCACCGCTTCCCGACTACCGCGAGTGGACCCCCGACTCGGCCGGTCCGTTCCGGGCCGGTCACACCGTGGTCGAGGTGACCTACAGCCCGTCGAGCGGAGAAGGCAGCCGCAGCATCCCGGTTCACGCCTGGTATCCCACGGCGTCCACCGAGGGCGAGGAGGTCGTCCACGAGGGCATCTTCCCCGACGCCGAGGCCCTAGGGGAGGCCATGGCCGCGCGCGCGTCCCATGAAGGCGGCCACCCCGTCCTCATCCACAGCCACGGGTCTCAGGGCTATGCCGGCAACAGCGCCTTTCTGCACGCCCACTTCGCCAGCCACGGCTGGGTCGTCCTCGTCCCCGACCACCTCGGCAACACCCTCACCGACAACGACGACCCCCGCACCACGGCCCACTACATCCACCGCCCCGAAGACCTCTCCGCAGCCCTCGATGCGGCGTCCAGCGGGGCATTCTCAGCGGTGGGACTGTCGGACCTCTCGGTGGACCGCGTGGTCGCATCCGGACACTCATTCGGCGTCTACACCATGTGGGCCATTGCCGGCGGGACCTTCGACCCGGCGCTCGTAGAGGCAGCCTGTGCCGGTGGCGGGGCGCTGGGACCCGACTGCACAGAGACCGAGAAGGCTGCCTTCGCCGCGGGTCTCGGCGACGAGCGGGTCATCGCGACCATCCCCATGGCAGGGTCCATCAAGCGGGACATCTTCGGCGACAGCGGCCACGCCTCGGTGGACACGCCCATGCTGGCCATGTCGGGCACGAACGACCCGGTGGGCGCCGAGAGCCAGTTCGAGGACAGCCCCGAGGTCCCGCTCACCTGGATCGACATCGAAGGTGCCTGCCACCAGACCTTCGGGCTCGGCACCTGCGACACCCTCGACACCGAAGAAGGCTTCGTGCTGGTGGAGTCCTACGCGCTGTCCTTCGCCCGCGTCCACCTGCTCGGCGACGACTCGGCCGAGGCGGTGGGACGGGTGGATGGCACCCTCACCGACGAGCGGGTGGCCTGGCGGTCCCACGTCTACGGAGACTGAGGCCAGGCGAGATGGACCTCCGCTGGGAGCCCGGACACGGCCGTGGGCCCGAGGGATAGACTGCCCGCCACCCGTGCCCCCGGAGCCGCGATGTCCCAGCCCTCCCTCGTCGAGCTTGCCCGCGCCTGGCAGTCCATCGACCCCGACCCCCGCACCCGCGCCGAGACCGACGTCCTCATCGAACAAGGTGGCGACCCCCTCGCCGAGGCCTTCGGGCAGCGGCTCCAGTTCGGCACCGCCGGCATCCGTGGCCGCATGGGACCGGGGCCCGGGCAGCTCAACCGAGTGTTGGTGCGACAGGTGACCGCGGGGCTGGGACGCTACCTGCTCGACACGGTGCCAGGAGCCGCCGAGGCCGGCGTGGTCGTCGGTGGGGATGCGCGGCACAACTCCGACTTCTTCTCCGACGACGTGGCCGGTGTGCTCGTGTCGATGGGGATTCACGTCCACCGCTTCGAGGGCTGCGTGGCCACGCCCGTGCTGTCGCATGCCGTCACCGCACTCGAAGCGGCGGCCGGCGTGATGGTCACCGCGAGCCACAACCCCCCCGCAGACAACGGCTACAAGGTCTACTGGGGCAACGGCGCCCAGATCATTCCGCCCCACGATGTGGGCATCAGCGCCGCCATCGACGCCGTCGACCCCGCGTCCATCAGGGTGCCCGATGTGGCATCGTGGGTCGAAGATGGTCTCGTATCGGCCATTCCCAGCGACATCTTCGACCGCTACCTCGCCGAGGTGCTGGCCCTTCGCGTTCACCCGGGCCACACCATCCCCGCGGTCTACACCGCGATGCATGGCGTCGGCTACGCGCCTCTCCAGGCGGTGCTCAAGGCCGCCGGACACAGCCCCCTCATCCCCGTGGTCGAGCAGGTCGAGCCCGACGGTCGCTTTCCCACGGTCGCCTTTCCCAACCCCGAGGAAGACGGTGCCCTCGACCTCGCCAAGGCCACCGCGGCGGCGTCGGGCGCCGAGCTCATCATCGCCCACGACCCCGATGCCGACCGCCTGTCCGTGGCGGTGCCCGACGAGGCGGCGCAAGGGGGCTGGCGGCAGCTCACCGGAAACGAGGTGGGGCTGTTGCTCGCCGACGACCTGCTCACCCATGGCCAGACCGATGCGCCCCGCCTCGTGGCCAACACCATCGTGAGCTCGCCCCTGCTCGGCACCATCGCCGCAGCCCATGGCGCAGGTCACGTCGAGACGCTCACGGGCTTCAAGTGGATCGCCAATGCTGCCATCGACCACCGCGCCACCACCGGGGGGAGCTTCGTGCTCGGCTTCGAAGAGGCCCTTGGCTACTCGGCAGGAGAGGTGGTGCGGGACAAGGACGGTGTGGGGGCGGCGCTCTTGCTGCTCGACCTCGCGGCCTGGTGTCGCGCGCAAGGACACAGCCTCGCCGAGCACCTCGACGCCCTGTTCTGTCGCCATGGCCTCGCGGTGAGCGGACAGCGCTCGGTCAAGCTCCCCGGGGCCGCCGGACGCGCGCGCATCGACGGCGTGCTCCGCGCCCTTCGACAGACGCCGCCAGAGCACATCGGTGGACGGGCCGTGCTGCGCCGCCGCGATGTGTCCACCGGGGAGGTCGTCGACGTGCGGTCCGGTGCCACCTCCGCGCTCGACCTCCCCAAGAGCAACGTGCTGGTCTACGATCTCGAAGGCGATGCCCGGGTGATTGCGCGTCCGAGTGGCACCGAGCCCAAGCTCAAGCTCTACGTCGACGTCACCCAGCGCGTGGGGGAGCAGGGCGTGCAGGGGGCCCGCGCCCAGGCGATGCGCACACTCGACGAGCTGGCACAGGCGGTGCTGACACTGACCGGATTGGGCTGACCTTCGATGGCGGGTGGCCAGCCGCCGCGGGTACAACCAGAGGTGCGGCGGATGGAGTGAACCGGGTCCGGCCCCGAGGTGTGTCGGGGGCCGTGGTGTGTGTCGAGACCTGACCTGTCTGGTCTGCAGCTGGATCGGACACCCCCCAAGTCGCGATCTGCGATGCCCTGCGATCGGGGGCGTCTTCGGATCTGCGGTAGTCTTGACACTGCACGACGGGACCGGATGCCCGGGAGGCTCCGATCGTCCCCTGGAGGACCACGATGTCCACATCGCCAACGCCCGTCCGGGCCACCCCACTGCGGACGATGCGGCGATCTGCCCCGATCCCCCGACAGCTGCTTCCCGCACTGCTGAGTGTGCTGGCCGGCTGCGTCACGATCTCCGACGATGAGTACGCCTGGCGGCTCAAGGAGGGGACGACCGACGGGGGGGACGACGGCGGCGACGATGGGGATGGAGAAGGCTGTCCTGGCGGAGGCGAGGAGCAGGTCTTCTACACAGACGCCGATGCCGACGGATTTGGCGATCCCCAGGGTGCGGTCTGGGCCTGTGAGCAGCCCGATGGCACCGCGGTGAATGCCGACGACTGCGACGATGAAGACCCGGGCGCGGCCTTGCTGGCGGAGTTCTGGCTCGACGGCGACTCAGATGGCGTGGGCGGCGACGTGAGCGTCACCGACTGCACGGCTCCCGAGGGCTACACAACGACCACGGGCGACTGCGACGACGCCAACGCAACGGTGTCTCCGCTGGCACCCGAGATCTGCGACGGCCGCGACAACGACTGCGACGAGCTTGCCGACGACGACGACCCTGACGTCGATCTCAGCGAGGAGCCGATGCAGTACCCCGATGCCGACGACGATGGCTACGGCGACACAGACGGCGGCTTCGTGGCCTGTGAGCTGGCCAGCGGACATGTGCTGCAAGACGGCGACTGCGACGACGGCGAGCTCTACGCAAACCCGGGCCTCGACGAGATCTGCAACGACGGGATCGACAACAACTGCGACGGTGTGCCGAACGACTGCGTGATGCCCGCCGAGGTCGATCTGGCGGCTGCCGACGTCACCTTCACCACCGTGCACAGCTACGTGTCCCACGGCGAGCAGGTGCTGGCCGCGGGCGACGTGGACGGCGATGGGGTGGCCGACCTGGCGGTGTCGGCGCCCGGCGAGAGTGCCGTTGGTGCCGTCTATCTCGTGGATGGGCTGGGCGCGCTCTCGGGCCAGAATGGCACGCAGGATGTGGCCACGGCCCGCCTCACCCCAGGCGCCCAGGGTGGACGACTCGGCCATGCGCTCGCCTCGATGGGCGACCTCGACGGCGACGGCCTCGACGACCTGCTCATCGGCGACCCCTACGACGACACCCAGGGCAGCCTCGCCGGAGCGGCCTGGCTCGTCACCGGGCCCATCTCGGGCGATGTCGCGGTGGACACCGTGGGCGTGGCTCTGCTGGGCGAGTCTGCCAGCGCCTATGCCGGCTGGTCGGTGGCCTCGGGCGGCGATGTCGACAGCGATGGCGAGATCGACCTGCTGGTCGGCGCCTACCGAGATGGAAGCGTCGCGCCTCAGGCCGGTGCCGCCTACCTCGTCCACGGTCCGGTCACTGCCGACACCTCGCTTGCCGACGCCGACTGGGTGGTGCAGGGAAGCTGGCAGGACCGCGTGGGCTACGCACTGGCCGGCAACGCGGACCTCGACGGCGACGGTGTGGCCGACATCGTGGTGGGCTCGGACCGAAGCGACCCCGGTGGGTTGAGCAATGCGGGCACTGTGGCGGTGTTCTACGGACCGGTCTCCGGCACCGCGGTGCTCGATGACGCCGATGTGTTGCGCACTGGCGCCAGCGGCTCCGCTTATCTGGGCTACGCGCTGGCCAGTGGCGGCGACCTC
>ENA-OWNT01001499-OWNT01001499.1-seawater-metagenome-genome-assembly--contig:-NODE-1499-length-29068-cov-3.984719_pt1 | contig 29068 bp, 23 predicted proteins | sample MGYA00238136_ERZ651165 | MGnify/ENA primary metagenome ERZ651165 (study PRJEB26861, sample SAMN08777766) | seawater metagenome | isolation source: coastal seawater | place: USA: Florida | collected...
AGGTCGCCGGCCTGGTTCTCGCCGAAGCAGCTGTCGTCGGGGTCGCAGCGGCCGTCGCCGTCGACGTCGCCTTCGTCGGCGCAGCGGAGCTCACAGGTGTAGCCCTGGGTGACCAGTGCGTTGGCGCACGCCGCGGTGGACCAGGCCCCCGGCGAGAACGCGTCGTTCTGGCTCAGGAGGACCGCACAGTCGCCGGCGGGCACCATCGCGCTGTTGTCGGGCTCCCCCGCCGCCCAGTTGGCGAACCGGAAGTGGTAGCCGGGCCCCCAGGTCCAGACGTACGGGGTCGCGGCGTCGGTGCCGCCGATCCATCGGTCCCAGGTGGGGGCTCCCTGGCCTTCGAGCAAGGTCTGCTCGGCCTCGGAGAGCACGGACGCGAGCCCGTCGTAGCCCTGGGTCTGGCACTGGGCGTCGGCTGCGGCCTGGTCGAGGGTGCCGGCGCAGGTCACCAGGTAGGCGCCTCCGGACCAGGTGGCGTCGCAGTCGACGTGGTCGCAGTCGGGGTCGAGTCCGTCGCCGTACACGTCGCCGGCCAAGGGATGGATGGCGGCGTCGCGGGGGGCGCAGTCGTCGCCGTCGAGCCAGCCGTCGCCGTCCTGATCCTCGTCGCACGCGTCGGGGATGTCGTCCCCGTCGAGGTCGAGGCTGTCGTCGGCGCCGAGGCAGGTGTCGTCGGTGTCGCAGCTGCCGTCGCCATCGGAGTCGTCGAGAGCGTCGAGGGGGCACGGGTCGCATGCATCGGGAACCCCGTCGCCGTCAGCGTCCTCGCCGTCGTCGGCGCCGACGCACTGGTCGTCGCTGTCGCACACGCCGTCGTCGTCGCTGTCGTCCGGGTGGTCGAAGGGGCATTCATCGCAGGCGTCCGGGACCTGGTCGCCGTCGGCATCGAGGGTGTCGTCGGCGGCGGGGCATCGGTCGAAGCGGTCGCAGACGCCGTCGCCGTCGGAGTCGTCGAGGGCGTCGTCGGGGCATGGGTCGCAGCCGTCGGGCACCTGGTCGCCGTCGCGGTCGACGTAGTCGGAGTGCCCGGCGCATCGGTCTTGGCTGTCGCACACGCCGTCGTTGTCGCTGTCGTCGGCCACATCGGCAGGGCAGGGGTCGCAGGCGTTCGGCGTACCATCGCCATCGGCGTCCTGGGTGTCGTCGCCGGCCGGGCAGAGGTCGTCCTCTGCGCAGATCCCGTCGCCGTCGGGGTCGTCGCAGCACTCCGCCGAACCGAGGCAGTCCTCGTCCTGGCAGTCGAACGCACCGTCGCCGTCGTTGTCGGCCCCGTCCGAGCACTCGCCCGGGTCGTCGCCCTCTGCTTGGATGGTGCGCAGCTCGATCTGAGAGCCGCAGCCGACGAGCAGGGCGAGGGTCAGGACCGAGAGCCGGTTCCGCATGGCTACCTCCGCCCGCGAAGGTAGAGGGGCTCGGCGAATCGACAAAGCTTCTGCGCGGTTTTCACTCGAACCGCGTGGAGGTGACAAGCTGGCGTTTCAGCGACGTTCTCCGGCGGGCGGTGCCGGACGTGGGTACGGAGGGTTCCCGTCGGGCGAACCGGGGCGTGCGGCCGTGGTGGACGTCACGCATACTCGTGGGGATGGAGTCTGGTCCCCAGGGTGAGCGAGCCTACGCCGACGTGTACGCCGAGCTGCGCAGCGTGGCCCGGTCCCTCCTCCGCGACGACCGGCCGGTCACCCTGCAGCCGACCGAGCTCGTGCACGAGACCTGGGCTCGCCTCGACCGGCACAGCTTCGAGGGACAGACGCACTACCGCCGGGTGGCAGCGTTGGCGATGCGGCAGATCCTGGCCGACCACGCGCGGGCCCGCAACGCGCTCAAGCGCACCCCCCAGGTGGACCTCTTCTCGGGCGGCGGCCAGGCGCCTCGGCAGGTCGATCTGGTGGCCCTGCACACCGCCCTCACCGAGCTCGAGCGACGGGACGAGCGGGCCTACCACGTGGTGTGCATGCGCTACCTGGGGGGGATGACGACCGAGGAGGTGGCGGAGTCGCTGGGGGTGAGCGCGCGCACGGTGCAGTCGACCTGGCGGCTCACGCGGGCCTGGCTCATGGAGCAGCTGCGGGGATGAGCCCGGACAGCTCGGGGTGGGCGGCCGCCCGGTCGATGATCAGCTCGGGCGCTTGGGCCATGGACATGGCGGCTTCGAGGTGGGCGGTGGCGCGCTCCGGGTCGGTCGCATCGAGCCGGGCGAGGAGGAGCCGTGCGTCGATGGTGACATCGTCGTGGGCGTGGGTGAGGCTGCGGGCCAGCGTCCGGGCCGCCGCGCGCTCCCCACGACGGTAGTGGACCTCGGCCAGCCAGTAGCGGAGCTTGCGGGCCGACGGGTACGACGGATCCAAGGTGTCGGGACGCAGACGAAGCAGCGCTTCCTGCGCCTCGAGGGTGCGGGAGCGGGCCTTGGCGGTGCTCCTGAGGGCGTCCGCGTACAGGCGGGCGAAGTGCTCGTCGCTCACGACCTCGCTGAGCGCAGGCGTCACCAGCGCCCCCGAGCTCCGGAGGAGCCGGCGAATCCGGGCGTCGTCGGCCTGGGCCAGCGCGTGGCGAAGCGCCGCCGAGTCGCCTCGCGCGATGGCCCACTCGGCCTCGAGGCCGCTGGGGGCGGGGCCGTCGACGTGCCCTTCGATCAGCTGCCGCACCCCCCGGGACAGGGCGTCGGGCTCGGTGGGTCGAGGGGCGATGCCCACGGTGCGGAGCTGGCGCAGGCGTGCGCGGATGCGGGTCGGCGGGTCGTAGGTGGGGTCGCCGTGGGCACGGAGGACCAGCTCCGCCGGCCCGGCAGCGAGGGGGTCCGCGGTGTGGCTCAGCCACTCGGCGACGTCGCCCGTGGCGTGATGGCAGATCAGGCCTTCGGGCAGGAGCGCTGCCCGGATCTGCACCGACTGACCCTCGACGAACATGGGCTCACGTAGGTTCTCGAGCTCGTCGGCGCCGCACTGCTCGAACAGCTTGGTGGACCCGCCGCCGCCCTGGCCCCACAGCGCTGCGGTGAGGACGGCCCGGCCGCCACGTCGGAGCTCCACCGCGAGGCCGGCGCCGAGCTCGAGCTCGTCCACGTCGACCTGGAAGCCCAGCTCGACCCAGGGCCCCTCGACGTTCACGGGGAGGCGGGCGAGCACGCCCTGGTCGTTGGTGGCCTCGATGTGCAGCCCATCGGCGGGTGTCGGTCGGAACACGGGCTGCCGGAGGAGCCATGGGTCGAGGCCGTCGCCGAGGAGGTCACGGGTCACGGCGTCGGCCGCCTCGGGCGCGCCTGCCGCGCGAGCTCCCTCCACGTCCAGCGTCGCGAGCCGGGTCCGGAGGAGGCCCTCGCGCTCGCTCGCGCCGAGCTCGACGGCGGTCTGGTAGTCCTCGGCGGCCTGGTCTGGCAGGCCGGCTGCCTCGAACAGCCGGGCGGCCTGGGCGTGGGACGCGGCAGCGACCCCCGGGTCGTCGGACAGCCTGGGCAGGACCGAGAGGGCGCGGGCAGCCTGGGTGAGCAGGCCGAGATCGGCGAGGGCCTGGGCGCGGGCCCACGTTCGCCCGACCACCGGGTCGTCGGTGGGCAGCGTGGGGAACGGGACCTCGGCCGCCCGGGTCGCCTGCACCGGGAGCGCGTCGTCGCCAGCGCCGAGAATCCACAGGCGGTCGGCTTCGTCCCCGACCAGCAGCTCGTGGTCGCCGTCGCCGTCGCGGTCCTCGGCGGAGTAGGCCTCGAGCCCTCCGACGACCAGCTGGCGTCGCTCGCCGGTCGCGTCGAGGACGAACCAGAGCAGGTTCCGGTAGTCGAAGGTCATGTGGCGCACGGTCCAGACCACGTCGACGCGGCCGTCTCCGTCGAAGTCGCCGACCACCGGGTCTTCTGCGGTCCTGGACAGGTTCACGCGGGGGTCGTCGGCGACCGGGAAGGGCAGCGTCCACCGGTGCTGGAAGCCGTCGTCCCAGTGGTACGCGTACAGACCGGCCGGCGGGCCGAAGCCATTGTCCGGGAAGCTGTGGTAGTCGGGCTCGAGGTCGACCTTGCCGGCGATGATCAAGGGGCGTCCACCGTCGTCGAGGACGGCGACGTCGAACACCGAACCCAGGCGGACCCGGTCGAGGAGCGTCCACTCGCCCCCGCGCTTCCCCAGGGCCCGGAGGTCGTAGGCATCCCAGGAGCCCACCGCGGCGAGCAGCTCGGTCTGGCCGTCGCCGTCGAGGTCGAGAACGTCGAGGTCCATCACGTCGCTGTCGATGCCCGAGGTGCCCGGATGAGGGTCGAGGAGGGTGCCGCCGGGGTCGAGGAGCCTGAGGCCGCGATGGGGGTAGGACAGCGCGAGCCACAGCCCATGCTCCGAGAGGGCCAGATCCTGGACACCGGAGCGCGGGAGCTCGGCCACGGGGGTGGCGATGCCGTCGACGAGTCGCTCGAGGCGCGCAGGGCGCTGGCCACTCCCCGAGGCGAACCACAGCCCGCCGGCGCCATCGGTCGCGAAGTTCTTCACGCTGGTGAACCCTCCCTGGAGGGGCCAGGTCTGGTCGCCGATCGTGAACTGCTCGCGTTCGATGCGGATCAGCTCGCCGTCGAGCCATGCCGCCATCCGGCCGCTCACGCCCAGGTCGGTGGCCTTCCCGAGCTCGCGCAGCATCGGATCGTCGTCGCGGGTGAGCAGCTTGGCCGCAGGGATGTCGCGTCGGGCGACGGCGGCGGTGAACAGCTCGTCGGTCAGCTCGGCGCGGGCCGCGGGAGACAGCACGTCGCTGAGCTGCCACAGCGCATCGAAGCGGGCCGCCTGGTGGAAGCGGCGGCCCAGGGCGATCTGGGCGGCGTCGGCCTCGGGACCCGGTTCGCTGATCAGGTAGGCCCGGGCGGTCGCCTCGAGGTCGCCTGGGCGCTCGGCGTGCGCGAGCCGACGGGACCAGTCGAGCCACACCTCCGACGCCCAGGGGGTGCCCTGGTGTGCGGGGTCGTCGGCGAAGGTGGTGAAGAGGTACTCGGCTTGAGTCCAGTCGTCTCGCTCGATGGCGCTGTCGAGGGCGGTCTGAAGCAGGGCGAAGTGCTCCGCGGCCTGCTGAACCCTGCGTCGTTCGGCCCCCACCTGCGAGGCCCACATGACCGCGGCGATGGTGACGACGGCACCGCCCAGGACCGCGGCCCGGCCGAGCGCCGACCGATGGCGGCGGGTGAACCGCTCCAGCCGATAGGCGGTGCCGGCCTTCCACGGAAGGGGGCGCCGCTGCAGGGCTCGCTGCAGATCGTCGGCGAGCTCGGCGGCGGTGGACGTGCGGCGCTCCTGCGGGGCCAGGGCGCGGAGCACGGCGTCCGAGATGTCGACGTCGACGCTGTCCACCGCCTGCGGGGGCCGAGGCAGCTCTCCGGTGAGGAGCTCGTACCCGAGCACCCCCAGGCTGAACACGTCGGACCGGGCGTCGAGGTCGTCGCCGGCGAGGGCTTCGGGGCTCATGTAGTCGAGGGTGCCGGGGTGGGCGCCGGCGCCGGCCTGGGCGATGGGGGCGGCGATGCCGAAGTCGAGGACGTTGGCTCCTCGATCGTCGACGAGGATGTTCGACGGCTTCAGGTCGCGGTGGAGCACTCCGGCTTCGTGGGCCGCATGCACTGCCCCCGCCACCTGGATCAGCACCTCCATCCGGGCCTCGGCGGACGGCGCGCGCTCGGTCACCCAGCGGTCGAGGGGAAGGCCGTGGACCAGCTCCATGCTGAAGTACACCGTTCCGTCCGGCGTGGTGCCTGCCTCGTAGATCACGGGAACACGGGGGTGGTCGACCATCGCCAGCGCCTGCACCTCGAAGCGGAACAGCTGCAGCACGGCTTCGCTGTGGACGCCCGGGCGCATCACCTTGAGGGCGACCGACCGGTCGGGGTGCTCCTCGCGGGCCTCGTAGACCACGCCCATGCCGCCGATGCCGAGGCGCCGGATGATCCGGAAGCGGCCCAGGGTCTCGGGGTCGGCTTGGTCCGTGGGGTCCAGCCACGGCGCACCGCCTCGGGTGTCGAACACGTCGTGCGCTTCGCGGTCGAGGGCCAAGAGCTTCGCCACCTGCTCCCGAACGACCGGGTCCTCTACGAGCTCGAGCTCGTGCTGCTGGGCCTCGAGTGGGAGGTCGCACAGCCGTTCGAACAGGTCCTGGGTGGGCGGATCGAACAGCATCTCGGTGGGGGCCCCTGGTGCGCTGGCCCTCAGTATGGCGTCGAGCCGTGGGGGGGGATGCGCCAGCGGGGCTTCGGCACCCGAGGCAGGTCGCCCTTTTCTTTGGCCTCGGTGTGATTTGTTGGGGCCGGCTGCGAATCACGGTGCAGATGAGGCAAGCGAACCGGCCCCATCGGGGGCCAGGGCATGGCGATGACGGAGCGACAGCAGCGATTCAGAGAGGCGTTGGAGACGCACTGGGGCATCGTCGCGAAGGTGGCACGAACCTACTGCTGGCACGCCGATGATCGTGAGGAGCTCGTCCAGGAGATCTGCACCCAGCTGTGGCTGGCCTTTCCGCGCTACGACGAGTCGCGGGTCTTCTCCAGCTGGATGTACCGGATCGCCCTGAACGTCGCGATCTCCTGGGTTCGCCAGCACAGCGCTCGACGGCGGCGGCTGGTCGCCTTCGACGAGGCGGTGCACGAGCCGTCGGTGCAGCTGACGGCACCCGACGAGGACGGCCGACTCGCCTTCCTCCAGCGCTTCATCGCTACCCTCGACCCCCTCCACCGGGGCCTCGTGCTGCTCTACCTCGACGAGAAGACCCACGCGGAGATCGCCGACATCCTGGGGATCAGCGTCAGCAATGTCGGGACGAAGATCGGCCGCATCAAGAAACGCCTTCGCGACGCGAGCGTCGCTGAGAAGCAGAGAGGACGACCATGGAACTCGATGACATGAAGGGCGCGTGGCAGCACGTGGACGCGGGGCTCGGGCCGATGGAGCGGATGGAGTTGTTCCAGCGGGCGGAGCAGGCCGGTGGCCGTATGCAGAGCAGCCTGCGGCCGCTCCTCGGCTGGCAGTGGGTGCAGCTGGCGGCCGGCGTCGTGCTCGCCTTGGTGGCGGGCCTGTTCTGGACGAGGCACACCGATCAGGCGCTGCTCCTGGGGTCGGGGCTGGTGCTGCACGCGTACGGCATCGCGCTCATCGTCCATGGGGCGCGGGTCGTGTGGCGCTTGCAGCAGCTCGACTACAGCGCGCCGGTGACCACGCTCCAGCGAGACCTGGCCGGCTTGGAGCGAAGCTACGTGCGGAGTGGCTGGATGCTCTCCCTGCCGTGGTGGGTGCTGTGGGTCCCCTTCCTGCTCGTGGGGATGCAGCTGGTGGGGGTCGATGTGGCGGAGGCCTCCCTCGACGCATGGCTCTTGGCCAACATGGGGGTGGGCGTGCTGGGCATGCTGCTCACCGTCGCCGTGTTCCGGTGGGCGCATCGGTCGACGCGACCTGGGTTCCGAGAGCGACTCGTGGCCTTCTCGCGGGTCGAGAGCATCGAGCGTGCCCGGCAGGCCCTGGTGGAGGTGGAGCGCTTCGAGCGCGGATGAGGGTCCGGTCCGAGAGGCGCTCCATGTCGGCGCCTCAGAAGGTGCCCTTCAGCCGCACGCCCGGCTGCTGGGGGTCCAACACGGGCACCACCTCCAGCGACTCCCAGAGCTCTCGGTTCGCCTTGTTGTGCGTGCCTGCGGCGAGGCTGGTCACCAGAGGGGCGCCCAGAGCCACCACCATCACGGGGGGGACGACCAAGGAGGTGGCCGCCAGACCGAGGGTGGTGGTGGACATCGCCGTCATCTGACGCTCCTGTTGACGGGGTACCTCCGGTCCCAGTGCGGCCAGGGCGGATCGCTGCTTCTGCAGACCCGCGCGCATGGGGAGGGGGGAGAAGCTAGCGCTGATGAAGCCCGTGCCGCTGAGCACGGCGCCGGCCACGAGCAAGCCGTCTTCGCCTTCGCTGTAGCCATGGACCACGGCGACCGCGCCGGCGATGGCGGCCGCGAAGCCCCCCACGGCGGTGACCTGCCCAGCGACCACCTGGCGTCGTCCCCGGTGAAACGTGCGCGTGGCCTCGGCTCGGGCCGTCTCCCGGTCTGCCGTCAGCTCGGCCAGCGTCTCCATCAGCTCGAGCTCTCGGGCGGTGGGGGGCGGCTGCTCTGCGGTGGGGGGCGGCTCGGCGGTGGTCGCCGCGTTGGCATCGGCGGTGGCGAGGGCGAGGGCGAGGGCGAGGGCGGTCATGTCGGCTCCGTGGAATGAACGGATGCTGAAGCAGGGACCGTGCCATCAGGCGAACGCCGTCTATGGGCTACTGGGCGGCTGGGGTTGTCCACGATCGATGACAGGTGGGGTCGGGGGTGGACGTGCCGTGACGGGGGCGGCTGAGGTCATGGGGTGGCGCCGCGGTCCGTCGTCAGAATCTGTGGCCGACCTGGAACTGACAGGAGACGTTGAACCCCACCTTGGCGAAGAGCCCGCTCTTGTCGAAGCCGGGGTAGGGGTTCTCGGACCGGCGCGCGTGGGTGAACAGCCCGCCGGTGACGTTCGTGCCCACGTACCCGGCGCTGTGGAGCGACGACCCCCCGGGTTGGTCGACGTAGACGATGATGCCGTCGAACCCACGGCTGACGGCGTCTTCGAGCTCGGCATCGATCGACGGGGCCAGCGGGCGAAGGTCGAGCATGCACGCGGGAGCTGCAAGCGCCGTGATGGCGACCACGACGGTCGCGAGGCGGGAGCGTGCCGGTGTCTGCATGGGTCGGGCCTACCCTCGGGCGGGAGCCGATGCCATGGGGAACGGGTCTCGGCTGGGGCCGCCGCTCGTGTCTCTCGTTACGGCCGCGGCGGATGCTGGGGGGCTCTACATGGTGTGGGTGTGGGCGCTGTGGATGACCGGCGTGCTGCTCGGTTCCTCCGCTGTTGCGGTAGAGGCCGAGCAGGTCGACGCGTTCGTGGTGGAGGAGCTCGGGTACAGCGCCGCGCCGGGTGTCGCCTACGCGATCATCGATGGAGGCGAGTCCGTGGCGCGGTCTGCGGGCACGACCACCCGCGGCGGCCGCCAGGAGGTCTCTCCCCACACCCGTTTCCCGCTGGGGTCGGTCTCCAAGAGCTTCACAGCGTTGGCCGTCATGCAGCTGGTCGAAGCGGGGGAGGTGCGGCTGGACGATCCGGTGTCCGCCACCCTGCCCGCCTTTGCGGAAGGCCCCGCGAAGGAGGTCACCATCCTCCAGCTGCTGAACCACACCAGCGGCTACTCGACCGCGCAGGGCAATCGCCTGCATGCCCTCGAACCGTCGACTCCGACTCAGCTGTCCACCTATGCGGCGACCCTCGCACGGCTACCGCCAGCCCGCGCGCCAGGGTCCGTCTGGGCCTATTCCAATACGAACTACCAGATTCTCGGTGCGGTCATCGAGGAGGTGAGCGGCCTACGCTACCCGGACTACGTGCGGCGGCGAATCCTCGAGCCCCTCGGCATGACCGAGACCACGGTCGGAGGCGAGGCGTCGACGGCCGATACCGTCACCGGTCACCGCCCCTGGTTCGGCGGCGTGCGCGCCTACGAGGCGCCCCGCTCCGAGCCGGTCCATGACCCCGCGGGAGGCCTCACTTCGAGTGCGCACGACATGGCGCTCTACATGGCCATGTGGCTCAACGGCCGAGACGACGTCCTCAGCGCCGAGGGAAAGGCACGCATGATGCAGCCATCCAGCCCGATCTCACCGTGGTACGGGCTGGGCTGGGCCATCGATGCGGAGAGCGGGAGCGTCTACCACAGCGGCCTCGTGCCGGGGGCGGAGGCGCTGGCCATGCTCGACCCTGCCCGTGGTCGGTCCGTGGTGGTGATGGTGAACGCGAACGGCGGCTTCGGCTTCAGCGACACGACCCGCCTGTTGAACGGTGTGGTCGCCCATGCCCTGGAGCACCCCGAGGAGAGCGGCTCGCTCGTGGGCCCCAAGGTGGCCTTTCTCTCGGTCGCCGTTCCGGCGCCGCTCTTCGTCCTCTCTGCCTTCGTCTCCTGGCGCGGTCGGTCGGCGCTTCGGGCGAAGAGGGAGAGCGGGGCCGGCCGGTTCAGCTTGTGGTTCCCCCTGGTCATCACGGTCGGTCTCGCCTGGTTCCTCCTCCAGGTGCTACCGGGCTTCTTCGGTGGGTCGTTCGCGACGATCCAGCTCTTCCAGCCCGACTTTGCGCTCTGCCTGGTCGCCACGGCGGCCGCGGGCCTCGCCTGGGCGGTGCTTCGGCTGGGGCTGGCCTACGGGCAGAGAGGAGGCTCGGAGCCGGTTGCCTGAGTCCGGAGGCTGACCACTTCCCATGGCGCCTCAGCTGAATAGGCTGGCGCTGACCCCGGAGGACCCCATGCCCGAGACCCCGACCGACGCCAACCGCATCGACCCCACCGAGCTGATCGTGAAGGCCAAGATCCGCACGCTGCTCTCCGAGGCCGGCATGCGTGCCTCCGACGAGATCTGGAACGAGCTGGGCCACACGGTCAGCCGCAAGGTCAAGGAGGCCATTCGTCGGGCGAAGGCGAACGGCCGGAAGACGCTGAAGGCCGCCGACTTCTAGCCGGCCAAAGGCTGAGTCAGCGAGGCCCCACGAAGGGCTCGTCGAGCACGGCCTCGCCCGCGGGTACGCACACCGCGACCGGCTGGCAGCCCTCGGACGCGTCGACCCAGCGCATGAGGCACGTGGCCACCTCTTCGTCGCCATCGCACTGAGCGCGGCAGGAGGCGCGCTGCGGTTCCCCGGCGGGCGGACACGACAGCTGCGGCCACCGTGCCGCGCGGTTCCCCGCTGACCCCGTGGTCGTGGGGGCATCGTCGAGGTCGAGGAGCGGCTCGGGGGGCCGGAGGCGCTCGCGCTCGGGCAAGAAGACGCAGCCCGTGCACTCGACGCTGTACCCGATGGTGTACACGGCGGACTTCGTGCCGGATGCAGGCTCGTTGCCGAAGAAGCGTGCGGTGTCGAACACGAGGTCGTGGCCTCGGGTCGACAGGGCCTCGATCTGGATGGGGGTGCGGCCGGCCACGTCGATGTCGACGCGCTGGAACCGGGCCTCGGTGTCCCGCAGGCGCACCCAGCCTCCACCCTGGCCGACGCGCGTGACGACGACGTCCTCGACGGTCAGCTGGGTCTGCCAGGTGGCCAGGGTCGTGCCCTCGGCGGCGACCGTGATGTTCCGCAGCTCGAAGGCCACCCCGGGCAGGATGGACAGGCAGGGGCCGTCGTCGCACACCAGCCAGGTCGACGCGGCGCCGGCGCCCGTGAGGGTCACCGAGCGCGGGATGACGACCTCTTCCCGGTAGACGCCCGGCCCCACGTGCAGCTCGTGGCACGCGGGGTCGGCCAGCGCCTGCCCGATGCTGGCGTGGGTCGCCGCTCCGTCGTCGCAGAGGACCTGTGCCTGGGCCATCCACGCCCAACCGAGCCAACCCAGCACCATGTTGCTCCTGCCGCTGGGCGTACGGGGGACGGACAGCAGGCATTGCAGCCGGATCAGGCGTCCGGCACGGCCTCCGCGGCGAGCTGTGGCACCAGCCCCGCCGGCACCCGGACGGTGGCGTGCCAGCCATCCTCGTCCCAGCGCTCGTCGAGCACCTCGCCGCGGTCGTGGACCCTGGACACCAGGGCGCCTGCCGACATGGGCAAGTGCACGTCGAGCTCGGTCCAGTCACCGGCGCGGCGCTCCGCGACCGTGCGGGCGAGCTCGGCGAGGCCCTCTCCGGTCATGGCGCTGATCCGCACGGCGCCGGGGAGCTCGGCATCGAGGGCCGCCAGGGCCATGGGATCGACGACCCGGTCGACCTTGTTGAGTACGCCGAGGATGCGGCCCCGCGGCACACCCAGGCCTTCCAGCACCTCGTGCACCGCGTGCACCTGCTCGAGGGCGTCCGGGTGGGAGGCGTCGACCACGTGGAGCAGCAGCGAGGCATGGAGGGCCTCCGCCAGGGTGCTCCGGAAGCCGGTGACCAGGTGGTGGGGGAGGTCGCGCACGAACCCGACGGTGTCGGACAGGGGAATGGCCAGGCCGGGCTGCACCTCCCAGCGGCGGCTCACGGTGTCGAGGGTGGCGAACAGCTGGTCTGCCGCGAAGGCCTCGGCGTGGGTGAGGGCATTGAGGAGCGTGGACTTGCCAGCGTTGGTGTAGCCGACGAGGCCCACCCCCCATGCGTGGGCCCCGCGCCGCTGGACCTGACGCTCCTTGCGGGACTCGATCTCGGCGAGCCGTGACTTCAGCAGCAGGATGCGCTTCTGCACGATGCGACGGTCGATCTCCAGCTGCTGCTCACCGGGGCCTCGGGTCGCGATGCCGCCCCCGCCAGACTGCCCAGCCTGCCGAGCCAGGTGGCTCCACATCCCTCGCAGGCGCGGCGCGGTGTACTCGAGCTGGGCGAGCTCCACCTGCAGCTGGGCCGCTCGGGTACGTGCGCGGGACGCGAAGATGTCGAGGATGACCTCGCTCCGGTCGAGGACGCGGCAGCCGAGCTGCTGCTCGAGGGTGCGGATCTGGCTCGGGGAGAGCTCGTTGTCGAACACCACGGCGTCCACCCGATGGGCGGTGACGAGCTGGGCCACCTCCATCACCTTGCCCGACCCGATGTAGGTGGCCGGAGCGAGGGGACGGTCCGGGGCGACCGTGCGAGGGCGAGGCTGCACGACCTCGTGGACCACGACGCCGCCGGCGGCCCGGACCAAGCTGGCGAGCTCGGCGAGGCGGCGGTCGGCGGGGGTGTCGTGGCCGTAGACGCCGAGGGTCAGGACCCGCTCGGCGGGGCGATCGGTGGACTGGGTCCGAGGGGACCCGTTGGACGGGGCTTGCATGGAAGCCTCCATGGACGATGGGGGAAACGAAGGGGGACGGCACGCTCGATCGAGCGTGGGGTCGGCGTGGGGAGCGTCAGCGCGCGCTCACCAGGGCTTCGTGTTCCACATCGTGCACCTCTCCCCCTGACGTAGGACCCTGGGAGGCGACGCGCAAGTCGCGGCGTCGTTGGGCCCACGGCCGTGGTACCCCCTGTCTGTCGGGAGGCACTCATGTCAGGCATCACGGTCACCGGTCTCGCCCACGTCGGCATTCGCGTCCACGACCTGGCGCGGAGCCTCGGGTTCTACGAGCTCCTGGGCTTTCACAAGACGGTGGGTCCCGTGGGGCCGGAGCCCGTGGCCATCCTCCATCACCCCTCAGGCGTCGAGATCAACCTCATCCTGAATGCACCGACACCCGATGTGCCCAACCCGCTGATGGACGTGCCGGTGAAGGCGCCGGGGTACACGCACATGGCGCTGTCGGTCGCCAGCGTCGACGATGCTGCCGCCGCCCTGGAAGCGGCGGGCTTCCCGATCACGGAGCGCATGGAGCTGCCAGGAATGCGGGCCGTGTTCGTCCGTGACCCGGATCGCAACGTGATCGAGCTGGACGAGCACCGGTAGCTCCCCAAATCGAGCCACTCGGGAGGGTCACTCAGTGGCGGGTGCCAAGCGCTCCGCGGCCTCCTTGGCTGCCGCAGCGGGCCCGATCAGCAGCAACGCCTTGCAGCTCCCCCCCATGGGGGCACCCATCCCGCGAAGCGCCTCGGTCACGCAGGCCTTGTGGCGGTCGTCGCTCACCTGAGAGACGGAGGCACTCTTCACGCTCCCCGCGGCCCAGACCCACGCCACGCGTGCGGCTCCACCGCTGGGCATGCACGCGTCGAGGGTACCCTTCTGCTTCGCGAGCGCGCCGACCACGGCCGCCGCCGCGAACAGGCCTCCCTTCTCCAGCTCGCACTCGAGCTCACGGACTTCCTGCCCGTCGACGGTCATCGACTCGACCTGGATGGTGGTGGATGCGAGGGCGGAACCGAGGATCAGCGCCAGCATGGGACCTCCGAGGGGTGGACCCTACCAGCTGGCCGGCTGCGACTCCATCAGGGCCAGCTGCCGTTAGCGGCGCCCGACACGATGTCTGCGCGCTCCTGCTGCGTCAAGAGGCCCGCCGCCACCGCCTGATTGCCGGCTTGCGCGACGCAGCTGACGAACTTGCCGTGGTTCCTGTGGTCGTCCTCGGTGCCACAGCTCAGAGACACGAACTGCTCGCCACTACATCCGTCGTCGTCGACCACCGCCCCGGCCGTCGTCGCGGCGCAGAGGTCGTCGGCGTCCCAGATGCCGTCGTCGTCGTCATCGTCGTCGCAGGCGTCGCCCAGCCCATCGAGGTCCAGGTCGCTCTGGTCAGGGTCGAACACCGTGGGGCAGGTGTCGAACGCATCGTCGAAGCCATCGCCGTCGTCGTCGCTATCGCAGGCGTCACCGGCACCGTCGCCGTCGAGGTCGTCCTGGTCTGGGTTGGCCACCTCGGGGCAGTTGTCGTCGAGGTCATCGACGCCGTCGCTGTCCGTGTCTGCGGCGACACAACTGAGCGTCAAGTCGAGCCCGCCCACGCTCATGAGCGTGGGGTCCACCAGGCAGTCGTCACTGTCGACCCAGAAGGTCTCTTGCTGGCCACCGACGAGCACCAGGTACTCGAGCCCGGCCACCAGATCGATGTCGGTCGTGCCCACGTCGGCCGCCCTTCCGCGCACCCGCACGGTGAAGGGGACGGTGGGATCGCTGGGCTCGAAGCGGATGCGCTCGGTCGCGAGCGTCAAGGTGTCGCCGTCCGACCATCCCGACGTGAGGTAGTCGGGGGCTACGTCGAGCTGCCCCTGGTCGTCGACTTCGACCCAGACCGCGGTATTCCAGCTGTACCCGGCGAGGATCCGGAGCTCGGTGTCGTGCACAGCCGTGAAGGTCTGGGTGCCGTGCACCTGAGGGCTCCAGCCGACCGGGGCAGCCTCGACGGGGAGCCAGCCGTCGACGAAGGCGCCGGGGTCGACCGTGACGTCACTGGTGATGAAGCCGAGAAGGTTCTGGCCGTAGGAGAAGCTCGATGGGGCGTCGCCGGTCACCATGCCGTTGGCATCGACGCGGAAGCGCGCCGCGCGCGGTGCGATGAGGGCTACGTCTTTGTTGATGACGTAGTGCTTGGACTCGTCACCTCGGCGGCGCCATGCGTCGCCGACGAAGAAGCCATGGCCCGTACTGTGCTCGCCCTCGAAGCCATTGGTTTGGAGGTCGACACGGGCCGAGTTGAGGTGCAGCACGCTGCCGGCGGCTGTGGCTGCGGGGTCGCTCGACGACACGTGCCCGAGGGCGTCTACGTGGAAGGGCACGGTCGACGTCTGAACGCCGTGCACGGCCAGCTGGTAGTCGATTCCCGTCACCAGGTGGAGCGTCAGATCACTGCCCCTCACGAGGTTGTGGACCGTGCGGAGCCAATGCGGGCCGCCGTAGTCGCCGACCTCGATGGTGACAGGGGCGCTGTGCCAGTCCATCTCTAGAGGTCCGCCGGTGGCTGCGGCTGGATTCGTCGTCGTGACGGTTCCGTCGGGCGCGAGTGTCACCCGGAACTGGTCGGCTTGGTTGAACCAGCCGATGTTGGCGTTGTAGTGCGAAAGACCGGGGACGAGGTGGATGGTTTGAGGCCCGTCGCTGCCCTGTCGCGTGTACGGCTGCACGCGCCATTCCCCCTGATAGGGGCCCGGGTCGATCTCGACGGGCAGGGTCAGGAAGTCGACGACGCCCTGGCCGCCCGTGGCGCTGACCCCATCGCGTGCCGGGTCGATGGTGACCCAGCCCGAGGCGTCGACCGTAAAGGTGAAGCCCGCCTCCCAATGCACGCGCACGTAGTAGGTGACGCCAGGAGTGGCGTCCATGGTGACGACCTGGTCGCGTAGGTAGTAGTCGTAGCTCTGGTCGGAGAGATCGTAGACCCACCACTGACCGGGCTCGAAGTCGTGGGTGTCGATGGTGACCGGCACGGCCAAAGCAGACGATGAAGCGCCCAGGGTCATGAGTGCTGTGATGGTCCGAAGCATGTGCCCTCCCGCGTCCCGGACGAGGCTACGGCAGCGCGCCAGGGTCCCACGTCTCCACTGGGTTTCATGGCAGTGCGACTGGGTTCGGTGCCTTCGCGTCGGATGACCGTGGTCATCGCCGATCCGTTCTGCCGTTCGCCTCGCGCTGGCCTGGAGGTGCCCGTGACGCCATGGGGTGTCTTCGGTTACGGCCGTTGATGGCGAAATTCCGAATAAGCAGCGTTTAAGCTTATCAATTTCGCCTAACAACACTGTAGCTCACCCCGAGGAGACCCGCATGCCTTTTCTTCCCGACGCCGATCAACAGGCCGTGCTCGACGCCCCCGGTACGGCATGGCTCCGACTGATCGGCGAGGCCGGTTCCGGCAAGACGACGACGGCCCTGCTCCGCGCCCGAGCGCTGGCGGCCGCCCACCGGTCGCCTCGCACGCTGGTGCTGTCGCCCACCGAGGAGCTGGCGGCCTCGCTGCACGGGCAGGCCCGCCGCATCGGTGGCGAGGTGGAGGTGGCGGCGGTGGGGCCGTGGCTCCACCGGCAGGCCGAGGCCCTGGTGGGGCGATGGGGGATGGCCGAGGAGGCGCCGGAGGCGGTGGTACGGGCGAAGCGTCACCCGGCAGTGGCCACGGTGCTGGAGGAGCTGTCGTGGGACCACGATGAGGTCGCCCGGTCGGCCCTGCACGAGCTGTTCGGCGACGCCCGCCGTCGCGACGCGCTCGAGGACGAAGCCGACGGCGACCTCGATCCCTCCACCCTGGACGCGGTCGCGGCCTATGTGGAGGTGCAGTTCGCCGAGCTCGACCGGGACGAGCAGGGGCGGCCGCTACGAGGCATGGACGGGCCCATCCACCGAGGCACCCCCCTGCACGATGCCGACACCCTCGACCGGGGCGATGCGGGGGCTCTGCTCGCCCTCGGCCGCCTGCTGCGCGCGCCTCGGCCAGGCCACACCCACGTGGTGGTCGACGAGGCCCAGGAGTTCTCCCCCTTGGAGCTGGCGGCGGCCGCGGCGGCGGTGGCCCGTGGGGGCGCTCTCACCTTGGCTGGGGACGCGGGCCAGCAGCTGGACGCCGGCGCCTGGTTCGTGGGATGGGCCGGTGTGGATGTCTCCCTGGGGCGCACGCCCTCCGCCTGCCTGCTGGGAGGGAGCCACCGGTGCCCGCCGGGGGTGATGGACGTGGCCCGAGCCGTGCGTGCCGGGACGGTCGTGCCCCGGGCGGACGGGCCGACCGTTCGCTGGACGACGTGGGCATCCGAGGCCGCCCGGCAGGCCGACGTCCTGTCCTTCGACGGGGTCGCCGTGGCCAGAGACCGACGGCGTGCCCGCACACTGCAGCGACGCCTGGGGCGAGAGGTCGTGCCCGTGGATGCGCTTCGCGGCCGGGAGGTCTCCGACGTGCTGCTCCCGGACCTGTCCCCCGAAGGGTGGCCGGACGACGCCCCCGGACGCCGGGCCCTGTATGTCGCCCTCACCCGGGCTCGTCGCTCGGTGTGGTGCGGCTCGGCGGGTCCCTGGACCACACTCGTGGCGTGATGGGCAAGCCGCGCTAGACCCCCCCATGCTGGGTCTTCTGTCGCTCGCGTTCGCCGCTCCCCTCCACCTCGTCGACGTGCTGCAGAGTGGCGACGTCACCTGGCTCGTCGACGCCGACAGCGAGACGATCATCGTGGAGCGGGACGGTCAGCGGTCCCCGGCAGGCCCGCTGGATGGGTTGGTGTCGTTCAGCGCCCACGACGGCGCGCTGTACGCCCTGAGGAGCAGCTCGGTGCTGCGCCTGGAGGACGGCCGCTGGACCGACTGGCGGACCACCGATGAGGTGCTCCACCCGCCGATGGTCTGGCGTGAGGGGGAGGTGTGGACGGCCCGGCTCCCTGAGATGCCCCAACCCATCGACATGCCCTACGATCAGGGGGCACGGGCGGCCCCCATGCACTGGGGCTGGTCGTCGACCCGGGGGCAGTGGGGGCGCCGGCCGCTGGAGGCGGTGGGAGCGTCGTCGGGGCTCGCCTGTACCCAAGACGGCACGGTGTGGTTCGTGTACCAGGGCCGGCTCTCCGCGTGGCGGGAGGGGCGCTGGCACGCCGTCGACGGGCCCGTGCTGGGGTTCGGGGCCGAGCTGCTCGCGGATGGGGACGCCCTCTGGGTGTGGAGTCGGTACGGCGAGGTCCGGCGCTTCGCCGAGGGCCGGTGGACGCACCATGCGCTCCCGGGCCGCATCGACGACGTCCTGGTGCACGACGGCTCGCTGTACGCCCTCCAGGGGGCGCGCCTGGTGAAGGTCTCTCCGGGGGCCACCCAGCAGGCGGACCTCGCCGACGAGCCCTGGCCCCGCCACCTGGTCGTGGTGGCCGGTGAGGTCGCCGCGGTGGCCCGCGACGGTCAGCCGGTGGAGGCGCCCACCTCCTGGACGCCTTGGACCGGCGAGGTCCTGGCCTCGGCGGCGGAGGTTCGCGCGGCCTGGTACGTCCCGGGCGGTCGCGCCTGGATGACGGACGAAGACGACACGCTTCGGGTGCTCTGGGTCGACCGGGGGGAGGGGCCCCGCGTCCGTGCCGAGGTGCCATGGACGGCGGCGGTCGACCGATGGTCGGGCCGTGGCGCGATGGTGCACCGGGACGACGACACCTGGCGGGTCTCGGTGTTGTCGCTCCTCGACGACCGGCGGCCGGTGATGCTCCCGGGGGTGTATAGGGGCGTCAGTGGCCTTCGGGTGCTTGGCGAGGCGGTGTTCGTCACCCACGAACAGGGAATCACCCGGGTCGACGCGGGACTCGACGTGGGCTCCGGTGCCTTGGTCGCGCCGGTGGGGCACCGCTTCGTCGCGGCGGACGATGTCCAGCTCATCACCTGGCACGAGCAGACGCTGTGGCATCACTCGTTCGGCGACGACGGTGCTCCGAAGCAGATCGCGACCGGGGTGCGTGGGGCCACCGCCGACGGCATCGTGCTCGCCCAGACGGCCTCCGGCATGCAGCTGTTCGAGCTCGACGGCACCGCCGGAGCGAGCCTCGCCGCCGCGGAGATCTGGGACATCCTGGGGCGCGACGTGTTCTCCGGGGCCTGCGATGGCCCGCGGTGCCCCCTGACCGATGTGGCCACCGGGGCCAGCGCCGGCGTGTTGGTGGTGCCGGACCCGATGGACTTCGCGCCGAACGTGGGGGACGGAAAGGAGGCGATGTTCTGGTCGGGCTCCACGCTGATGATGGAGCCCTACGAAGGCCTCACTGTGCCGTGACGACCCACCATCCGTCGTCCTCGTGGATGCGCACGGAGTGGTACGCGAACCGGCTCGGGGGGTCGGCGATGTCGGCGCGGTGGAAGGTCGCTTTGTCGGTCGGCGAGGCCCACCAGGGCTCGTCCCCGGGAGGGAGGGGCTGGATGGGGTCAGGGCCTGGCTGGGCGATCAGCCAGTCGCCGTGCCGAGCGAAGCGCCATTCCTGGCAGCGCCAGGAGACGAACCGCTTGCGGTCGAAGTCGCAGGGGAGCGCACGGTCCTGGTAGGGCCCGAGGGCCGTCCAGGCGGCGTCGGGGTCGTCGGGACGCAGGAAGTAGAGGCCATGGCCGTCGATGACGGCGCGGCCCAGCGCGCGCACCTCCGGGGCTCCCAGCGCGCTGTAGGCCTCCTCGAGGTCTCCCCAGTCCGCCGGAAAGGGGGGGCGTGGGAAGGGGTACCGAGGGCCGAGGAACCGATAGGACTCATGGCGACCGAGGGTCCGCAGCACGTCGGGGTCGAGCGGCGCGATCCAGAACTCCAGCAGGCCAGGGCGAACGGCGGTGCGGATGGGCTCGCCGAGCCCGTGGTCGGACGGGAAGCGCGGTGGCCGGCCCAAGGTCTCCTCTGGCCCATCGGGGGTGGTCACCTGACGGAGCCACACCGGCGCCTCGGGCAGCGCGGTCGTGATGCACCCTTCCGTCATCTCGGGCAGCTCCGGCAGCGGCTCCCGGGTGCCTTCGACCGGCGAGAGACGCGGCGGGTCTTCCGCGGCGTCGAAGAGCCTCCAGCGGCGGTCGGTGAAGCGGTTGTCGTAGACGAGGCTCCAGGTGGAGTCGACGGTGGCCAGCCTGCCAGGACCATCGCCGACCCATGTGGCCTCGCCCGTCGGCGTGCGGACCACGCGTCGGATGGTCACGCCGTCGGTTCCGTCTCGCCGGCAGACGGAGACCTGGGCCCCCGGGTGACGGTCGACCCAGTCGCTGTGCAGGGCGTTCACGGTGCCGACGCGGGGCAGGGGCTCCGGCGGGAGCGTGGGCGCTGCGGGGGGAAGATCGGTGGGGGAAGCTGGGGAGAGCGGTGCCTTGGTGGCGCAGGCGAGCAGCCAGAACAGCCACATGTCGGCCTCCTGTGGGGGGAAGCTATCTCGACGGGGGGGCGGACCCGCTGGCCTCGACGCCAGCCAGCAGCTCGGTGATGGCGGGTGCGAGGGCGTCGCCGACCCGCTTGACGCCTTCTTCGTTGTAGTGACAGCAGGGGTCGCGTCGGATCGACGGCAGCTCGTCGGGGGTGAAGAGGTCGGCGCCGTGGAGCACCCTGTCGGCGCCGATCCGCTCGGCCACGCGGTCGTAGGAGGCACGCAGCGTGCTTCCCGGCGCCCACTCGGCCAGGCGGGCGGGCCGCAGCCCGGGGGCTCCGTAGGCGAGGACCGGGACATCGGGCCACTGGGCGGCAGCGGCCTCGGCGCGCTCCGCGAGGTCGGCCCACATCGCCGGGGTGGAGAAGCTGGCCCGCGGGGTGGTGACCACCGTAAGGTGTTGGTAGGAGTGGCTCCAGGTGAGCAAGGCGCGATGGAGGGGGGGGGGCACCCAGCCGCGGCCCACGGGGAGCCCATCGCGGAGCTCCAGGCCGTCGAGGGTGGCGAGCCGGCGCCCCATGCGGGTGTAGCGCTTGGGGCTGTTGCTCCAGAGCTCGACGACGAGCAGGTCGATGGGGTGGTCGTGGCGAGCCGCCGTGAGGCTGGCGGCCTGCTGCGCGAAGTTGAAGCCTGGCCGCGCGAGGTTGCGGACGCAGACCTCGCCGACGGCGTTCTGCACCGCGTCGCGCACCGTGTCGGGGGGGCGAAGACCCGAGGACGCCAGGATGGACGAGCCGAGCATCACCACGACGGGGCGATGGGGGTGGCGCTCGTGGCAGCCCTCGAAGTCGCGCTCTTGCAGTGCCTGGGCGGGCTCGGTCCAGAGGACCTGGCCGTCGACCTCGCGGTAGTCCACCACGGCCAGATCGATGAGCTGGACCGTGATCGGCAGCGGCCGGTAGCGGTACGCTGCCTCGACCAGGAGTGGGGTGCCCAGCAGGGTCGAGATCAGCGAGAGGAGCAGTGTGCGGGACGAGGAAGGCATACCTGGGGGCGACGAGGCGGCTGTGATCCTCGGCGTCTCCTGCGGATATCACGATGCGGCCGCTGCACTCTGCGTCGATGGCCGGCTGGTGGCCGCCGCGTCCGAAGCGCGGTTCTCGCGGATCAAGCACGACCCGGCCTTCCCCGAGCGGGCCATCCGCTCGTGCCTGGCGACGGCGGGCCTGGAGGCCGACGCGGTGACGGCGGCGGTCTACTACGAGAAACCGCTCCTCAAGCTGGAGCGTGCCCTCGACACCGCGATGGCGACGGCGCCTCGGGGCTGGCACCGCTTCGTCGACGGGGTCCCCCGGTGGGTCCGCCAAGACGCCCGGATCCGCACCCGACTTCGGCGCAGCCTCGGCGCGAACGTGCCCGTGTACTTCTCCAGTCACCACACGAGCCACGCATCGGCCGCGTTCTTCGCCAGCCCCCTCGAGGAGGCGGCCATCCTCACGGTCGACGGTGTCGGCGAGTGGGAGACCGCCACCATCGGCCATGGCCGTGGGCCGCAGCTCGAGCCACTCCGGGCCCTGCGCTTCCCCGACTCGGTGGGCCTCCTCTACGCCGCCTTCACCGAGCTGCTCGGCTTTCGGGTGAACAACGGCGAGTACAAGGTGATGGGGCTCGCGCCCTATGGGCGGCCGCGGTTCGCCGAGCGCATCCTCGCCGAGGTGGTGCAGGTCTTCGACGATGGCTCGATCCGCCTCAACCCGGATGCCTTCTCGTTCCTCACCGGCACCCGCACAGCCAGCGACGTCCTCCGTCAGTGGGCCCCCACCCGGCGTCCGGACGCTCCCATCCTCGACGAACACCGCGACCTGGCCCGCTCCATCCAGCACGTGGTCGAGCTCATCCTGCTTCGTCAGGCGGCCCACGCGATGGCGCTCACGGGCTCTCGGAACCTGGTGATGGCCGGGGGCGTGGCCCTGAACAGCGTGGCCAACGGCCGGATCCGCCGGGAGTTGGCCCCCGACCGGCTGTGGATCCAGCCCGCGTCGGGGGATGCCGGCGGGGCCGTGGGGGCGGCTCTCTGGCTGCGGCACCAGGTGTTCGGCTGCCCCCGCACGGAGCCCTCGCCCATGGGCCATGCTCTGCTCGGGCCCGCCATCGGGGCGCCTCCCGAGCACCCGGCCGTCGACGCCACCTGGCTCGGGCCCGCCTGGGTCGACAAGGTGGCCGACACCCTGGCGGAGGGCGGCGTGGTCGCGGTCGCCCAGGGGCGGATGGAGCTGGGGCCCCGTGCCCTCGGAGCTCGCTCGATCCTCGCGGACCCCCGTCGGGCCGACATGAAGGACCGGATCAACGCCCGGGTGAAGTTTCGAGAGGGCTTCCGCCCCTTTGCGCCGATGGTTCGGCAGGAGGCGCGGGCGGCGTGGTTCGAGACGGAGGCGAGCCTCTACATGACCGAGGTGGTGCCGGTGCACCCGTCGCACCGCGACGCCATCCCCTCCGTGACCCACGTGGACGGCTCCGCCCGGGTGCAGGTCGTTCCGCCGGATCACCCGATCGACCCACTCCTGCGGGCCTTCGAGGCGCGAACGGGCTGCCCGGTGTTGCTGAACACCAGCTTCAACCTCAAGGGCGAGCCCATCGTCTGCACGGCTGCCCACGCCATCGACACCTTCCTCGCCTGCGACCTCGACGGCCTGGCCGTGGGGGAGTGGTGGATCACCCGCCGCACTCCGGAGCGTGTCCCCCTGCCCGCACCGCCGCAACCGCTGGCCGAGCCGGTGGAGGCGCTGCGTTCGGCGCGCATCGGTGCCGGGCTGCTGGCCCTCGCGGGGGCGGTGGTGGCCCTCCTCGGCTCCCTCGCGGGCGCCGTGCCCCTCGTCGGGATGGGGGCGCTCGTGCTGCTCGCCACCGTGGTGGCCCCCCGAGGGGTCGAGCGGGCAGACCATGCCCTGCGCCCCTGGGCCGAGCGATTGTCCCGCGCGCAGGTGTGGCTCCTGGTGCGCCTGCTCTACGGAGGCATGGTGCTGCCCATCGCGCTCGTCCGCCAGCGTGTCGCGGACCCGCTGCGGCGCAGCTGGGGGGCACCCGATACGGCCTCTACCTGGGGTCCGCCGGAGTCGGTCGGCCCTCCCGACCGGATGTACTGATGCTGCGAGACGTGCTGGGCTTCCTGTGGGCGCGAAAGGCGATCTGGCTCCTGCCCATCGTGCTGGCCCTGCTGATCGTGGCGGCGCTGTCGTTCGCGACCGAGGCGAGCATCATCGCGCCGTTCGTCTACCCGCTGTTCTGAGCGCGGGGCTCGGTGATAGGTCACGCCGCGGAGGATGCCGTGCCGAACGAAGCCGTCGCTGTGTTCAGCGCGTGGGCCGACGCCGGCCGGGGCGAGCCCATGGGTCGGAGCCATGCCCGCCGTGCCACCGCCGCGCTGGAGGCCCTCGGCGTCCAGCCTGGAGACCGCGTGCTGGACCTCGGCTGTGGAGAGGGCTGGGCCACCCGCTGGCTGGCCGGTCGGGCGGCTGCGGTGGTGGGGCTCGATGGGAGCGAGGCGATGCTGGCCCGCGCTCGCCGGACGCCGACCCCCGCTCGCTACGTCTCGGGTGATCTCCTCGAGCTGCCGTTCCCCGATGGGGCCTTCGACCGGGCCTTCAGCATGGAGACGCTCTACTACGTCGACATCGACGCAGCGCTGGCGGAGCTGGCCCGGGTGCTCCGGCCCGGTGGCCGCGCGATGGTGTGTGCCGACTTCTACGAGGAGCACGCGGCCAGCCACTCCTGGCCGGAGGAGCTGGGCCTGGTGATGGACCTACGCTCCCAGTCGGGCTGGGAGGAGGCGCTGCAGGCGGCGGGGTTCGTCGACGTCTCGGCGCGTCGCCTGCCCGACCCCACCGACCCAGACCATCCCGGCACCTTGGCGGTGTCGGGGATGCTCCCGATGCACTGCTAGACGCCGCCGGGGTGATCCGGCGTTCGCGTCGTCAGCCGACGGCGAGGAAGAAGCTCGCCAGCGCTGCGCTCATCAGGTTGGCCAGCGACCCCGCGACCACCGCCCGAATGCCCAGGCGGGCGATGTCGCCGCGGCGGGAGGGGGCGAGGACCCCGAGCCCGCCGAGCAGGATGGCGATGGACGACAGGTTGGCGAAGCCGCACAGCGCGAACGCCACCACGGCCTGGGTGTGGTCGGACAGCCCCGCGGTGCTGGTCAGGTCGACGAAGGCCACGAACTCGTTGACCACGATCTTCTTGCCGATGAAGGAGCCGGCGATGTGCGACTCCTCGGCGGCGATGCCGAGCAGGTAGGCGAGGGGCTGGAAGACGTAGCCGAGGACCAGCTCGAGGGACAAGGAGGGGTAGCCGACCATGTTGCCCACGGCGGACAGGCCGCCGTTGATGAGGGCGATGAGCCCGATGAAGGCGAGGAGCATGGCCCCGACGTTCAGGGCGAGCTGCAGCCCCGAGGAGGCGCCCAGCGCGGCGGCGTCGAACACATTGACCGGGCCTTCTTCTTCGCCGTCTTCGGCCTCGACGTTGGCGGTCTCGTCGTCGTCGGGCAGCAACCCGAAGCGGCGCACACCGAAGTAGCCCACGGCGGCCACGGCGAGGTCGAGCAAGATCACCAGGCCATCGTAGGGGGGCAGGATGACCCGGCTGAAGATGGCGTGGGCCACCAGCACGACGGCGACCACGCCGAACACGCCGGCGACGTCTTGCCCGGTCATGGAGCCCTGGGTCTTCGGCGTTTCGGTCTCGGGGACCATCAGCTTGGCCATCAGCAGCCCGCCGGGGGCGGCCATGAACGACGCGGCCAGCAGGTACTTGAGCTCGACCCCGAGGCCGGCGTAGCCAGCGAGCACCGAGCCCGCGACGGAGGCCAGGCCCCCCACCATGATGGCGAACAGCTCGGACTCGGTCATGTCCTTGATGAAGGGCTTCACCACCAGCGGTGCCTCGGTCTGGCCCACGAAGATGTTGGCCGTGGCCGACAGGGACTCCGCCTGGCTGGTGCCCAGCGCCCAGGCGAGCACGCCGCCCATGATGCGCACCACCCACTGCATCACGCCCAGGTAGTAGAGCAGAGAGATGAGGGACGAGAAGAAGATGATGACGGGCAGCACCTTGAACGCGAAGACGAAGCCGATGGTCGGCACGTCGACCAGGGGGCCGAAGAGGAAGCCGATGCCCTGGCTGCCGTACTCGATCACCGCGTTGACGAAGGTAGCCAGGGCGTTGAGCGCGTTGCGGCCTGCCTCGTTGTAGAGGACCAGCCAGGCGATGAAGGCCTGGATCCCGAAGGCGCCCGCCACGGTGCGGATGCGGATGGCGCGCCGGTTCTTGGAGAGCGCAACGGCAATTCCGAGCAGGGCGAGGATTCCGAGCAGAGCGCGCATCGATTCTCCGGGGCGTTGGACGGAGGGCATTAGCCCGAGGATGGGCAGTGATCGAGCCCTGTTTGGAGAAGGCGTCGCATTGCCGAGGAGCCTCTCGCCTGGTGCGCTCGCGGGTCAGAATCGCCCGAAGACAGCCATCATGTCGTAGGGGATGCAGGATGGCGCGGGCTCGTACACGAACACCACCGCGTGGTAGGTCACGGTGTCACTGGTGGTGTTGAGTACATCGACCGCTTCGTACGACGAGCCCTGCTGGTCGCTGACATACGCTGGCGAGGAGGCCGCCGGGTCGTCGTAGACGTAGAGGTCGAGGTCGACCAGACCGTAGGGAAGCTCCCCGTTGGGGAACTCGATGGAGAGTTCGACGCTGTCGTTCGGTCCCAGCGTGAAAGTCCAGTAGTCGGGCGAGTCGCTGTTCATCCACAGGTTGGGCGTCGTCCCACCCTCCAGCGCGCTCGCCTCGTTGGGCGCGTCGTTGGGCTCGAAGCCGTCTTCGCCGCACCAACTCTCGCCAGTGTCGGTCGTGGAGCCGGTCGGCGGGTCGTCGCTCGTCGTCGTGTGGGTGGAGTCTTGTTCTGTGCTGTCGGAGTCCGTGGAGGGCTGTGTCTTCCCCTGGCCTTCGGATGACCCGCAGGCATAGGAGAGCAGGGTGAGGGGGACGAGTAGCTTGCGCATGGCTTGGTCTCCGTCTGGTGAACGCGGCGAGGGGCGGGGGCATGCCGGATATCGCCCTCTGGTGTACTCACCCACTTCCACCCAGCGGGAAATGGACCGCCCGGATGAGTGGATTCGCGTCCCGGATGAGTGGACTCGCGCGCTACATGCCCACGGAGGCCCCCATGAACGCAGTGCTCTTCGACCTCGACGGTGTCGTGCTCCACTTCCCCGCGAGTCGCTTGGCCAGCATCGCTGCCGGCGTCGGTCTCCGCCCGGAGGACTTCACCGCTGCCGCCTTCGACCCCGCGCTGCTGCGACCCCTGGTCACCGGCCGACTCTCCCACGATGCCTGGGTCGCACGGGTCGGAGCGGCGGTGGGGGCGCCGGAGGCGGTGGCCCGCTGGCTCGACGGCACCTTCGAGGTCGACCGCGAGGTGGTGGGGCTGATGGGGGAGCTCCGCGGTGCGGGCGTTCGGGTGGGCATCCTCACCAACGGGACCGACCGCACGCGCTCATTCCTCGCGGGCTCGGGCGTGCTGGAGGCGGTCGACGCCTTCGTGTGCACCGCCGAGCTGGGCATCGCGAAGCCGGACGCGGGGGCCTATGCCGCCGCCTGTCGCGCCCTGTCTACCGAGCCGGGAGCTACGTTCTTCACCGACGACACCCCGGCGAATGTGGTGGGGGCCCGGCGGGCGGGGCTGGTGGCCGAGGACTTCGTCGGGTGGCGAGGCTGCGGGCGCAGCTGGGCGAAGCGGGGTGGCTCGACTGAACCGCGGGCTCGCGGCGCTGTCTACCATCGGGTGATCGTCCTCCCGCTCCTCCTCGCCTGCACCTCGCCCCTTCTTCCCTCGCCACGGATCGGAGAGGCGGACGACGTCGTCGTGGTCGGCCGACACGAGCTGGTGGTGCCAGCGCCCGAGCACGGGGAGGGCCCCCTGAGGGTCCCCTTGGTCGACGGGCGGGTCACACCGGACCGGCAGCTGGCCTCGATGCTGGTGCGGTCGCTGTACGAGGCGTTCCTCGACCGGCGGGAACGTCCGGAAGGCGCCCAGCTCGTGGTGCTCGTCGACCGGCAGGCCCACGGGGCCACCCTGCGCGATGTGCTGTTCGCGGCCCAGCAGGGAGGCGGGGCCTCATCGGTGGACGTCGTGCTCCGTGGAGACCCGCCGCCCGTGCTGGCCTCCGGGCCTGCGGAGCCTCCTGTCGTGGGGACCGATGTACCCCTGGGCACGCCCGAGGGGGCGTACGGGTGGGTGGATCCGAGCCTCCGGAAGGACCCCGCGCGACCCGAGCGCATCGCGTGGGTTCGAGGAACGGCGCACCGCATCGATGAGCGCACGGCGCGAGTACGTGTCCAGCGGATCGCCGACCGAGGTCGGGTGGTGTTCGATGGCGCTGCCCTCGACGGCCTCCTTCGCACCGAGGGTGACGTCTACCTGCACGCCAGCTTCGCGGCGGCGGGGGACGCGGCCACCTACCCGGTCCTCCCCAGCCTGGAGATGCTGCTGCTGATGAGCGACCTGTCCGACCGCGAGCTGTGGCAGGAGGTCGAGCGCGCCCGGCAGGACGGGATCGTCGGAGAGGGTAGCGCCTTGGAGGTCGGGCCGGCCTATGCTCGTCGCCTCGCGCGTGCCTTCGAGCCGACGCAAGCAGCTGGTCGTGGCCGGAGCCGTCGGCGAGCGCTGATGCTGCCACGAGCCACCCCGCCGAGCGAACGGGTGCGTGTCGCGCCGGAGCTGCGGGTGGAGCCGGTGCCGGAGCACTTCGAGCGGCAGGCCGACCGGTTCGCCCAGCGGGCGAAGGCCCAGCCGGAGCGTCCGGAGCTGGCCCGGCTCGCCCAGCGCTACGCCGAGGCTGCGGCGACCGCGCGGGTCGATCTCGGCGGGGAAGGTGGCCCCGTCGTCCCCTTCGACTGGCGAAACGACCCGGCGGCCCGGCGGGATGTGCGTCGGGTGGACCTCGTGGGGCCGGCCGACGACGGGGTTCGGGTGCGGGCCATCGTGGGCGTACAGACGGTCGACCTCGAGGCTTCCTATGTTCGGCCGCCCACGGTCACGGGCGTCGATGACTTCGGAGGCCCCCGCCTGAGGCTGCTGGCCGGTCGGGCCACCCTGCTCGTGCCCGTGTTCGTGGAGATGACGGTGCCCCACGCGCTGGATGTGCAGCGACTCCGACAGCTCGGGGACGACCATCGCTGGTGGACGGAGCTTCGGGCCGCTCTTTCGGCTCGGCGAGGCGCCTCGCGCTGATCTACGGCGTCCTCACCCGCCCCTGCAGCCATCCGGGTACCTGGACCGACCGCTCGAACCGGCGGAAGCTCAGCACGGCCTCGTTGCCCTCGAAGACCTCCCAGTCCGTCAGCTCTACGTCGCCATAGAACGACAGCTCCAGGGTCTTCACGCTCGGCGGCAGGCCGGCGAAGGAGAAGCCGCCCTGGATCACGGTGAGCCCGACCGACGTGACGGCGGTGCCCTCCAGGCAGCGCAGGTCGGTGATGTGGGACAGGGGCGCGCCCGCGTGGAGGCGGAGGGCGTCGAGCCGGGGCATGCCGGCCAGCAGCCCCGGGGCCAGGGGGGCATAGGCGTAGTAGGTGAGCCGCTCGATGGTGGGGTGTGGCGCCCCCTCCCACCGGCGGGTGAACAGGTCGGTCAGGGGCAGGCCGGCGAGGAAGTCCGCGGCGGTGGGATCGACGCCGGGGATGTGCAGGTCGACGAGGTTCGGGGCCTGCAGGGCGGGCAGGTCGTCGGGCGTGTCCGACAGCCGCAGCGCGCGGAGGGCCTCCAGCCGGGGTAGGGCGGCCATGGGCAGGGGGCTGTAGTCCAGCGTCAGCCGCTCGAGCTTCGGTAGCTGGGCGAGCTCGTCGGCGTGGAGCAGGGCGTCGGTGCGGTCCAGGGTGAGGTGCTCCAGC